>JACXTT010004341.1_pt1 | contig 21100 bp, 20 predicted proteins | sample 9270951 | NCBI WGS metagenome assembly JACXTT01 (sample SAMN15532306, study PRJNA645909) | rock metagenome | isolation source: weathered quartz diorite | place: Puerto Rico | collected 2017-06-21
CCGGTCGCAAGGCGGTGTGCCGCGCGAACCCACAGATCGCCGTCGTCTTTGGCTTTGAAGACGGTGGCGGCGTCGCCGCCCATCCAGCGCGCTGAATCGACGAGGAGTTTGTCATGGAGCCGGAACAGCAGCCAGGGGCCGAGCGGTTCTTCGGCTTTCATGGAGAGAGTCGCCGACGCGGCGAAGTCGAGGTCCGCTGTGCCCGTGGGGGTGAGGCGGACGTCCATGCGGTAGCTCGGCACGGTGAGGCGCTTGCGGTACCACCAGGCGCTGGATCCGGCAGCCGGCGTCTGCGGAGGGAATTGCGTCACGACGGCCCAATTTCCGTTCCAGCGCGTCTTCCGCACGGGACGGTAGAGCTGCACCGCCTCATTGGCGGTTGGGTCGATCTCGAACAGCACCGCTCCGCCGTGCGTGCGCTCGATGCGGGCGAGGAAGAAGGCGGTCGTATCATCGTTCAAGAGGGGACCGATCACACCCCCGTCGTACGAACCCTCATTATCACCGCGGAACGATGCGACGAAATCCCGGACGTGGCCGGCCAGCTCGGTGGGCACTGCCCCGGCATTCGACTGGAGTCGGCTGATCTGTTGTGGTGTCGTATCGTCAAACAGCAGGATCGCCTCAGTCAGACTGTCGTTCAGGGCGGCGCCGCCTCCGAACCGCTGCAGCTCCGCCTGCTCGGCGGACACCGACGGCGCGAACGCGAATGCTCCCTTTCCTTGAAACACGACACCCACAGTCCGACCGCTGATCGGACTGAGGTAGTAGAGATACCCGTGCTCCAGTGTCAGCTGCCCTACGTCCCGGGTGAGCACCAGATGATTCACTTCGGCCACCTTGCCGGGAACCACGGTGAGATTCTGCAGCTCGTGATAGCGATCGAGGTAGCCAGGAATCTGGGCGACCGCGGAGGCGCTGTGAGGGTCAGCGATTGCAAGGCCGAGCAACAGCGCGAATGGCGGGCGGCGCATGAGACGGCTCCGGAACGACGAAAGGGTTGTGCTACTCTGTAGATCAGGTTGGCGTTCGCCGATCAGCGTGTCAATATTTTCTGAAATGGACGCTACCGCCAAACACACCATCCTCGCCCACTTCCCTTACGGGCTGTTCGTCGTGACCGTCGCCCACAACGGCGAAGAGCATGGCATGACGGCGAACTGGATCACGCAGGCATCCTTCGATCCTCCGATGCTCGCCGTCGCAATCGAGAATACCTCGAAGACGATCGGCCTCATCCGTGACGCTCATCACTTCGCCGTCAGTCTTTTGACTACAGAGCAGCGTGAGCTGGCCGGAAAGCTGGGGCGCACGTCGGAGCAGACCCCACAGAAGCTCAAGGGCGTCAAGACGAAGCCGGCGCCGATCGCGCAGACGCCGGTGCTGACCGAAGCGGTGGGGTGGGTGGAATGTCGCGCCGTCGCGTCTCTTCCCGCCGGCGATCACACCCTCGTGCTGGGCGAGATCCTGGAAGCGGGTGTCGAGAACGGCGACGCGGAGCCGCTGACGCTCAAGGGGGCAGGATTCAAGTATGGCTGACAGCTGTCAACTGTCAGCTTTTTCGGTATACGATCTTCCCGCCGACAATCGTGACCGACACGCGCGCGGTGGCGAGTGATTCCGGTGCCATCGCGAACAAGTTGCGGTCCAGGACCACCACGTCCGCATCCATTCCCGGCGCGAGCGTTCCCCATTGGTGCTCGGCGAATACCGCCCACGCGTTGTTCTCCGTGTAGGCCTTGAGCGCCTCTGCGAGGGTGATCTTCTGTTCCGGCACCCAGCCGCCGGGGTTCTTGTTGTCGAGCGTGCGCCGCGTGACGGCAGCGTAGACGCCCCACAGCGGGTCGATGGTCGCGACGGTCCAGTCGGAGCCGAAGGCGAGGGGCGCGCCGGTGTTCAAGAGCTCCCGGAACGCGTAGGTCGTCTTGATGCGCTCGGGGCCGATGCGCTGCTCCACCCAGCGGCCGTCGTCGATCGCGTGATACGGCTGCATCGACGGCACGATTCGCCCCTGGCCGAACTTGGGAATGTCCTCGCGACGCAAGTGTTGTGCGTGCTCGACCCGGAAGCGTCGGTCGCGCGGTCCGTGCACCTTCGCCACACTGTCGTAGATGGCGAGCAAGTCGGCGTTCGCGCGATCGCCGATCGCATGGACCGCGATCTGCAACCCCGCCGAGTCGGCGTTGCCGATCCACGTCGCCATGTCCTTCTCGGGATTCTGCAGCAGCCCGTGGTAGCCGGCGGAGTCGTTGTAGGCGTCGAAAAAGTATGCCGTGCGCGCCCCGGCCGAACCATCCATGAACCCTTTCAGCCCGCCGATGTGCACCCACTCGTCCCCGGCGCCGCTCGTGTGCATCGTTTCGGCGACGGCGCGCCACTGGTCGATGGGGAGATAGAGGTAGACGCGCAGCGTCATGCGGCCGACCTTCTCGAGTCGCCGGTAGCTCGCGAGCCCGGCCCACGACGCCGACATGTTGGCGGTGGCGGTGACGCCGAGCGACGCCGCGTAGGCGAGCGCGCGCGCGACGGCGGAGTCGGTCTCTTCCGCTGAGGGCGCGGGAACGGCCTTGTAAATCAGATCGAGCGCCTGGTCCTTGAAGATCCCCGTCGGCTCGCCGGACCGGGCATCGTGCAGGATCTCGCCACCCGATGGCGTAGGCGTTTCCTTGGTGACCTGCGCGGCCTTGAGCGCCACCGAGTTGGCCAGCGCTTCGTGTCCGTCGAGGCGATTGATGAAAACGGGGTTGTGCGGCGTGACGGAGTCGATCCACTCGCGGCGCGGCAGCGTCTGCCCGGGCCACAGGGTGTGATCCCAGTCGCCGCCAAGAATCCACTGCCCGGCACCCCTCGTCTTCGCGAATGCCGCGACGCGCCGAATGAATTCCTGCGGCGTGGCGGCAGTGCGGAGGTCGAGCGACGCCAGCTGGAACCCACCGTCCACGAAGTGCGTGTGCCCGTCGGCGAAGCCCGGCATCACGAGCCCGCCGTGCGCGTCGATCACCTGGGTGGACGAGCCGATGTACCTGGCGATCGCCGCCGAGTCGTCGACCGCGAGGATCTTGCCGGCCTTGATCGCGACCGCGCCCGGCCGCGCGTTGCCGGAGGAGAGACCGGTCCACACCATGCCGTGTGTGATCACGGTGTCGGCGGTGTTCCCGCCGCAGGCAACGAGGCAGACGAGCATGAGGGCAGCGGCAACGCGGCGAGTCATGACGAGTCTCCTGATCAGCGCAACTTGGCGACGCGGCGAATCGTGTCGAGGGCGGCGATCGGGTCGACGCCGGGAGTGTCGGGTTTCACGGGGGCGCTCAGCGCGTCGCGGATATCGAGCAGTACCTCGAGCAGCAGCTGCTCGCGCTGGAAGGCGGCATCGAGATCGAGCATGCGGCGCTCATCGTTCGCCGATTTGGCGCGATCGTACGCTTCGCGGTACACGGTTTCGAGATTGGCGAGAATGCGCTCGCGCGGGCGTCCCGGCATAGGCGAAAAGATACAGCGCGCGTTACGCGTCCACTTGCCGCAGCACGAGCCCGCTCGGGACCTTGGGGATGAAGTAGGTCGATTTCGGCGGCATGACATCGCCCGCATCGGCGACGGCCAGCACCTGGTCCACCCGCGTGGGGTTGAGCAGCACGGCGGCGAACGCCTTGCCGAGATGCGCCAGCTCGAGTGCGGCGGCGGCGTTGGGGGTGTACGTCAGTGTGGGGGTCGACTGGCCGGCGGCCAGGATCTCCTGGACGACCAGGCGTTCGAGGAGCGCGACGTCGGGCGGGCGCACCGCCGGCGTGCGCCCCAGCTCGGAGATGGAGCCGAGCGGGGCGTCGTGGCGCAGCACGAGGAGCAGGTCCTTCTTGCCCTCGGTGGCGACGACACTGGCAGTGCGATCGCGTCCCGCGCTTGCCAGGAGCGCGGCGGGATCGGCATCCGGCGGTACCGGCTGAACGTCGAAGTACTTCGCCCATCCCGGCTCGAGACGATGGAGGTCTCGATCGCTCGCGTAGATGACGCGGTGCGTCGGGAGCACGACGAGCCCGGGATCGCGCGTCGACACGACGAAGGCGAGGAGGCGGCGCGCGCTGGGGTTCTCGCCGGCGTAGGCGACCGCTGTCTCGAAGCGATGGTGGCCGTCGGCGATATAGGGCGGCGGGGCGGCGGCGCCAGCGAGGCGGTCGGCGGCCGGTCCGGATACCACCAACAAGCGGATAGTGACGCCGTCGAGCTCCGCGGTGGCGTCGGGCGCCCGGGACCCCTGCACCACGGCGCGCAGGCCGGCGGCGAGCGCGCCGTCGGCGTCGGGGGCGAGGAGAAAGATCGACTCGAGGTTGGTGTGGGTCGCGCGCAGCAGCTCGAGCCGGTCGACTTTGGGACCGCGATGCGTCTTCTCGTGCGGCCGGATGCGACGGGTCTCGTACGGCTCGGTGGCGGCCGCGGCGAACATGCCGACCCGCGTGTGGCGCTCGCCCGCGGGCGTCTGAAACTCCTGCGCCACGACGTACACCGCGGGTCCCGGATCGCGCACGAAGACACCCGCGGCACGCCAGGCGGCAAGCTGAGCGGCGGCGGCGCGGTAGCGGTTGGCATCGCCCGCGGCTTCCGGGAGGATGAGGTGGACGATATTGTGCGGGTCGGCGGCGGCGTACCGGCGTCGTTGTTCGCTGGAGATCACGTCATACGGGGGCGCGATGAGGCGCGAAAGCGCGGCCGCATCGGCGTAGCGCTCTCCGGCGAACGGCGTGATCAGCAGCGAGTCGACACCCATCCTATCGACGGAGACTCCTGTGGCGTTTCGCGAAGCTCAGGCGACGGTCGACGAGTGGATTCGACAATATAAGGAAGGCTACTTCCCTCCGCTCACGATCCTCGCCCGGCTTACCGAGGAGGTGGGAGAGCTGGCGCGCGAGGTGAATCACCGCTTCGGGGAGAAGCAGAAGAAACCGGGCGAGGCTGACGGGGACCTGGCACTCGAGCTGGGCGACATCCTGTTCGTGGTGATCTGCTTCGCGAACGCCCAGGGGATCGATCTCGATCAGGCGTTCGCTTCGGTGATGGGGAAAATCAGGACTCGCGACGCGAACCGGTGGACCAGGAGGGAACAGTGATCTCTTCGAGAATCCGCTCGTAGGAGAGCAACCGGTCGGGATCCACGCGCCCCGCATCGGCCGCCGCGCGCACCGCACAGCCCGGCTCGGCCTTGTGCCGGCAGTTGTCGAAGCGGCACTGATCGAGCAGCGGCCGGAATTCCGGGAAGCAGGCGCCCAGCTCGTCGGGGGCGATCCCCCACGCCCCCACTTCGCGCATCCCTGGTGTATCGACGACGTAGCCGCCGACCGCCAGCGGCACGAGCTCGGCGGCGCGCGTCGTGTGCATGCCGGTACGCCACTTCTCGCTGATTGCCCCGATGCGGAGCTTCAACCCGGGCTCGAGCGCGTTCAGGAGACTCGACTTACCGACGCCCGACGCGCCGGTGAACACCGTCTCGCGGCCCCGCAGCAGGTCGCGCAGCGCCGGGAGGCCTTCCAGAACCTTGCCCGAGGTCGCCAGCACCTGATATCCGGCTGCTCCGAAGCGGCGGGCCAGCAGATCGACCACCCCACGGTCGAGGTCGACCTTGTTGACCACGACCGCCGCGGGGAGACCGTTCGCTTCCGCGATCACGAGAAAGCGATCGAGCATCCGGGGGTTGGGATCGGGATCGCGGGTCGAGGTGACGACGACGACCTGGTCGACGTTGGCCGCGATCGGCTGCGCGCGGCGCACGCTGCGCCCGCCGCTCGCCTTGCGGCGGGCGAGAACGCTGCGCCGCGTGTGCACCTGCTCGACCGTCGCCGGACCGTCGCGATGCAGCGCCAGCTCCACGACGTCTCCCGCGACCAGGCGGTCGTCGTCGTCCTGCTTGAGCCTGCCCCGGAGTACCGCCGTCACCTCGCCCTCCGGCGTATGCACGCGGTAGGTGCCGCCGCTGCGGGTCAGCACGACGCCGGTCATCATGTGCCGCGCCGCGCCACGCACACGTCGAGGTGGGCCTTCACCTCCGCGAGGGTGAGCGCGAGGACGGGCGCCAGCGCTTCTCCGGGGCTCGTGCCGAAAGCGAGATAGTCGGTCTCGAGGTGGCCCACGGCCTTTTCGCCGCCGTCGGACCACCGCACGAACAACAGCGCGGCGCCGAAGCGGCCTGTGGGATCGGGATCGTCGTCGACGAGGGTGGACACGGTGTAGGCGGCGCCGTCCGTGCCGCCGAACGCTGGGGGGCGTTGGTGGACGCGGACGTATCCGCCTAGCGTCCCGTCCTCGCTCACCGGCGGCCTCCGTGCAACGACTCCCGCACGATGTTGCCGAGCACGAATCCGATGTTGGCGGGGCGCTCGGCGAGGCGCCGCATCAGGTACGGATACCAGTGGGTGCCGAACGGGATGTAGACCCGCATCCCGTACCCCGCTGCGCGCAGCTCCTGCTGCAGGTCCCGCCGCACGCCGTAGAGCATCTGAAACTCGAAGCGCGACGGCTCGATGCGCCGACCTTTCGCAAACGCACGGGCGTGGGTGATGATCTTCTCGTCGTGCGTCGCGAGCCCGGGATAGTTGCCCTGCTCGAGCAGGCGCTCCATGCAGGACACATAGTTCGCGTCCACGTCGTGCTTGTCGGGGAACGCGATCTCTGCCGGCTCCTTGTACGCCCCTTTGCAGAGCCGGACCCGCGCGCCGAGCGCGATCATGGCGTCGACGTCAGTGGCGGTACGCCGCAGGTAGGACTGCAACACGACGCCCACGGTGTTGCCGAATTCCGGATACACGGTGCGCGTGAAGAAGTCGAGCGTGCGTTGCGTGTAGGCGGAGCCTTCCATGTCGATGCGAACGAACGACGCATACTGGCGGGCGCGCGTGAGGACGGCCCGCATGTTCTCGCGACACAGTCTCTCGTCGATGTCGAGACCCATCTGCGTCAGCTTGAGGGAGACGTTCGCCTCCGCTCCGGCCGCGTGGATCCGGTCGAGCAACTTCAGATAGACGTCCCTGGCGGCGCGCGCCTCCTCGGCACGCGTGACCGACTCGCCCAGGAGGTCGAGGCTCGCCGAGATGCGCGCCGCGTTGAGGTCTTGCAGCGCGGCCGTCGCGGTGTCGATCGTTTCCCCCGCGACGAAACGCGACGCGAGCCGCCCGGCGAGGCGGCTGTTGCGGACGAAACGGAAGATGCGGGGCTGCTCGCTGAGCCAGAGCAGGCTGGCGCGCAGCATCAGGGATAGAACCGGGCGCGGGACCGCGCGTGCTCGACGATTGCCTCGCTGGGCGTGAAGCGCGGTCCCAGCCGCTCGCCGAGGCGCTGCAGCTCGGCGTACAGCCGATCGGCCCCGACCTCGTCGAGGTAGCGCAGCGGGCCGCCACGGAAGGGCGGGAAGCCGAATCCGTAGATGGCGCCGATGTCGCCGTCGCGCGGGGTGCGCACGACGCCTTCGGCCGCCGCGCGCGCCGCTTCGTTCAGCATCGCGTAGGTCAGGCGCTGCACGATCTCGGCTGTGGGGATGCCGCCGTTCGGCTGCAACCCGAGCAGCGGATAGATCGCCGTGTCGACGCTGCCCTTCTTCCCGTTCGTGTAGGTGTAAAAGCCCTTCCCCGCCTTGCGGCCGAGGCGACCGTCCTTGACGAGCGCAGCAAGGGCCGGAGGCGGAGTCAACCGTTCGCCGAACGCCGCCTGCAAGACCTCGCAGGCATGCAGCGCGACGTCGATCCCGACCTCGTCGAGCAGGGTGATCGGTCCGACCGGGAACCCGAACTCCACCATCGCGGCGTCGAGGTCGTCGGGACGAACGCCAGACACGAGCAGGTACGCTGCCTCGTTCATGTACGGCGCGAGGATGCGGTTCACCCAGAATCCCGGCGCGTCCTTCACCACGATCACCGTTTTGCCGAGTCTCCGGCCGAAGCCGACGGCGGTGCTCACCGTCTGCGGCGCGGTGGCGGCGGCCGGGATTACCTCGAGCAACGGCATGCGGGCCACGGGCGAGAAGAAGTGCATGCCGATCACCTGCTCGGGCCGCTTGGACCCTTCGGCAATGCGGGCGATGGGAATCGTCGACGTGTTGGAGGCGAACACGGAGCTCGGCGGAAGCACCTCCTCGCACTCGCGGAGCACCTGTTGCTTGACCGTGAGTTCCTCGAACACCGCTTCGATCACGAGCTCGGCACGCCCGAAACCGGTGTACCGGTCGCTCCCCGAGAGGAAAGCAATGAGTCGCGCGTGCTCAAACTTTGTGATGCGGCGCCGGGTGAGCCGGTCGTTGACGATCCCGCGCGCCGCAATCAGCCCGTTGGCGACTCGTCCCACATCCGCGTCCTTGAGCCGCACGTCGATCCCCACCTGCACCACGGTCGTTCCGGCGATGCCGGCCCCCATGAACCCCGATCCCACGACGACGAGGCGGTTCACCTCGGCGGGTGGCGGAGCCCCGGGAACACCCGGGTCCCTCTTGAGCTCGCGGGTCGCGAAGAAGATCTGGACGAGCTTGCGCGACACGTCGCTCAGCGCCAACTGCCCGAACAGCTGCGCCTCGCGCTTCAATCCTTCCTTCATCCCGTGGCTCAGCCCGTGGCGCACCGCTTCCAGCGCCGCCAGCGGCGCCGGGTAATTGCCCTTCGTTTGCGCGAGTAACCGCCTGCGCGCCATACCGTACACGAGCAGCCGCCCCAGCGGATTGCCGTCCAGCAGGAAACTGCCCCTGCGACGCCTGCGGAACGGACCCTGCGCGAGCCGGCGCGCGGCGGCGGTCGCGATCTCCCGCAGGATCGACGGCGGCACCAGCTCGTCGACGATGCCGAGTCGGAAGGCCTTCGCCGCGCGCTCGCTCTTGCCGGGGAGGATGATGTCGAGTGCCGCACTCGCTCCGATGAGTCGTGGCAGTCGCTGACATCCCCCAGCGGCCGGGAGAATCCCGAGCTGGGTTTCGGGAAGACCGATCTGTGTCTTGGGGTGATCGGTGGCGACGCGATAACGGCAGGCGAGGGCGAATTCCAGCCCTCCCCCCAGGCAGGCGCCGTGAATTCCGGCGACGATCGGCTTGGGGAACGCCGCGACGCGGTCGAGCAGCGCCTGCCCGTCGCGCGACAGCTGCTCGGCGTCGGCGGTGCTCTTCAGTCGGACGAACTCTTCGATGTCGGCGCCGGCGATGAAGTTGTCGGGTTTTCCCGAGAAGAAGGCGACGGCTTTCACGCTCGCATCGCGCTCGAGCTCGGCGAGCAGCTCGTACAGCTCCTCGGTCACTCCGCGCGAGATGACGTTGACGGGCACGCCCGGGGTGTCGAGCGTGACGATGGCGACGCCATCCGTCGATTCCGAGCGGAAATACGGCATCAGCGCCGCTCCAGCACGATCGCCGAGGCCATGCCGCCCTGCGCGCACACGGAGATGAGCCCGAACTGGACGTTGCGGCGCTTCATTTCGTTGGCAAGCGTCGTGACGAGCCGCCCCCCGGTAGCGCCGAACGGGTGGCCGATCGCGATCGAGCTCCCCATGACGTTGATGATGTCGTCGTTGATCTCCCACCCCTTCGCGGCGAAGCCCTGGAGATTCGAGAGTACCTGCGAGGCGAACGCTTCGTGCATCTCGATCAACCCCAGATCCTTCCACTGGATACCCGCCCGCTCGAGCGCGATCGGTACCGCCCACAGGGGGCCCTGCAGCAGCTGCCAGCCGGGATCGACCGCCGCAACGGCGTAGGAACGTACGAACGCGAGCGGCTCGTAGCCCAGCGCGCGGGCGACCTCCTCCGCCATGAGGAGGACGGCGGACGCGCCGTCGGTGAGCGGCGACGAATTCCCGGCCGTGACCGAGCCGTAGCGCCGGTCGAACACCGGCCGCAGCTTCGCCAGCTGCTCGAGCGACGTGTCGGTGCGAATGCCGTTGTCGGCGGTCACCACCGCTGCGCCGGGCCGCTCAGGGAACCAGGGAGCGATCTCGGCGGTCAACCGGCCGTCGGCGGTGCCTTGGGCGGCACGCTGATGGCTGAGCAACGCCCAACGATCCTGCGCCTCCCGCGCGATGTGATTCTCTTTGGCCATCTTCTCCGCGGACTGGCCCATCGACTCGCCGGTGGACGGCTCGGCGATGGCGGGAGAGACGGGGATGAGGTCGCGTGGCCGGATGCGGGCGAAGGTGGCGATGCGGCTCCCGAGTGTCTTGGCTTTACTGGCAGTCACGAGAATGTCGGCGAGGCGGCGGGAGGCGAGGATCGGGATGTCGGAGAGCGATTCCACGCCGCCGGCGAGAATGATATCGGCGTGCCCGAAGGCGATCTGATCGTGCGCCGCGGTGACGGCTTGGTTGGACGACGCGCACGCCCGGTTCACCGTGTAGGCCGGGATCTCCTTCGGAAACTGCGGTAACAGGCTGACCTCGCGGGCCACGTTGGGCACGAGGGGTGAGGCGACGACCTGCCCGAAGATGATCTCGTTGACGGCGTGCGGATTGAGATCGGTACGCTCGATCAACTCGCGCGCGGCGTGGCGGGCGAGATCGACGGCGCGGACGTACCTCAGGTCCGTCCCTGCTTTGCAGAACGGCGTCCGGCACCCCGCCACGATCGCGACGCGCCGGCCCGTAGGATTCGACATGCGCTCCCTGCCCTCGGAATTTCCCGCGCGGGAAACCTACAACCTGCGGGCATCCGTGGGGAATCGGCGCGGGCCCCTCGCGTTCGGATTACATTTGCGTCCCACCCCTCAGGGTGGCGGCCGCACCCGCGACCGTGACCCGGAACACGCACCGACGGGTCGTCCGTCGAGGCTCGGAGGGGAGTTGGCGGGCGAAGCCCCGTTCTCAAACCATGCGCGCATCGCTGCGCTGGAATCGATGCAGGCGCAGCCCGTGGACCTCCTGGTCATCGGCGGAGGGATCACGGGCGCCGGCATTGCGCGGGACGCCGCGGCGCGGGGGCTGCGCACCGCGGTGGTGGACGCCCACGATTTCGCCTCCGGCACGAGCTCCCGTAGCTCGCGCCTGATCCACGGCGGCCTGCGCTACCTAGAGCACCTCGAGCTGGGACTGGTGCTCGAAGCCAGCCGCGAGCGCCGCGTGCTGCTCCAGACGGCCCCCCATCTCGTCCGTCCCACCCGGTTCCTCTTCCCGATCTACCGCGGCGGCCGGGTGTCACCGGTGAAGCTGCGCGCGGGGATGTGGCTGTACGACCTGCTCTCCGGCTTCCGCAACACCCATCTGCATCGCTGGCTCTCCCCCAAGCGCGCGCTCGACGCCGAGCCCGGGCTGCGGGACCGCGACCTCCGGGGCGCGGCGCTGTACTGGGACGCGCAGACGGACGACGTCCGCCTCGTGCTCGCGACACTGCGCGGCGCCGGCATGCTGGGCGCCCTGGTCGCGAACTACGCCGTGGTCACGAGCTTCGTACGGGCGGAGGGGAGGATCGTCGGCGCGGTCATCAAGGACGAGCTGTCGGGTGAGGAGCGTCTGGTGCGCGCGCTGACCATCGTCAACGCGACCGGCCCCTGGGTCGATCGCATCCGGCACCTCGACGCGCCCAACGTGCCGCCGTTGATCCGGGCCTCGAAGGGCGCCCACGCCATCGTGCGGCGCGACCGCCTGGGGTTGCACGACGCCGTCACGATCGCGTCACCGATCGACGGCCGCGTGATGTTCGTGCTGCCCTGGAACGACCTCGCCTACATCGGGACGACGGAAACGGAGGAGAACGTCGAGCCGGAAGCGGTGCGGGCGACCGGTGAGGACGTCATCTACCTGCTGCGCTCCGCCAACGCCGTCTTCCCGCGCGCGCGGCTCTCCCCCAACGACGTGATCGCCACCTGGGCCGGCCTGCGCCCGCTGCTCGCGGCCGACCGGGACGTCCCGGCGGGACGGGTGTCGCGCGAGCATCGTATCGTCGAAAGTCCCAGCGGGCTGATCACGATCGCCGGCGGCAAGCTCACGACGTACCGGGTCATGGGGCGCGACGTCGTCGATCTCGTGGTGCAGCGGCTGCGGCAGATCGACGGCCGGCAGGCGCCGCCCCGTGCCGCCACCGACACGCTGCCGCTCCCGGGCGGTGAGATCGCCGCGCTCGACGTCATGATGCAGTCGGTCCGCATGAAGGAGCTCTCGCCAGTCACCGCGCGGCACCTCGTCGACAGCTACGGCACCGAGTCGGCCGCGATCCTGAACCTCGTGACCAAGAACAAGGTGCTGGGAGGTCCGCTCGTGGCGGGGCGGGCGGAGATCCGCGCCGAGGTCGTCTACGCCGTCGAGCGCGAGATGGCGGTGCGGCTCACCGACGTCCTGATGCGGCGGCTGCACCTCTTCTACGAAGACCCGCAGCACGGCACGGGCGTCGCCGCCAACGTGGCGCGGAAGATGGCGGAGCTCCTCGGGTGGGACTCGAACCGCGAGGACGACGAGATCGGAGAGTACTTGGAAGAAGTGCGCAAGTCGCGCGAGTTCCTGCGCGAGGTGGGGCGCGCGAGTCAGGCGGTGAGCTAGCGCACGAACAACCGCTCCATGCGGCGCACCACCGCCGGTTTGCCGCAGATGATACCGTAGACCGGCGGGTCCTTCGACCGAGATTGATAGCCGAGCACGTAGCGACCTCCCGCCTCCTCAATCAGGACCTGCGTCGCCGCGATATCCCACAGCTTCACGCCGTAGTCCACCACCGCCCCGACCAATCCCTCGGCGGCGAAGCAGTGCGCGATGCAGTCGACGTAGCCGCGGACGGTGGCGTGCTCGCGCATCAGGCGGTCGAAGGCCGCGCCAGCGCGGCACTGCACGAATCGGTCGCGGTCTCCTGCCGACACGACCTCCTTGGGGATGGCGCGCGCCGCCACGTCGCGGACGCGCAGGCGCCGCCCGTCGCACCAACTCCCGAGACCCACGCCGGCGCTGTAGCGGCGCCCGAGTACAGGAAGGTCGATCACGCCGATGAGCGGTGTCCCCTCGTGGTGCAGCGCGATGATCGTGCCGTAAAAGGGAATGCCGTGCGTCAGGCTCGTCGTGCCGTCGATAGGATCGAGAATCCATTGCAGCGCCGCCCCGCTTCGCGTGGGCGGGAATTCCTCGCCCAGGATGCCGTGAGCGGGGAACGCGTGGCCGATCGCCTGGCGGAGCGCGCGCTCGACCGCGAGATCGACATCGGTCACGAAGCTCGCGTCGGCCTTGAGACGGGCACGGAAGCCGCGCGCGACGCGGCGCTGCACGACGCGGCGCGCCAGACGGGAAAAGCGCAGCGCCGCGCGGTAGTAGCGGCGCCGCTCGACGAGCGGGACTACGGCAGGTACTCCCGGGGAATCGGATTGTCGGGGCGCTCGTCATCCCACTGCGCCGCGGCGATCCACCAGCGCGCCCCGTCCCAGAACAGCTCGATGCTGTTGATCCCTCGACCGAAGGCCGGTCGGTCCGCCCGCTCGCGCATTTCGTAGGTGCTGAAGACGTGTACGACGTTGCCGAAGCGCGCGGTGGTGCGGTGGATCTCGGTCTCGAAGAACCCGCGGCGCACGAGCGCGGCGTCGGAGCGGTCGACGAACATCTGATGGCTCACGACATCGGCTTGCACGTGTCCCGCGCTGTCGGCCGACAGCGACACAAAGTGGACGTCGGGGATGTAGAGCGTGCGATCGCGGGCCCACTGCCTCGGTTGCCCTGCGGGGCCGGAGATCACGTCGTAGAACGCATGCAGGATCCCGTCGATCGTGGCCACATCCTCGGGGCGGGCCGCGACCGGCGGCACGTCGACGTGGTGCGGCACAGGCCGCTGCGCGACAGCGACTCCTGAACCGGCGAGACCCAAGAGGAGCACCAACTGCCCACATCCGCGCATGGGACCTCCGTATCCTCGAACCACGGAAGGTAATTGTGACCTGCGACACACGTCGAGCACGGGCCGGGAGCGGTTGCGGAACCTCGGCTGCCGGACTGGTGTCATCGGGGTGGGTGCGAGAGGCACCCGCATCAGAAAAAAGGAGGCATCATGAAGAGCCTGCGACACACGCTCTTTGGGGCAGCCCTCCTGCTCGTGTGCTTCAACGTCCCGGCGCACGCGCAGCGGGCGCACATCGGTCCGCATTTCGGCTACAACTTCGACATGGACCGGGCGCTGATCGGCGCGCAGATGCTGCTACCGCTCAGCACGGACGTGGAGTTCTATCCATCGTTCGATTACTACTTCGTCAACACGGGGTCGCGTGTCGGCTTCAGCGGTGACCTGAAGTTCCGCGTGCCGACGGGGTACGGCTCCGCCTTCTACCTCGGCGGCGGCTTGAATTACCAGAACGCTTCGCTGAACGGGGCGTCCGACCATGATACCGGGTGGGATCTGTTGTTCGGGCTCGAGTCGCGTCGGGGTCCGGCCCATCCATTTATCGAGGGTCGCGTGCTCGGACATTCGAGCACGAGCTTTCAGATCGGTGCGGGGTTGAACTTCACGATCTTCTAACAGAGGGTTGTGGAGGTTGGTGAAGGTTGGTGGAAAATGGTGGAGGTTCAGCAAGCCTCCACCATCTTTTTGTTTCATCTCCACCCACGCAGCGACCGGACGTAGTCGTGCAGTACCAGGAATTTTTCGAACACCACGACGCCTTTGCGCTTGCGGCCGAATTCGCCGAATAGCTCTCGCAGCCGGCCGCGCCGAGCGACGTAGAAGCGGAACGTCTCGGCGAAGTCTTCCTGGGGATGCGTGCCGGCGTAGCGGCTGACGTAGTCTACCAGCGTCGTCGCCACGCGGCGGCGCTCGAAATCGACCCAGTGCTCGTCGGCCACGCGGTAGGCCCGGCGCACTTCACCGAAGGCGCGGCGAAAGCGTCCCGTTCGAGTCCACGACCAGTTGTGATAGAGGAAGGAGTGGCCCAGCTCGTGGAGGATCAGACCGGTGAGCGTGTTCCAGGAAATCTCGTCGCGGCGCCGCTTGCTCGTGACGTAGCGGCGATCGATTTCGATCACCTTGGGACCGTAGGGGGACACCCCGGAGACCCCGGGCCGGAGCATGACGCGGTAATCCCAGTCCTTGATCCGCGACACGATGAGGAGGCGCCGCACGCGGCGCAACGCCCGCTCGATCAGGTCGCGGCCCGTCGCGTCCTCGCCGCACCAGGGACAGGTGTCCATCCAGTCGTCGACACCGCGGTCACAATGCGGACACTGGTTCTGGAACCGCTCGTATTTCCACCACTGCGCCTTGCTGCACCAGGGACACCACTGCATCGGGTACTGCAGGCCGCCATGGCAGCGTCGGCAGCGCCGCTCGTACTTGAATCCCTTGGGGCGCTTCAGCGGCTCCGGACTCGAGTCACGGTCGGCGATCTCGCGCCCGCACCACGGGCACCACGAGAAGCTGTCGGAAACGATCCAGCGGCAGTACCGGCACTCGGCGCCGGTCTCGAGCTGTGTGTCGCCCCAGACCAGCTGCTTGCTGCAATTGGGACAGTAGTACCAGAAGCGCTGCAGCTCGGCGCGGCAGCGCGGGCAACGCAGCTCCGGGCGCGGGATCTCGCGGCGCTTGCGCCCGATGAGACTGCGAACGGCCGACCAGGCGTCGCTCATCGGCGCATCGCCTCGTCTACCAGACGCTGGATGAATTTCTGGTAGCTCATGCCCGCCTTTTCCGCTGCGTTGGCGAATTCGTGACCGTAGGCGATGAACGGATTGGGATTCGCTTCCAGCACGTAGACCTCGTGATCGTGCGTCACCCGCAGATCGATGCGCCCGTAATCCTGCAACCACAACGCGTGGAACGCCTTCTCGCAGGCGTCCCGGATTTTCGCGCGCTGGGCTTCGGACAGGCGCGCGAACCCCGACCGGATATGGTGGCGCTCGCGATACTCCTCATCCCACTTGGCCTTGTAGGTCGCGATGCGCCGCTCCGCCTTGGAGAGCTTGCCGAAGTGCAGCTCCACCACCGGCAGAAATTCGAGCGCGTTGTTGCCGATCAGCCCGGCGTACAGCTCGCGCCCCTCGATCAGCTCCTCGGCGATCGCCGCCTGCTGGTACTTCTCGTGGATGAAGGCGACCCGCTCCGCGAGACTCTCATCCTCGCTCACCACCGACGACTGGGCGATCCCCACCGACGCATCCTCGAGCAGCGGCTTCACGATCAGCGGAAACCGCAACGTGGACGGCCGCAGGAACGGGTCTCCGGGATGAAAGGTGGCGAATTCCGGGACCCGGATGCCGTGGTGTTTCAAGATCTTCTTGCTCATCGACTTGTTGCGGGCTACGAACAGCCCCCTCGGCGTGCAGCCGGTGTGCCGCCAGCCGTGCATTTCGAGCACCGCGGCCACGGCGTACTCGTACTGCGAGCTTCCCCGGAAGCCCTCGCAACAATTGAAGACCAGCGACGGCCCGAACTCCGTCAACTGGTTGATCAGCGGCCGCACGTCGTCGACGATGCCGACGAAGCGCACCTCGTGTTCGTTCTGGATCAGCGCGCGCGCCACGTCGTACTCCGCCTCCTCGACCTTCCCCTCCGACATTTCGCGGCGGTAGTCCTCGTCGCCCCAATCGGGGTGCGGCGTGTCGAACACGACCGCGATCTTCATTCGGCGCTCCGTTTTACCCGCGCCATGTCCCGCTCCACCGTCCGCAACGCAAACAGGATCACCACGCCTCCGAGGAGCCCCACCGCGGGTAGCAGCAGCATCGCGCGCCGCAGCGCGTCATCGGCGGCCAGGTGCCAGGTGGTCTGCAACCGGTCGGAGAGAAACCCGATGAGCGGCGGCGCCACCGCGTCCCCGGCGAGATGTGAGAACAGCAGAAACGCTCCCATGACCGACGAGCGCACCGCGGCCGGCACGACGTCGAAAATCACCGCCGACAACGGGCCATTGTACCATGTATAGAAGAAGTATGTGCCGAATACGCACGGGACGAAGAATTTCAGACCGGGCGAGAGGATCAGCGCCACGACGATTGGGGCGCCAATAATGAAGCCCGCTCCCGCGACCACGACGCGCGCGCCCTTCCACTTCGTCGCCAACCAGTCGGCCAGTCGACCACCAATCAAGGCCCCGAGCATCCCGCCCGCGAGCCCGTAGACACCGAACTCCCGTCCGATGTCGCTCACCGAAAACCCGTGGACGCGCTGCATGAAGCTCGCGGCCCAGGCGATCAGCCCGTTCACCGCGAACGTCACCAGGGCACCGCCCAGGAACACCCAGATGAGCGTCGGCACACGCAGCACCACCGCCGAGGCCTCGAGAAACTCCTCGAAGGCTGAGGCGGCTACCTCGGTCGCCTGGCTACCCTGCTGCAGCGCGAGCGGGACCAGCCGCGCCACCGTCCAGGCGACGCCCACGCCGACGAACATGCCAAATACCGCCACCGTCATTTCGTTGGGAACGGCGCGGATCAAGGCGAGGACGCCGCTGACGACCGTCCCGACCGCGGTGAGCCAGATGAGCGGGTAGGCATAGCGCAGCGCGCGCTTCAGGCCGGTCGTCGTGAAACGACGCAACGTGGTCGCGAGGGGAGTCGGCGCACGCCGCTCGGGTTCACGCAGCCGCGAAGCGAGGAGGGCGAGCCCGAATCCCGGAATTCCCAACCACAAGAACGCGAGGCGCCAACCGTACGCTTCCGCCAGCACCCCGCCGAGCCACACGCCCGCCACACCGCCCAGCGCGGTGCCGACGGAGTAGATGCCGAGCGCCCAGGCGCGGCGGCGTTCCTTGTAGTACTCGGCGATCAGCGCCTGCGAGGCGGAGCCATAGCCTGCCTCGCCGACCCCCACCATCGCGCGGCAGAAAAACAACTGCCAGAAGCCGCGTACCGCACCGCCGAGCGAGGTGAAGAGACTCCAGATGCCGACGCCCCAGGCGATGACGCCGCGGCGCGATTTCAGGTCCCCGAGGACGCCGAGCGGCAGCGCCGCCAGGGACAGCACGATGATGTACGCGGAGCCGATCCAGCCGAGCTGCTGATCGGTCAGATCGAGATCATGCTTGATCGATTCGAAGACCGCGAATACGACGTTGCGGTCCGCGTAATTGAAGAAGTTGATCAGCGTCAGCAGAAAGAGGGCGTAGGCCGCATACGCCCGGGACCCGCCGACGGGACGCGCCACTCAGCGCTCGCGGCCGCCGGGCGCGCGCGCGGCGCGCTCGTCGCGCTCCGCCTTGGACGCCTTGTACGCCTTCTGCAGCTGGCTCATCATCGTCCCGCGCCGGTCGTAAAGCCGCTTCAACGGGCGGGGCTTACGTCGGGCGAGGGCGTAGGCGGCAAGAATCGGAAACGCCACGGTGTTGTCGAGGTAGCACACGACGGTCCCGGGGAGCTGATCGGGATCGACCTTCCCCCAGCTCACCGCTTCGGCCGGCGTCGCGCCCGAGAGACCACCCGTGTCGGGACGCGCATCGGTCATCTGCAGATAGTAATCGTGGCCCTTCTCGCTGATCCCCAGCACCTCCTGGATCTGCGGCTCGGTCTGCAGCACGAAGTTCTTGGGGCTGCCCCCGCCGATCAGCAGGACCCCGCTCTTGCCGTCGTGCGTCTTGGCGTCGAACACGATCGCCGACGTTTCGTTGACGTCGGCCGAGACGTCGAACCGCAGCTCCGAGCCGTCGAGCGCCTGCTCGGCGACGTTCATCCCGATCGACGAATCGCCGGGGGACGACGTGTAGATCGGCACGGCGCACTCGTGCGCCACCGCCAGCACGGAGCGGCGCGACAGCCCCAGCGCCTTCTCACGCTCGCGCACGAACCCGCCCAGCATGTAGTGATACTCGGCGGTGCTCATGGGACGCTGGAACTCGGGCCGTGCCGACACCTCGCGGACGTAGGCGTCCGTCGAGAGCAGCACGTCGTAATGGAAGAAGATGTCGTAGATGCGCACGACGCCTTCCTCGCGCAGCTCGACGTCGTCGGCGAACGGCGTCCCGCGATGCATCGAGAGGCCGAGCCCGAAGTGGGCGTCGTGATAGAGATTCGCACCGGTCGAGACGATCCAGTCGATGAAGCCCGCCTCCATCAGGGGGATGATGGTGCTCATCCCGAGGCCCGCCGGCGTCATGGCGCCGGTCAGGCTCATCCCGACCGTGGCGTTGTCGGCGAGCATGCGGTCGCTGTAGAGGCGGCACGCTTCGCGCAGCCGCCCGGCGTTGTACGCGAGGAACGCGTTGTCGACCAGCTCAGCGACGGTCTCTTTCCCCGACACGCCCTGGGGATCGATCCGCGGACCGCGGAGAAAGCCGGATGTGGTCACCGCTTCACCTCGGGACGGCTGGTGTGGGTGGTCCTGCGCTCGCGGGCCTGCACGACCAGTTTGACCGCCTCTTCGGGCTCGTCGGTCACGTGGAAGAGTTCGAGGTCCTTGGTGTCGATCTTTCCCTCGCCGGCGACCCGCTCCATCAACCAGTCCCGCAGACCCTTCCAGTATTCCCGCCCGAACAGTACGACGGGGAAGTGTTTCACTTTGCCCGTCTGAATCAAGGTCAACGCCTCGAACAGCTCGTCCATCGTTCCGAACCCGCCGGGGAAGACGATGAACGCTGTCGAGTATTTCACGAACATCGTTTTGCGCACGAAGAAGTACCGGAAATTGATGGAGCGCTCGACATAGGGATTCGTGCCCTGCTCGAATGGCAGCTCGATGTTACAGCCGATCGAGAGTCCATTGCCCTCTTGCGCGCCGCGGTTCGCCGCTTCCATGATCCCGGGACCGCCGCCCGTAATGATGGGGAAGCTGTGCCGGGCGAGCAGCCGCGTCGTCTCGACCGCCTTGTCGTAGTAGGGATCGTCCGGCCGGGTACGGGCCGATCCGAAGACGGTGACCGCGTAGCGCACGTCCGAGAGGGTGTCGAACCCTTCCACGAACTCGCCCATGATCCGCAGCACGCGCCACGGATCGGTGTGGACGAAGGCGCGCCGCTCCGTGGGAGGAACCCACGAGAGCAGGCGTTCGTCTTCAGTGAGACCGCTGCGGGGCGAGTCGGGCGAGTGCTGCGACATGGTCGTCCTGAACGTTGTAGAAGAAAGGAGAAAGGCGGACGTGTCCGGGGCGGGCGTCCGCCACGATCGCGCCGGCGGCGAGATGGCGCACTGCCGCATGCGGGTCCGCGGCCGGCAGCATCACGATCGCCGAGCGCTGCTCGGGCGTCGCCGCGATCTTGGGCCGGAACCCCTGGTCGGTGGCGCGCGCCACCAGGTCTTCGACGAGCGCGGTGGTGACGCGCCTGATCGCGGGCACGCCGATCTCCTCGATGTACTCGAGCCCGCCGAGCTGCGTGTAGATCGCGGCGAGCGCCGGCGTCCCGAGCTCGAAGCGGCGCGCGTCGTCGTGAAACTCGAGCGAGTGCGGCTCGAAGGCGAATTGGTCCTTGTGGCCGAACCACCCCGCGACCGTCGGGACGATGCGTTGCTCGGGATGATCGCGCACGTAGCAAAACACGATTCCCGTTCCGCCGAGCAGCCACTTCAGTCCGCCCGCGATGAGGAAGTCGACGCCCGATGCGGGGGCGTCGACCGGCACCTGCCCCACCGACTGATAGGCATCGATGAGACAGAGCGCGCCTCTGCGATGCGCGATATCCGCGACCGCCGCGATGTCCTGGATCGCCCCGCTCGTGAAATAGACGTGGGAGGTCGCGACCAGTGCCGTGCGGTCATCCACCGCGCGGGCGATGGCCTCGACGGGCACGCTCACCTGGTCGGGGCTCTCCACCACCACGAGCTCGACGCCCCGGGGACGCTTGGCGAGCCACTGATAGACGACGGTGGGAAAGTCGAGCGAGGTGACGACCACGCGCGGACGGCGGGCGTAGTCGAGCGCGCTCGCGACGGTGGCGACCGCGACGGAGACGCTCGGCGCGAGAGCGATCGTGTCCGCCGGCGCGCCGATCACGGCCCCGTAGCGGCTGCGCAGCTCGGCCAAAGCCTCCCACCACACGTCGTACCAGGCTGCCGCACCGCGTGCCTGCCACACGTCGAGGAAGCCGGCTACCTTGCGCCGGGCCCGGTCCCCGAGTGGTCCAAGGGAGCAGGTGTTGAGGTAGATCCGGTCCCGGAAGATGGGGAATTCGCTCCGGTAGCCGGCCAGAGGGTGCGCGATCGAGCCGGCCGCGACGCCGCTTGCAAGCGTCATAGGCGCTGAATATACAGAAGCCATGCAGACTCCGGCGAGTTGGAC
>JACXTT010004342.1_pt1 | contig 21097 bp, 12 predicted proteins | sample 9270951 | NCBI WGS metagenome assembly JACXTT01 (sample SAMN15532306, study PRJNA645909) | rock metagenome | isolation source: weathered quartz diorite | place: Puerto Rico | collected 2017-06-21
CCCAGCGGCCTGGGTCTTCCCGGGTTTTGTGCACGCCGCCCCTTCCCCCGTCGCACTGCCCATGCCGGCACATCCGATTGCCTTCCCCCTGATCCCGGCCGCCGGCGTTCCCCTCGCCGAACCCAGTGCCAACCGCTTCACCCAACTTTCTCCCACGACGGCCGACCACGTCCGCCGCAGCTTGGGCTCGGAAGTGGATCTCATTCTCGACGGCGGCCCTTGCCAGGTCGGCATCGAATCCACCGTACTCTCGCTCGCTGGACCGCAGCCAGTCCTGCTCCGTCCCGGCGGAGTCTCGCGCCTCGACCTCGAAACCGTAGTCGGTCCGATCGCGACCGCCGCCGAGGTCGCCGAAGGTGCGCACGCCGCTCCCGGCATGCACCCTCGCCACTACAGCCCCCGCACTCCTCTATGGTTAGTAAGAGAGGGGAAATTGCCCGACCGGGGCAAGGGAATCTACCTGCAACATCAGCATTTGCCGTCACTTCCCGACGTCAAGACGCTCCGGATGCCGGCTGGCGCAGTTGACTATGCCGCCGCCCTCTACGGCACGCTTCACCTGGCCGACTCCGGCAACTATGACTGGATTGCCCTCGATCTCCCGCCGCACACGCCGGAGTGGGAAGCAGTGCACGACCGCCTCCGCCGGGCCGCTTCCAAATAACCCGAGGAAACGGCTCCCTTGCCCATTTTGCAGCTGGCGGACTCAGGCCAGAGTTGAGCATGCAATTTCCTTCATCTTGACAGCGCATCCCGCAGCCGACAGAATGTGTACCCTAACTGAGCGACGTCGCCCCGACTTGCATCCCCTCCTCGTCGTTCCGGCAGACGCATTCCCTTCTCTTTCTCGGCGAAAGATGTCTTAGATAGGCCGCGAGTCGCAATCCCAGGGTAGGTGTGTATGGGCCACAAAGATTTTTCATCGTCGTGTGTTGGTTGCTCTTCCGTCGCTGACCGATCTGACTGTTTGTCGCTGGTCTACTCATCCCCGAAGCTCCTGCTGCGGTTGCAGTTTCCGGAGATTGCCATGAAACGTTGCTTAATCCTTGCCCTTGGAATTTTTCTGCTTTCTTCTTTAGCCCACGCCGCACCAGTGACCTGGACTGGCGGAGGCGGCGACGGTTTGTGGAACACGCCCAAGAACTGGAGCAACAACAAAGTGCCCACCTCGGCTGACGACGTGACCATCGGCAATTTCACAGTCACCGCCAACGGGGACACTGACTTCGCCAACACAGTGACCTGTACCGGCACCTTCATTCTTAACGCGAACATGAACATCTCTTCCGCGGGCAGCTTCACCAACCTCACATTGATGGCGGGCACCATTCTGCAAGGGACCGTGACCATTACCGGGACGTTAACCATGTCCGGCGGAAATATCAATACACCGGGCAATGTGACCATAAGCGGGTTGACCATGGTTACGGCCAACGGCACCCTGTCCAGCAGCGGGACTGTCACCAACAGCGGCACCATCAACATCACGGGAAATGGCTCGGGGTTGACCGTGGGTGCCACGTTTATCAACAACGGGACCGTCAATCTCCAGTCCGAAGGACCCGCCGCTGGACTGTTAGGTAGCGGCGGCGGCACGATCAACAACAACGGCACCATCGCCAAAACCGTGGGGACCGGCACCAGCATCCTCCAGGCCGGATTCCTGAACAATGCCAGGTCGGTGACCTCGCAGAGTGGAACCCTGAAGGTGTTCGGGGGGAATGGCGCCGAGACTGGAACGTTTAGCGCCGACGCCGGCGCGACACTGGAGTTCGCTCCAGGAAATTCCAGCAATCTCACTTTGCAATCGGGAGCATTGCTTACCGGAGCCGGCACCATACACATGACGGGTGGCAAGTTAACTCTGGCTGCCGACGTTACCGTGAGCACTGCCAATCTAGTGCTTGATGCCGGCTCCTCAACCGTCTTCGGCGGCAGCAACAATTTGAACATCTCCAGCCCCTCCATGATTTGGAACAGCGCCTCCATCAGCGGCTCCGGCACGTCACCGCTGATCACCATCTCCAAGAACACCACGCTGCAGATTCTGACCACGGGGAACCATAATTTGGCCAGGAACATGGATCTTCAGGGGACGCTGCAAATGAGCGGCGATCTAGCTCTGGGAGGGGCGACTGTCACGGTTGACCAGGGCGCAACCTTTAACATCCTGACCGACAACAGCATCACGGGACAGGGAACCATCAAGAATGGAGGTACATTCGAGAAGACCGGGGGCACCAACGTCAGCAATCTTTCCTTCAATGGCGCGTTCTTTACCCTCACGAACCCGGACCAGACCCTTGGAACCGTCACCGTCAGCTCGGGAACTCTGAACTTCGAAATTCCGGGGCCCAGTGTCTTCGAAGGAACGTTGACTGCCAGCGGCGCTGCGGCGACTATCCTGCAATTTTCATCCGGAACCTACAACCTCGGCGTGAGTAGGGGAGGAGGCGTTACGTTTGCCGGCAACGGCACGACCTTGCTCAACGATGCTACATGGAACGTCGTTGCCGATTCCTCGGTCACCACACCCGCCTTCACATTCATGGCAACGGTCGGAACGATTCAAGGCTCCGCCAACTTAACGCTCAAGAGCCCCACAGTTATCTGGACCGGCGGCAACATGGCTGGCTCCGGCTCGACCACTATTTCCAAGAGTGTCACCGTAACCCTCAGCGGCTCCCCGGCCGTGAACGGCCGAACCATCAACAACTCCGGCAAGATCAACTTCGTCCCCGCCTCTAATTTCTCCCTTGCGAGCTGCGTTTGGAATAACCTCCACGGAAGTTTTTTCAATTTCCAGGCTGACGGAAGCATCGTCAACGGCTTTGGGAACGCCTCCACCTTTAACAATGAGGGCACGGTCGAGAAAACCGGGGGCACCGGCATTTCGCGTATTTCGTTCGATGGCACTTTCAATAACAATCCCGGTGGCAAGGTCGTCGTGGGAGCGGCGAGTCTCTACTTCGATACCAGCGGGACCAGCGGGGGAGGGACCAAGTTCGCGGCCTTTGTGGTTACGAAAAAGGACGCTCGAATCGTTTTCGGACTGAACAACCTCCCGGTTTGGAGCTTCAACTCTGCGACCACCATGAGCGGTGCCGGCGATATTACCCTCGGCCAAGGCCTTTTCAACTTCAACTCGGACCTGACGGTAACTAGCGCGGTGTGGCAGGTGGGCATACTGGCGCGTATCGAGGGCACTGGCAAGCTCACCGTCAGCAGTAAGCAGGCGAGTTGTGCCGGAACGCTGGCTATCATCGTTCCAGGCGAAGTCACGATTTCAGCGGGCGACGTTTTCTCCAGCATTGGCTCGGGGTGTACTTTTGGCGGGTCCACGATCAACGTTCTCGGCACTCTGGACGCTACCCAGGGCAGTTACTTCCTCGGAGTCACGAACCTCAACACCGAGTCCGGAGCGGACGTCAAATTAGGGGATACGTTTGGTTTTCTGAACGGCGGTGCCCCAACAACGTGGACCAATCAAGGGACCATGGAGAAGCCGAGCGGGACGGGTACGTTCACATTTAACTACAACGGCACCCTGGTGAACGAGGGCCTCTTCAATGTTGGGTCGGGCACCGTCTCCATCGCACCTTCGATTCCTACGACCTTCGAACAATTCGCCGGTGGCACCCTCACGGTGAGTCCCGGCGCAACGGTCACCAACGGCGGGACCTACCAGATTGACGGTGGCTCGCTTTTCGGTGGAAACATCTTTGGATCGATCAACAATATTGGAGGCAACATACAACTACCGCCGGGTTCTATGAAACTAAACGCGCCCCTGACCCAGGGGTCCGGTAGCACGACCACCGAAACGATCAATGGGAACACGCCCGGCAAGTTCGGCCAACTCGTCAATTCCAGCTCGACCGTAATCGGTGGCCAGCTGGTGGTGACATTCGGAAGCGGATTCAGTCCCAGTCCGACAGACACCTTCCCGATCGAGACCTACAGCTCCGCCTCAGGCAACTTTTCCAGCGTGATCACGCCCGATTCAACCTGCACGCCGCAGGTGACCGTTGGAGGGACCGCAGTCAATCTCCAGTTCGTTTCCAACAATGTTTCTGTGTCCATCAACCCCACAGCGGTCACTCTGAAGGTAAACACGCAGCAGCAATTCACCGACACGGTGACCAACGGATGCGGCAACGGCGTGAAGTGGAAAGTGCAAGAGGGCGCCGCCGGCGGCAAGGTAACGCAGAAGGGCCTTTACACAGCGCCCGGAACTCCAGGCACCTTCCACGTAATTGTGACCAGCGTGGCCGATAACACGAAGTCTTCAACCGCGACCGTGACGGTCACCGCGATGAACGCGAACAAGATTACTGTCTCGCCGCAAGCTGCCGTGCTCCAGCCCGGCGGCACATTGCATCTGCAGGCGAACACCACCGTCAACTGGACAGTGGCGGAAGGCGTATCTGCCGGCAGCATCACCAGCGACGGAGCCTTCACTGCTTCGTCCACCCCCGGTCTGTATCACGTGATGGCGTCAAGCACCTCGGACGCAACCGAACACACAATCGTCAACATCGCCGTCGTCAGCGGAAAACTGAAGTCGGCGTACGTTGCCAATCTCGACAAGAATTCGGTTTCCGTTCTTTCCAGTGCCAGCAGCCAGGGGCCGGCCACCGGCCAGTTACAAGAACTCGAATCGGTGCTTGCGGGCCAGGCACCGGCCGCACTCGCCATTTCTCCTGACGGCAAGTATCTGGCAGCCGCAAATCACGACTCGAATAACGTTTCCATGTTCGCAGTCGCCAACTCGGATGGCGCGCTCCGCGCAGTTCCAGGGCCCTCGATGGATACCGGAACTCATCCCAGCGCAATCGCCTTCGATTCCGCCGGACACATGGCGTTCGTCACCAACCACGATTCCGATGACATCTCGGTGTTCGCGGTGAACAGCGGCCAGATGACTCTTCTCGGCAAGCAGGCGCTTGCCGCTGGAGACCAGCCCAGCGCGATCGCTGTCCACTCTGCCGGTTCACTGTTGTTCACCACCAACTCCGGATCGAACTCAGTCGCGGGATTCACTTACGACGCGGCCGGAATGCTTAGCCCAATCAGCGGATCGCCCTTCGCCACCGGCAGCCACCCGTCGGCCGCGGCAATCGACCCGGCGGGCAAGTTCCTGTTCGTTGCCAACCGGGAGTCGGGCGATGTCTCTGTCTTCGCCATCGACGCGAAGAACAAAACGCTGCAGGAATCCGCCGGTAGCCCATTCCAGAGCAGTAAAGGCGCGGCAGCGATGGCGATCGACGTCACCGGCAGCTACTTGTTTGTAGCTGGCCACGAGTCCAACGATGTCACCGTCTTCCAGATTGACGGCGAGAGCGGCGCGCTGATGCTTGTCGCTCACACGCCGCTGCAAGCCGCCGGGCCAGTATCGATGGCGATGGATCCGTCGGGTCAATATCTGTACGTAACGACTGACAAGACCGGTGGCGTAAGCACGCTGAAATTCGACGTCTCCACCGGAACGCTGATTCCGGGTACCAGCACCAAGGGGCAGGGCAGAGCGTCCGCAATCGTAGTGGGAAGCAGCGCGGCGGCCAAGCAGGCTCAGTAGTGAGCCTCTGGGCGGGAAAGGCTTATGGCACCGACAGCCGCGGATTCGCGCCCACTCTTGCCTTATTTGGATTGCTGGCTTGGATTTATTACGGCTCCGCGTGCAAAGTAGCGGTCCCTGTTTCTGCAATCTGACTTCTGCAATCTGACTTCCGCATTCAGCCCCTGCACTCCCCCGCGGCCCGCACTCGAATCGTATGCGGCACCGCCCGCAGCTGCCGCATCAATTCCGTGTCGCAAGGACGATTGATATCGTAGATCGCGTAGCCCAAATTTCCCTGTGTATCCAACACCTGCCGTTCGATGTTGATCCCTCGGTCCGCCAGGATGTCGTTGATCGCGCGCAGGATACCCGGGACGTTGTGGTGGATATGCATCAGCCGGTGCGACCCCGGCTCGTACTCCAAATGGCAATGCGGCAGATTCACGCTCAGCAACGAATTTCCGGTGCGAAGATACTCCAGCATCCGCACCGACACGAACTGCCCGATATTCTGCTGTGCCTCTTCCGTGCTCCCCGCGATATGCGGCGTCAAAATTACATTGCCCAGCCCTTGCAGCGGACTGGCAAAGGCTCCGCCGCTTTCCGGCTCCTGAGGAAACACATCCACCGCCGCCCCCGCCAGCTTTCCACTCTTGAGATGCTTCGCCAACGCCGCGTGATCGACCACAAACCCGCGGCTCAGATTGATCACACACGCCCCATCTTTCATCCGGAGGAACTCGTCTTCGCCAAACATCTCCTTGTTCTGCGGCTTGCCGTCCACATGCAGCGTGACCACATCCGATGTCTCCAGCAGCTCGCGGAAACTCACCGCCCGCGCATTGCCTCGCGCCAGCACGTGCGCGTTGTCATAGAAAATGACCCGCATCCCCATCGCTTCCGCCAAGTCCGAAACCTGCGACCCGATCTTTCCGTAGCCCACGATCCCCAGAGTCAGCCCACGCACCTCGTGCGCCCCTGCCGACGACTTATTCCACATTCCGCGATGCATCTGGCTGCTGGCCTCAAATGCCCGCCGCAGCAGCAATATGATCTCCCCCAGCGTCAATTCCGCCACCGACCGGCTGTTCGAGTGCGGATCGTTGAACACGGCAATTCCCCGTTCGCTCGACGCGGCGCGGTCAATCTTGTCCACGCCGATGCAGAACGCACCCACCGCGACCAGATCCGGCACCGCGTCCAGCACCGCAGCCGTGATCCGAGTCTTCGACCGCACTCCCAGAATCGAAGCCCCACGCACTTTTTCAACCAGCTCCTTTTCTTCCAGCGCCCCCTTCAGCGCCTCGACTTCAAACCCCGCTTCCTGGAACTGGGTGACCGCGATCCCGCTGATGTTTTCCAGCAACAGTACTTTCAAGAACCCTCCGCCTGAAATGAACGTAATCCAGAATTATAAAGACCCCGCGCTCCTTAGCGGTCTCTCTTCAGAATTCCCCTGTAACCTCTGTGTCCCCCTGTGGCTAAGATTTCTTGCCCTGGAAGCCGGAAAACACCCTCCCGCCACGCCTCCCGCCCTAAAGTGTTACAAATATAAAGATGTGGGCAAGGCCGCGAAGCTGTCTGTCGCGCGTGAATCTTTCCCGCCCACCCCGACATCCTTAATTCTTTCGGAGGAAACGAATGGCGCACGAACTACCACCGCTGCCCTACGACTACACGGCGCTCGAACCGATCATCGACGAGAAGACGATGCACCTGCACCACGACATGCATCACGCCGCCTACGTCAAGAACTTGAACGCCGCTTTAGACAAGCATCCCGAGCTGCACGCGAAAAAAGCCGAAGACTTGATCCGCGACCTGAATGCGATCCCTGAAGACATCCGCGGCCCGGTCCGCAATAACGGCGGCGGACACGTCAACCACACCATGTTCTGGCAGATCATGAAGCCCAAAGGCGGAGGCGATCCCACCGGCCCTATCGCCGACGCCATCAAGAAAGCTTTCGGCGACTTCAAAACTTTTCAGGAGAAATTCAATGCCGCCGGAGTAGGCCAGTTCGGCTCCGGATGGGTCTGGCTGGCGGGCGACTCCAAGGGCGAAGTGAAAATCATGTCCACGCCCAACCAGGACAACCCGCTTTCCCAAGGCCTCTACCCCATCTTCGGCAACGACGTCTGGGAGCACGCCTACTACCTGAAATACAACAACCGCCGCCCCGAGTATCTGCAAGCCTGGTGGGGAGTAGTCAACTGGGACGAAATCAACAAGCGTTACCAGGCCAGCAAGAAATAGCTCGTGTGTGTTGCGTGGGTCGGACACTCCTGTCCGACCCGCCGACACCAAAACACTGCCGCCAAGTGGTAGGGATTTTCTTAGCGCGCTTTGCGTAACCTCGTCGCACTTTGCGGTTAAAGGTTGTGCACTTGATCTTCACCTCTGCAATCTGACCTCTAACCTCTGCCCTCAATACACCCCCAAATCCCGAGCCGAAACAAGCTTCCCGGAATAGTGCTGCTTCACCTGCTCAACCAAATCCTCCTCCGTCGTCTCCCCCATCACCTGGTGATACAGCACCAGCAGTTTTGGCCGCGCCCGTGTCGCAATCTCTCCCAACTCTGACGGCGAAGTGTGGAACGCCTTGAAATAAGCCTGCTTCTGTTTGCTGTCTACGATTTTCTTGCGCTTCGGATTGAAAACCTCATGCAGCAGCACGTCGCAGCCGTCGCACGCTTTGACAACTTCGTCCGTCGGCGCCGTGTCGCCGGAAATCACAATCCGCCGGTCCTTGGTGTCGAACCGATACCCAAACGCATACTTCCACGACCCATGCCTGACCGGAAAAGCCGAAACTGTCACATTCGAGTCGCGATACAGCACCTGTAGCGCCGGCGCCCTGCCGGCTGTCGTGCGGCCGCTCCGCCCGCGCAAGTCAATCTCATGAACGTTGACTTTGTACCCCGTTGAATTCGCCTCTTCCAAACCACGCAAACGCAACCGAACGTCCTCCGCCCAGGCTTTCTCGATGTGATCCGTCATGCTGTTCAGCCCGCGCGGCCCATACGCCTCGAGCGGCTCCGCCCGATCCAGCACCCACGGAGTAAAAATCAGGTCCGGATACCCCAGCGTGTGATCCGAATGCAGATGCGTAATAAATACAATCTTGAGTTTCTCGACGGCCAGCGCCTTGATCCCGTTTTTCTCAGCCGCCGCTGCCCTTCGCACCACCCCCGGCCCGCAATCCACGAGGTACGCCGAGCCGTTCACGACCACAGCCACCGCCGGCCCCGACCGCTCCGGATCGGCCAGAGGAGTGCCGCTTCCGAGCACCACGACCTGCGTGCCTGTGCTCTCCGGACTCTCCTGCGCGAACCCGGCAGTGCTCATAGCCAGGACAACCAGCAACCCACGAACGATATTCGCTCCAAAACGATCCATGTCGTTGAAATCCCGTGTCGGAAAATCACCGAAAACCGCCCCGGAGGGGCGATCCAGATTAGCCCAGCGCTTCAGCGCTTGAGAACTGAGAACCGGCAACCGAGAACTAGGGTTTCCTGTACACCACTCCACCTTTCATCACAAAATCCACCCTCTCCATCACCGAAACATCCGCCAGCGGATCACCGGGCACCGCCACGATATCCGCATACTTCCCAACTTCAATCGTCCCGACTTTATCCTGCATCCCCAGTAACTCCGCCGCCGAAGATGTCGCCGACTTCAACGCCTGCGCCGGCGTCGTCCCGAACTTCACCATCGAAGAAAACTCTTTCGCCGGATTCACTTTCCAATCGAATCCGCCCGCATCGGTCCCGAACGCTATCTTTACTCCCGCCTTCATGGCCCGCCGGAACGTTTCTTCATGTACAGGGATCATCTTCACCCACACCGGCGCTCCCGCCGTCGCTCGTCCCTGAGCCACGTACTCCCCGACAAAGATCGTCGGCACATAGAAAATTCCTCGAGCCGCCATCGTCTTCAGATCTTCCTCTGCGATGTAATTCCCATGCTCGATCGAATCCACCCCCGCCTCCACCGAATTGTGGACTCCGTTCAACGCCATGGCGTGCGAAGCGACTTTGTGCCGCTGCCGGTGCGCCTCATCGACAATCGCCCGCAGTTCGTCGAGCGTGAAGGTCGGAATATCGTCGAGCACGCCATCATCGCGAAGACGATAACTCCGGTCAGAATAGACTTTGATCCAGTCCGCGCCATGCATGATCTGCTCGCGCACCGCCTTGCGCCCGCCTTCGACGCCGTCGACTACCTGCACTCCGTGCGGCACTTCGACATTCGGCGCATACCCAGTCAGCGGATACGCTCCCGTCACATCCATTGCCCGCGTCGCCACCTGCATCCGCGGCCCCGGAATCACTCCGTTTTCAATCGCCCGTTTCACATCAACGTCCGCATATCCAGCGCCTTCCGTCTCGAGATCCCGGATCGTCGTAAACCCATATTCCAGCGCCCGCCGCGCATTCACCGTCGCCAGGATCGTCCGATACTCCGGCGACTGCTTCAGTAACTGCTCGTCATAGTCGGCTGCCGTGATGTCCCCCTGTAGCAGAATGTGCGTGTGTGTATCGATAAGGCCGGGCAGGCAAGTCTCGTTCCGAAGATCTATCGCGGCGGCGTCCGGACCGTGCATTGCCATAGCGTCGATGTGCTTGCTTACGTGCTTGATCACGCCCTGCTCAATCGTGATCAAAATATTTGATTGGGGAACATCCGACTTGCCATCGATAAGTGTTCCGCAACGGATGAAGACCGTTTCGGTAACGGTTCCGGCCCCGTGCGCCATCGCAAAGCCGATCGTCAGTTCCAATGTCAGAAACACAATTCCAATCCACCGCATCGCATCCTCCTGAGATCTCAGACCGAGGCTTTTTACTTCTGCAATCTGCAATCTGACTTCTGCAATCTCCGCAACTGTTCCTATCCTGTGCGCCCGCTGTGCAAATTCCGGCTGTTGAGTCTAGCAGACAATCGCGACCCGCTCCGCCTCGCCTGTGAACTCCGTATCGGATGTGCTTCTTGCCAACCTAATTCAACTTTCCCTTGATCCACGGCCCTCAGCACGAATCGTCACAAAAGAATTTTGCCGTTGCACAACTCTTGTGTATTGACCCGCTCCCCTCCGGCGCGTACAGTCACTTCACTTCGCAACAAAAGAACCAGCCCCGCGCGGCCGCGATCGGCCGCAAAACATTTTTTGCGCGACGCTTTGCACCGCCAAATCCGCAACCAAGAAATCAAGAACAGCAGCCCTCCCCAGAGGGGTGAAAGCCTTTATGAATGTCGAACGCCCATGGACCGTCTACCGCTCGCGCTTCGTCGTACGAGCCTGTCAACTCACCGCACCTCTCGCTTTTACCGATTTCTTCGGACGCGAACAATCCGGCCAGCCCGGCGACTACCTCGTCGAGTCCTCCGAAGGGATCCGCCGTATTCATCCGCGCCGGTTGTTCGAAGACATTTATGTGCCGTTGCAGCCTTCCCCCAGCGGCCCGTCACACGCCCGGGGTTCGTCCCCGGGTGTACTCACTCCCCAGACTCCGCCCCAACTTCCGCCCACTCCCGCCTGGAGCGGCTAGGCCGAATTCGAGGTAGCCCACGAGCGAGGTTTGGGTTCGGAAGCTCGTAGCCCGAAGCTTCGCAGGCCAGTTTTTCCCATCTCGGTACCTATGGCACTTTCTGGCCACAATATGTAGAGGTATTCTCTTGACAGGCACAACTGGCGGGAGTACTTTAAGCATCCCATGGCACTTTTTTCAGACCCCGAACACAGGGGCCGAGACCGGAAAAGCTGGGGCGATACGAAGTCGAGGTGGCTCCGAATCGTCCCCTTTGCGGAGACCCATCCCTCCGGAACGGATGGAACAAGCGGTGACTTCCCCCGGCTTGGCGCGACCAGGCATCCCCTCGGGGGATTCATCAAAGGTAAACGCCGGAGCTGCTTGGACGTCCGGCCAGCTTTACTTGCGGTGCCAGGAGCCCCTATGGAAGGTCTGATTCAACTCGTTGCCGAATCTTTTGCCCGCCACGGTATCGAATGTCCCACCGTCGACCCGCAAACCGTGGAATCGGTCCTCCCGGCCGAGGCTCCCCTGCCCGCAATGCTCGCGGAGCATAATTACCGCAAGAGTTCAGAGACAATCCTCACCCCCTAGGTCGAATAGCCCGGGAGGGTGACGATTGACGTGCTAATAGCCGCGCCCCGCCTATTGGGAGGCGCTGTTCGGCGATCCTTGAAAACATCAAGAGCTGGTGACTCCTCGACGTCCAGCCGATTGCCAGTCCCGAAGGGGCGGCATGTGAAAGCTCGGCACGTAAGTGCCGGGAGGAGCAAGGTTTACGACCGAGTCCCGAAGGGACGGCACTACCGCACGATGAAAAGTTCATACGCACCACCGCCATCATCTAATCTAGGAGAAGGACATGCCTGAAGTGCGCGAACAAGTCAAAAAAACAGAAGCCGCGACCACCGCCAATAAAAAGAAGGCCCCTGGCCTGACCTTTCGCCGCCTTTTCACGAAGTCCGGCGTTTCCCCCTACGACGAAATCGAATGGGAGCTCCGCACCGCCCAGATCACCGACGCCCAGGGCAACGTGATCTTCGAGCAGAAAGACGTCGAGACTCCCAAAGACTGGTCCATGACCGCGACCAACATCGTCGCCTCGAAATACCTTCATGGAAAAGTCGGCACCAGCGAGCGCGAAACCGGCGTCCGCCAGCTAATAGGCCGCGTAGCCGAAACCATCCGCGACTGGGGCACAAACGACGGCTACTTCCGCACGCTCGAAGACGCCGCCACTTTCCATGACGAACTAGCTCACTTGCTCCTGCGCCAGTTCGTAGCCTTCAACTCGCCCGTCTGGTTCAACGTAGGATGCGACCGCATCGAGCCCAAATCCGACGCCCAGAACTGGCACTGGAACAAAACTACCAACCAGGTCGAATTCGGCGTCACCGGATACACCCGGCCGCAGTGCTCCGCCTGCTTCATCAACTCGGTAAAAGATTCTCTAGACTCGATCCTCACCTTGGCGAAGACCGAAGGCATGCTCTTCAAGTGGGGATCCGGCACCGGCACCAATCTCTCCACGCTGCGTTCCTCGACTGAGCAGCTCTCCGGCGGCGGCACCGCCAGCGGTCCGCTGAGCTTCATGAAAGGCTTTGACGCCTTCGCCGGCGTAATCAAGTCCGGAGGCAAGACACGCCGCGCCGCCAAGATGGTCATCCTGAACATCGACCACCCGGATATCGTCGACTTTATCGAGTGCAAACAGAAAGAAGAGGCCAAAGCCCACGCGTTAGTCGCTCAAGGATACGATGGCTCCCATCCCGACTCCGACGCCTACAGCTCCATCTTCTTCCAGAACGCCAACAACAGCGTCCGAGTAACCGACGACTTCATGGTAGCCGTCCGCCGCGACACCGATTTCTCCACCCGAGCGATCGTAGACGGCCGCGTAGTCAACACCTACAAAGCCAAAGACCTTCTCTACAAACTTTCCGAGGCCACCTGGGCCTGCGGCGATCCCGGCATGCAATACGATTCCACCGTCAATCGCTGGCACACCTCAAAGAACACAGCGAGAATCAACGCGAGTAACCCCTGCAGCGAGTACATGTTCCTCGACGACTCCGCCTGCAACCTGGCCAGCCTGAACTTGCTAAAGTTCGCGCCCAACGGCACCTTTGACGTAGAAGCCTATCGCCATGCCGTGGACGTAATCATCACCGCGCAGGAAATCCTGGTCGACAACGCCGGATATCCCACCGAAGCGATCAACAAAAATTCGCACGACTATCGCCCCCTGGGCCTGGGCTATGCAAACTTAGGCGCCTTACTGATGGCCGCCGGTCTACCCTACGACTCCGACGCCGGACGCGACTACGCCGCCTGCGTCACTGCCATCATGTGCGGCGAAGCGTACTTGCAGTCCAGCCGCATCGCCGAACACTGCGAACCCCTGGCTCCGATCACCGACACTGTACAAAATCGCCTGGGCGTAACCACCGCCGAGTCCATGCCCGGAGCCGCCTGCCCCGGCTTCTACATCAATCGCGAGCCATTCCTGGACGTGATCCGCATGCACCGCGCGTCCGTGAATAACATCAATAACAAAAACGTCCCCGAGTCTCTCTTCGAAGCCAGCAAGACCTGCTGGGACGAAGCTCTCGCCAACGGCGAAAAGCACGGCTATCGCAACTCGCAAGTCACCGTCCTGGCTCCCACCGGCACTATCGGCTTCATGATGGACTGCGACACCACCGGCATCGAGCCCGACCTCGCGCTGATCAAATACAAAAAACTGGTCGGCGGCGGCATGATCAAGATCGTGAACAACACCGTCCCCGGCGCCCTCTTCAAGCTCGGATACACCCACGAGCAGACCGACGCCATCGTCTCTTATGTCGATGCCACGGGAACGATCGAAGGCGCGCCCCACATCAAGGACGACCACTTGGCCGTCTTCGACTGCTCCTTCAAGCCCGCCAAGGGCACACGGTCGATTCACTACATGGGACACCTGAAGATGATGGCGGCGGCGCAGCCGTTCATCTCCGGCGCGATTTCAAAAACGGTCAACCTGCCCAACGCGGCCACGGTCGAAGACATTGCCGAAGCCTACATCCAGGCCTGGAAGCTAGGCATAAAAGCAGTAGCCATCTACCGCGACGGCTGCAAGCAATCGCAACCCCTCTCAGCCGCCGGCACAAAGACGTCCGCCGGAAACCAGCCAGCAGGTAGTGTGGAGCGGGCGCCCTCGCCCGCTGCCGTTGACCCTGAGAACCTCGACGCTCCGCCGCGCGCCGTGCGTCACCGGCTGCCGGAAGAGCGCGCCTCAATCACTCACAAATTCAAAGTGGGAGACCACGAGGGCTACATCACTGTCGGCCTCTATCCCGACGGCTGCCCAGGCGAGCTCTTCATCAAGATGGCGAAGGAAGGCTCGACCGTCTCCGGCCTTATGGACAGCTTCGCGCTGGCAGTCTCGATCGCGCTCCAGCACGGCGTGCCGCTCAAACTCTTCTGCGAGAAGTTCGCGCACACCCGTTTCGAGCCCAGCGGCTGGTCGACCAATCCCGATTTGGGTTACGCCAAGTCGATCATGGACTACATCTTCCGTTGGCTCCAACTCCGCTTCCTCAGCGGACAGCAACAGCTGCTCTTCGACAACGTGCGCCCGCGGGCGCTGGGCTCACCGACTCCCGAAGGCACAGGCGAGCTGAACGGCGCTGCCGAACCGAAAGCTGAAAGCCGCGATCTGAGAACCGGTACGATTCACGCAGCCGACGCCCTGTCCGGAATCGTCGACATGGGAGACGCTCCCACCTGCAGCTTCTGCGGCTCAATCATGACGCGCAATGGCAGCTGCTACCGCTGCATGAGCTGCGGGAGCACGAGCGGGTGCTCATAATAGAGCCGCGTCGTCACCCGCGTTCGGAAATTCCCGAGTGGACTACCCGATGCTCGCTATAATGGCTATCGGCTCGTCCTGCTTGTCACTGTGGTGCCAAACCCTCACAAATACCGCCTCCTCGCGGAATTGGAAGCCCGCTTCGGTGCCATAAAGAAGCTGGAGGGGAGCCTCTCGTTATTTTCCATAGGCAAAAACGATACGCGACTATACCTCCGTTACTCCAAGATTCACGGCGGGGGTAAGTCCTTTTTTGGGCTACGCGATGTCGACCTTCGGATGCTAGAAGGACACGATGCGTACATCTGTTTTATCTTGGATGACGACTCGTCTCCGGTATTCGTGCCGTTTGCAGACTTCGAGGAGATATTTCGAAACTCTCAGACAGCACTGGACGGACAACACAAGGTTCAACTACTGCGGAGTGGCAGAGAGCTGCAGCTCTATGTAGCTCGGCAGGGGCGCTTCAACGTAGAAGCTTATGTCGGCTTCAACTCGATTGCGAAGTCGATCAACGGTTTCCCGGTCGGTCTTCTGCCTCTCCTCGGTCATTCCGACGTGCAAACGCTGTTGGGTGGCATCGGAACCCTAAAAGGCTACGACGTGTGGATACCGGCGTCCGATTGTGGCAGGTTGCAATGGTCGCTAACGTGCGAGTTCAATCCTATGCCGTGCATCCCAGCGGGTTATGAAGAAATTTCGCACATCATATCGGAGATAGATGTCTTGTGGGTGAAACGGGGTGGAAATGCGATAGAAGGATTATTCGAGGTCGAGCATTCTACGTCTATCTATTCGGGGTTGCTCAGATTCAACGACCTCCTGCTGACCAACCCTAAGCTATCCCATTTTTCGATTGTGTCCGACGAAAATCGACGGTCAGTTTTCGCCCGCCAACTCCACCGACCAACTTTTCAGAGGAGCGGATTAAGCGACCTGACAAGCTTTCTCGATTACCGTAATGTGTACGACTGGCATTCACGGCTAGCTAACGTAGATACGACATCACAATGACTAGACCTGCAGAGGTGTGGAGCCAATGAAAACTGTCGTTGTCGAGGTGAGTGGAGGTATTGCGAAGGTTGTTCGAGCGCCCAAGGAAACGAAAGTGGAGATCATCGACCTAGATTTACTGCGAGAGGGTGATTCTGACGATGTAAGGGACTACTGGAATGAAAGCCTTTCTCGGTCAGCACAGCGATTCATCAGGCAGAAATACCCGAGAATGCTTGAGTCGTTAAGGACAGAACGCATTCTGTGACGATTGCCACGTTTCGCTTTAGGGCTGATTCGATAACCGTGTCGGCTCCCAGCCGCCGGGTGCCTCACCTTTGAACCCTAGACAACCGACGGGTGCCCCACCTTTCGTGCCTTTCGAAAGGTGGGATTCCACATTCCTGTCCCGTTAGGATTTTGCGGGCACTGCAGCGTTTGTTGAGATTGATGTCGTTAAATCGTTTTTGGCTTGGTATTCAAACAGCCGCGCAACGACGCCTGGGACGCTCCAGAGACTCAGCTGCCCTCGCCCACCTTCAGCACCGCCAGGAAAGCTTCCTGCGGAATGTCCACGCGGCCGATGCGCTTCATCCTCTTCTTGCCTTCTTTTTGTTTCTCGAGGAGCTTTCTCTTGCGCGTGATGTCGCCGCCGTAGCATTTCGCGAGCACGTTCTTGCGGATGGCCGGCACGGTCTCCCGCGCAATGATCTTTGCCCCGATCGCCGCCTGGATCGCCACTTCAAACATCTGCCGCGGGATCAGCTGCTTCATCTTCGCCGCCAAAGCCTTTCCGCGTTCGTAAGCGAAGTCGCGGTGGACAATCGTCGAGAGCGCGTCCACCGGCTCGCCCGCTACCATGATGTCGAGCTTCGACATCGGCGACTCCCAATTCCCCGACAAGTGATAGTCGAGCGAAGCGTATCCCCGCGACACCGACTTCAGCCGGTCGTAAAAGTCGAGCACGATTTCATTCAGCGGCAACTCATACTGCAACATCACCCGGGAAGAACTGACATACTCAAAACTTTTCTGCTTGCCGCGCTTTTCTTCCGCCAGTTTCAGGATCCCGCCAACATATTCTTCGTTGGTCAGGATCACTGCGAGGATCACCGGCTCTTCGACTTTGGCGATTTCGCTCGTGTCCGGCCAGCGCGATGGATTGTCTACTTCGATTTTGTCGCCGTCAGTCTTTGTAATCTGGTAGCGCACGCCGGGAGCGGTCGTGATCAGTTCGAGGTTGTACTCGCGCTCCAGACGCTCCTGGATGATCTCCATGTGGAGGAGCCCAAGGAATCCGCAACGAAAACCGAAGCCGAGCGCGGCCGAACTCTCCGGCTCGAAGAAAAACGACGAATCGTTCAAGCGAAGCTTTTCCAGCGCCTCGCGGAGACGCGTGTGTTCATGCGCATCGACGGTGTAGAGACCCGCGAACACCATCGGCTTGATGTCTTCAAACCCGGGCAGGGCATCGATGGCGGGGCGATCGTCGTCGGTAATGGTGTCGCCGATCTTGGTGTCGACCACGTTTTTGATGTTGGCCATGAGGAAGCCGACTTCGCCGGCTACCAGTTCGTCGACCTCCACCGGCTTGGGTGTCAGGACGCCCAGAGTTTCCACTTCAAAGACCTGCCCGTTCGACCACAGCCGGATCTTCTGACCCTTCTTCAGTGTGCCCTGAAAAACGCGGGCTAGCACCACTACGCCGCGATAGGGATCGAACCACGAATCAAACAGCAACGCCTGCAGATGGCGGTCGGGCCTACCCTTTGGCGGCGGGACGCGTTTCACGATCGCTTCGAGAACATCGGGCACACCTTGGCCCGTCTTGGCGCTGATCAGCAAAGCGTTCGATGCGTCGAGGCCGACCGCGCCCTCGATCATCTCTTTGGTGCGGGCAACGTCGGCACTCTGCAGGTCAATCTTGTTGATCACGGGAATAATTTCCAGACCGTGATTGATGGCGAGGTAAGAGTTGGCCAGCGTCTGTGCTTCGACGCCTTGCGAGGCGTCCACCACCAGCAGAGCGCCTTCGCAGGCAGCGAGAGAGCGCGAGACTTCGTAGGAAAAATCGACGTGGCCGGGCGTATCGATGAGGTTGAGCTGGTAAGTCTGTCCATCCTGCGCGGGGTACAACATGCGGACGGCGTGCGCCTTGATGGTAATGCCGCGCTCGCGTTCCAGGTCCATGGAGTCGAGAACCTGCTCCTGCATTTCGCGCATGGCGAGCGACCCGGTCAACTCCAGCAGGCGGTCGGCGAGCGTGGATTTTCCGTGGTCAATGTGCGCAATGATCGCGAAATTGCGGATGCGGGACGCTTCCATGAGTGTGCTTCGATTCTACAGGAGGTGTGTGGCGCAGGCGGTTTGCCCGCGAGAGCTGGCCGCGGCGATGGCGGCTGAAGCCGCCGCTGATTGGCTGCGCTTACCAGCGCGGCTCGAAGCCGCGCCCTTTTCAAAGCACGAACGAAATCTGGGTCTTTCAGCAGCCTGTGAAGCCGTGCCTTTCGCGAACCCCTTCTGCGCTGCTGAGGAGCGGGCGCGAACAGGAGTGTCGACGCGACACGTTACTTCTTGCCATGGAGTTTGATCGAGGCCAATGCTTCGGCGGCTTGCTGGACCAATTCCTGCGGCTGCTCCAGAGGGTCAGCCAGGACCCTCGAACCGCAACAGGAAGCCTGTTGGCCGCTCTTGAAGCCCTCCGGCGCGAGCAGCTTGACCATGTCACGCCCGAGCGAGATCCGGGGAACGCTAAGGTCGCGCAATCCTGCCGCGGCCGCGATGCTGAGATATTCCGTCAGCAAGCTCGCGCCGGCAATGCAGCCTACGTAGGCGCTGACGTCGCTGGCCAGTGGTTCTGGCAGGGCTCGCAGCAGCACGATGTCGCTGACTGCGAAGTGCCCGCCGGGCTTGAGCACGCGCGCGATCTCGCGGAAAACAGCCGGTTTGTCGGACGAAAGATTGATGACGCAATTGCTGATTAGGTAGTCGACGCCGCCACTTTCGACGGGCAGCTGCTCGATTCTTCCTTTGCGGAATTCGACGTTGGTTGCGCCGCGTTTTTCGGCGTTGGCGCGGGCGAGCGTGAGCATGTCGTCGGTCACATCCACACCGATGACGTGTCCCGTCGCCCCAACACGATTCCAGGCGAGAAAAGCGTCGAAACCGGCGCCCGAGCCCAGGTCCAGCACGGTCATGCCGGGTTTGATTTCGGTAAGAGCGAGCGGATTGCCGCAACCGAGGCCGAGGTTGGCGTCGCCGGCGAGGGCCAGTTCTTTGTCGCTGTACCCGATGCTGCGGGCGACTTCTTGAGCCGGCGCACCGCAGCACGAGGCTTCCCCGCGGGCTACCGCGGCGTAGTGTTCTTCGACTGCGTTGGTGATTGCTTCTTTCATGATCGTCCTCCTCCTCCGCGACGGGCGGGATTCAACGGTTATGAGATTCGGTTATGGTGACCAACTCCACGGGTGTGTTGAGTCCGCAGCATCCGGAGGCAGCAATGACATCGTTGAGCAGTTTGAGGGAGGCGAGTACCTGCGCGCGTTGTTTTGCGGGGATGGTCGCGACGATGGTGCGAGTACGCTCGCGCATCAGTTTGTCCAATTGTTGGCGGACTTGACGGCCGGCGCCAGTGATCTTCACAGTGGCGGCGCGGCCGTCGGCGTGGGTGCCGCGCACGCGCTCCAGCAACTTGCGAGCCTCGAGCTTTTCCAGTACGCGCGTCATCGCGCTGGGAGTGATTCCGGAACTGGCGGCCAGATCGGAAATGCGGGCGCCTTCCTGGGCGACGAGCGTCCGGAGAATGGCGCACTGGCGCTGGGTCAGGCCGCCGCAGCAGACTTCGTCGGGACCGACCTGACCGAGGATGCGGGCCAGGCGCTCGAGTTCGTCCCACCATTGCTCGACATGAGGCTTGGGTGCGGACCGAAGGGGCATGAGAAGAGGATAGGTCCATATAGTTGCATGTGTCAAGCAAATAAATACAGGCTGCGAGCTTCGCGCCAGAACGAGACGGCAGGCCATCATCAGCGACCGATGAACACCTTCGCTCACGCAGAGTTTTGGACGGGGCGCATGGGGAGAGTTAAGATGGACGCGGTACCCCGGGCCACAGCTGGTCGCGTCCCGGTCTCGAAAACGGCGAGACCTCGAGCACCCGGCTGAGAGCGTTTCCTGAAGCCAGTCCTCGCAACAAAGACTCTGTTTGGCGAACTTCCTCGAACGGAGGCGTATGTCCGCACCTACCATTACTGCTCGCCTGCTCGAACCTTTCCGTTCCGCGAAGCGCCAGCTTCAAGCCATCGCGATCGCGTCAGAGATCGGCTGTCGCGTCTTGGTTTTTCCGTTATCGCAGCGGTGGATTCCGCCGAGGAAGGCATAGCCGTCGCTACCAGCGAACGTCCGGACCTGGTTCTGATGGACATACGCTTGAAGGGTGAAAAAGACGGCGTGCAAGCGGCAAAAGAGATCCGCCAGCAGGTGGATGTGCCCATTGTCTATGTGACCGCCTATTCCGACCGGCTGACCGTGGACCGGGCTAAGGGGTCTGAGCACGACGGCTACATTCTGAAGCCTTTTCATGCACGCGAGCTGCAGTCGACCGTTGAGGTGGCGATGCAGCGGCACGCCCTGAGGGTGCAGCAGAAGAAACAGTAGGCGGGCGCCTACACATCGAGTGAGTCCGAATCGCGGAGAAAGATCGCGAGGTGCGTCATGCGGGCTGTTATTCGACCGTCACCGACTTAGCCAGGTTTCTGGGCTGGTCTACATCGCAGCCGCGGCGGACCGCGATGTGATACGCCAGCAACTGTAACGGCACGATTTCGAGGATGGCCGACAGTTCTTCCGGCGCAGGCGGAATGTAGAGGACGTGATCGGCATTGGCTCGGATCTCCTCGTCGCCTTCGGTAGCTAGAGCGATCACAATGCCGGAGCGCGCCTTTACCTCTTGCAGGTTGGAAATAGTCTTTTCGTAGCGGACCATCGACGCCCGGCTGTTCACATCGCGCGTTGCGATGATCACTACCGGCAGATTCTCGTCAATCAACGCATTGGGGCCGTGTTTCATCTCGCCGGCGGGATAGCCTTCGGTGTGGATGTAGGAGGTTTCTTTAGGTTTGATGCCGCCTTCGAGTGCGGTGGGGTAGTGAATTG
>JACXTT010004343.1_pt1 | contig 21086 bp, 23 predicted proteins | sample 9270951 | NCBI WGS metagenome assembly JACXTT01 (sample SAMN15532306, study PRJNA645909) | rock metagenome | isolation source: weathered quartz diorite | place: Puerto Rico | collected 2017-06-21
GAGTCCCCGGCGATGAAGATCGCCGTCTGCGCGAAGGTGGTGCCCGACGCGAGCGCGCACAAGCGGCTCGATCCAGCGACGTTCCGCCTCGACCGGTCGGGCGAGAGCACGCTCAACCCCACGGACGTGAACGCCGTCGAGGAAGCGCTCCGCCTCAAGGAGGCGCACGACGGCGAGGTCACCGTCGTCTCGCTCGGCCCCCCGAAGGCGATGGATGCGCTGCGCAAGGCGCTCGCGATGGGGGCAGACCGCGCGGTGCTGGTCAGCGACGACGGTGCCGCCGGCTCCGATCTACTGGCGACGGCGGGGCTGCTCGCCGCGGCGCTCGAGCGCGAGTCGGCCGACCTCGTGCTGTTCGGACAGGCGTCGTCCGACGCCGACGGTGCAGTGCTGTGGGGGGCGGTCGCAGATCGTCTGCGGCGCCCGCTGATCTCCCAGGTTGCTGACCTGAGGGTGGAGGGTGGCGAGCTGATCGGCAAGCGGCAGACGGAGTTCGGCTACGACGTGATCGCTGCGCCGATGCCCGCTGTGGTCGGCGTCTCGGACGCGATCAACGAGCCCAGGTATCCGTCACTGAAGGGGATCATGGGCGCGAAGTCGAAGCCGGCCGAGACGCTCTCGCTCGCCGATCTCGGCGTCGACGCCGCAGCAGCAGGCGAGGTGGGCTCACGGACGAAGGTGCTCGCGCTCGCTCCGCCCACGCCACGCGGCGAACAGGTACGGATCGAGGACAACGGCAACGCAGCAGAGAAGATCGTCGCCTACCTCGCCGAGAGGAAGCTGCTGTGACGGCGCTCGTCTTCCTCGAGCACCACGAGGGCGAGCTGCAGAAGGGCGGGCTCGGCGTGCTCGCAAGGGCGAGAGCGATCGGGCTCGACGCGGCCGGAGTGCTGCTCGGCTCGGGTGTCGGCGAGGTCGCGGCGGCGACCGGCGGCACGGTCTACGTGTGCGACGACCCTGCACTCGCGGCGCCGCTCCCGCAACCGCGGGTCGACGCGCTCGCGGCGCTCGTCACGCAGAGCGGTGCCGACTCGGTCCTCTTCGCTGCGTCCGTGCTCGCCGCCGACGTCGCGGCAGGGCTGGCTTCGCGCCTTGGCGCCGGTCTCAACTGGGACCTCACCGACCTGCGGCTCGACGGCGAGGAGCTCGTCGGCGTGCGACCCGCGCTCGGCGACACCGTCATCGCCGACGTCACGTGGGTGGGCACGCCGCGCATCGGGCTCGTCCGCTCGGGTGCCTTCGAGGCGCCGGAAGCCTCGGGGGACACGACGGTTGAGCCCTTCTCGGCCACGTTCGAGGACTTCTCGATGCGTGCGCGCATGCTGGAGCAGGCGCACGAGGAGGCATCCGGCCCGTCGATCGAGGACGCCGGCGTGATCGTCGCCGGTGGTCGTGGTCTCGGCAAGCCCGACAACTTCGCACTCTGCGAGGCGCTCGCGAAGGAGCTCGGCGGCGCCGTGGCAGCGACGCGCGCGGTCGTCGACGCCGGCTGGTATCCGTACTCGGCGCAGGTCGGCCAGACCGGCAAGTCGGTCAGCCCGAAGCTGTACGTGGCGTGCGGCATCTCCGGCGCCATTCAGCACAAGGTCGGCATGCAGAGCTCGGGCACGATCGTCGCGATCAACAAGGATCCGAACGCCCCCATCTTCGATTTCGCCGACGTCGCGGTGATCGGCGACGTCGAGCAGATCCTCCCCAAGCTGACCGAGCTCGTGCGGGCCCGCAACGCATGAGCCGCAAGCGTGCGGGAGTAGCGCCGGAGCAGTACCCGCCGCCGTTCGCGAGCGGCGAAGTCATCGCAGCGCCGTCGTCCGCGGCGTCCGATCGGATCGAGGTCGGGGTCCTGATCGTCGGAGCAGGTCCCGGCGGCCTCGCCTGCGCGATCCGGTTGGGGCAGCTGCTCGAGGACAACCCGGAGGTTGCGGAACGGCTCGGCGACGTTCCGGTTGCCGTCATCGAGAAGGGCAAGCAGCCCGGCTCGCACATCCTCTCCGGCGCAGTCGTGAACCCGCGTGCGCTGCGCCGCCTGTTCAGGGACCGCCTCCACATGGAGGACATCCCCAACTACGGCCGGGTGCACGGCGAGGCCGTGTATCTGCTCACCGCCCGGGGTGCCTGGCGCATCCCACCGCCGCCGACGATGCGGAACCACGGCAACTGGATCGTGTCGGCGTCGCAACTCGGACGCTTCCTCGCCGAGCAGGCCGAAAGCTCCGGGACCGCGATCCTGCCCGAGACGAGCGCCGAGCGCCTCCTCGTCCAGCACGGCCGGGTCGTCGGGGCGCGCACGGGCGACAAGGGACGCGGACGGGACGGCAAGCCGCTGGCGAATTTTGAGCCGGGGGCGGACGTCGTCGCGAAGGTGACGGTGCTCGCCGAGGGGACGCAGGGCCACCTGACGACCGCTGCGATCGACCACTTCGGTCTCCACGGGCGCAACCCGCAGATCTGGGCGCTCGGGGTGAAGGAGGTCTGGAAGGTGCCGCGCCCGCTGCACAAGGTCATCCACACCATGGGCTGGCCGCTCCGGAAGTCGGCCAGGTACGGCGAGTTCGGCGGCTCATTCATCTACCCGATGGGCGAAGACATGGTGTCGCTCGGATTCGTCGTCGGGCTCGAGTACCGGGACGTCGAGCTTTCGGCGCACGACCTGCTCCAGGAGTTCAAGACCCACCCGAAGATCCTCAAGATCCTCGCCGGCGGCGAGCGAATCGCCTGGGGCGCCAAGACGATCACCGAGGGCGGGCTGCTCTCGGCGCCCTCGCGGTTCAACGCGCCCGGGCTCGTGCTGGTCGGCGAGGGCGCGGGCCTCGTCAACGTGCCGCGGTTGAAGGGGATCCACTACGCCGTCGAGTCGGGCATGCTCGCCGCCGAGGCTGTCTTCGAGACGCTGCAGCCCGGCGAGAGCCCGACCAGGCTCGGAGCGCTCGACCGCTACGACGAGGCGCTGCGGTCGAGCTGGGTCTGGCCCGACCTCGACGAGGTGCGCAACATGCGCCAAGTCTTCGACCGCGGTTTCTTCGTTGGCGGCGCGCTCGCGAGCGCGATGATCGTGTCGAAAGGGCATCTCCCGCCGAAGGACTTTCCGACGCACCCGAACGCCGCCGCCACGCTCGTGCGCACAGGGCGCGCGCGAAGCTACCCGCCGGCCGACGGCAAGCTGACGTTCGACAAGCTTTCGTCAGTGTTCGCGTCGGGGAACCGCACGCGCGACGATCAGCCGAACCACCTGCGGATCCGCAACCGGGTTCCACGCGATGTCGCCGAGGCGTGGGCGTGGATGTGCCCCGCGCAGGTCTACGAGGTGGGGTCGCCGGACGGCGACGGCACGGTGACCGTGCGAATGACGCCGTCGAACTGCGTCCAGTGCGGCGCGATCAGCGCCAAGGGCGGCCGCCTCACCCCGCCGGAGGGTGGGTCCGGCCCCGAGTACTCGTTGACGTAGAACGGGTCAGACCTTCCGGTCTGACCCGCATTTCGAAGCTTGGCTGCCAAAGGCGGGTCTGGCCGGAAGGCCAGACCCTAGGCTGCTAGACGGTCTGGACGTTGACCGCCTCGGGGCCCTTTTGGCCCTCGCGGGACTCGAACTCGACCTTCGCGTTCTCGACGAGCGACTTGAAGCCCTCGCCCAGGATGTTCGAGTGATGCACGAACAGGTCCTTGCCACCCTCGTCAGGCGTGATGAAGCCGTAGCCCTTCGCGTCGTTGAACCACTTCACGGTTCCGGTTGCCATATGAAAAACACCTCCTCTCACCCTGAAACGAACGGGTAGAGGAGGCGTACGCCCCCGGTACTCGCTCTCGATTGCACGGGGAAGCGTATCGAAACCCCGCGCGGGTAGAGTCGGACCGTGGCCGCGACCGTGACGCGAGACGACGTCCTGCGCGCGGCGGAGACGATACGCGGTCGGGTTCACCGCACCCCGACTTTCGGGGCCTCGACCCTCGGCGACGTGGTGCTCAAGGCGGAGCTCTTCCAGAAGACGGGCTCGTTCAAGGTCCGCGGCGTCCTCAACAAGCTCTCGTCCCTGTCGGCCGAGGAGAAGGCACGCGGGGTGATCGGCATCTCAGCCGGGAATCACGCGCAGGCGCTCGCCTGGGGAGCAGCCCAAGAAGGCATCGACTGCCTCGTAGTCATGTATCGCGACGCAAGCCCCGCAAAGGTGGCCGCGACGAAGGGCTACGGGGCGCAGGTCGACCTGGAGGCGGTCGAGTGGGTGGAGGCATTCGCGCGCCTCGATGCTTTGATCGAGAGCACAGGGCGCACGCTCGTGCATCCGTTCGCGGACCCGATCGTCATCGCCGGGCAGGGAACCGTTGCGCTCGAACTGCTCGAGGATGCCCCTAAGGTGGAGACCATCCTCGTCTCAGCCGGAGGCGGAGGGCTGTCCGCCGGAATCGCGGCCGCCAGCTCGGGTCGAGCACGCGTCGTCGTGGCCGAGCCACAAGGATCGGCCGTCGTCCACGAGTCGCTGCGAGCGGGTGAGCCTGTGACCGTGTCGCCTCGCTCGATCGCCGACGGGCTCTGCACGCCGTACACGAGCGAGGTGTCGCTCGCCACGCTACACGCGTGCGGCGTCGAGAGCCTTCTCGTCTCGGAGGACGAGATCGAAGAGGCTTTTCGCTGGCTCTACGAGCGCGCCAAGCTCGCATGCGAGCCCGCGGCCGCGACTGCGCTGGCGCCCCTCCTCACCGGGCAGGTCGAGCCGCGGGCCGTCGCCGTCGTCGTCTCGGGAGGCAACGTCTCGGCCCAGATCGCCTCTGGTATCCTGGCTCGGCGATGAAGGCCGACATCCATCCCGAGTACGTGTTCGCGACGGTGCACTGCTCCTGCGGGAACGAGTTCGTCACCCGCTCGACGAAAGCGGAGCTCCACGTCGAGATCTGCTCCGCCTGCCATCCGTTCTACACGGGCAAGCAGAAGCTCGTCGACACCGGCGGTCGGGTGGAGCGCTTCCAGCGCCGCCTCGAGAAGGCCGGCGGCGCGAAGCGCGGGTAGGCACCGCGCCTGCCTCGAGGGTCCTGACGTGATCGGCGGGCAAGCGGTCCTCGAAGGCGTGATGATGCGCAGCCCCTCCAGCTGGGCTGTGGCGGTCAGGCGACCGGACGGCGCCATCGAGCGCGTCGTCCGCGACATCGCCTCGCCGATGCAGAAGCGCCGGGTCTGGCGCCTGCCGATCGTCCGCGGCGTGATCGCGCTGGGGGAGTCGCTGGCGATCGGGTTCCGGGCGCTCGCCATCTCCGCCAACGTCGCCTCGCGTGAGGAGAACGACGAGGGGGAGGTGCAGACGGAGATCTCGAAGACGACGATCGTCGTCTCCTTCGTGATCTCGATCGGGTTCGCCGTTGCGCTCTTCAAGGTCGGGCCGGCGCTGCTCACCGACTGGATCGGAGTCAAGGGCACCGGCTGGTTCGTGATCGTGGAAGGTCTGATCCGCGTCGGCGTGCTCGTCACGTATGTGGCGCTGATCGGGCTTCTGCCGGACCTGCGGCGCGTCTTTCAGTACCACGCGGCCGAGCACAAGGCGATCAACGCGCTCGAGGCCGGGGAGGAGCTCACCCCGGCAACCGTGCAGCGCTACAGTTTGATTCATCCACGTTGCGGGACGGCGTTTTTGCTATGGGTGATGGTGGTCGGCGTGTTCGTGTTCGCGCTCGTCGGGCGGCCGCACTGGTACTGGCTCGTGGCGAGCCGCATCCTGCTACTTCCCGTGATCGCCGGCATCGCCTACGAGCTGATCCGCTTCGCGGGCAAGCATCCACGGAGCCGCGCGCTCCGCGTGCTGCTCGCGCCCGGTCTCTGGCTGCAGCGCTTGACGACGCGCCAGCCGACGCTCGACCAGATCGAGGTCTCGATCAACGCGCTCAAGGACGTCCTCGAGCGCGAGGGATCGCGCACCGAACCTGTCCGCGTCGAGGTGATGGCGTAGTGCTCGTTCCTCCGGAACGAGCACTACGAGAGCGAGGGGAGTTGCCGTGCCGCGCATAGTCAGAGAGGCGGACGTCGTCTGGGAGGGGAACGTCGCGCGCGGCGCGGGACGGATCAGCGCCGCCACCTCCGGTGCGTTCAGCGACCTCGGCTACTCCTTGCCGACCCGGATCGGCACCGCCGAGGGGAAGACGAGCCCCGAGGAGCTGCTCGCTGCCGCCCACGGTGGCTGCTTTGCGATGGGACTCGCGAGCGAGCTCGCGAGCGCAGGGACGCCCCCGGATAGGCTCGTCGTCCGCTGCACGGTCACGATGGACGAGGTCGAGCGGCGCGGCCACCTCGTTGTCGACTCGACGATCACGGCGCGGGGGTTCGTTCCCGGAGCCGATCGGGAAGGATTCGCGAAAGCGGTCGCCGCTGCGGACGAGGGCTGTCCGTTCTCGACGCTGATCAAGGCGAGCGCCACGGTGACCATCGACGCGACACTGGAGGAGGAGTGATGGCGACGGATCGCACTGCAGAGGTGACGTGGCGCGGCTCGCTGATGGAAGGAAGGGGCTCGATCGACCGCGTCGGCAGCGGCGCGTTCGGCCCGCTCGACGTGACGTGGGCTTCACGCGCCGAGGACCCTGGCGGCAGGACGAGCCCCGAGGAGCTGATCGCGGCCGCGCATGCCTCGTGCTACTCGATGGCGCTCTCGCACGCCCTGGCGCAGGACGGCACGCCGCCGGACCGGCTCGACACCTCCGCGACGGTGACGTTCGTCCCCGGGACGGGCATCACGAAGGTGGCGCTCCGGGTGCGGGGTCGGGTCCCGGACATCGACGAGGCCGGCTTTCTTGCCAAGGCGGAGGGTGCCAAGGAGGGCTGTCCGGTCTCCAAGGCGCTGGCCGGCGTGCCCGAGATCACGCTCGACGCGGCGCTCGCCTAGTCAGCGTCCGGCCGGAGGCCGGACCCTGACCGGCCCTACAATCGACGGTATGGCCGGCATCGAGCCACTCGTCGAGGAGCTCGAGCGCTCCTACCACGAGATCGAGGAGCGCATCGCCGACCCTGCCGTCTACAACGACCACCGTGAGGTGGCCGAGGTCGGCCGGCGGCGAAAGGAGCTCGAAGGCGCGTATCGCCTCGCCCAGGAGTGGCGCCAGGCCCAGGCCGACCTCAGTGCCGCGAGGGGCGACGCCGAGCTGTCGGCGATGGCAGCCGAGCTCGAGGAGGAGCTGGCGAGGCTGGAGAACGAGCTCAGGCTGGCGCTCGTGGAGAGGGACCCGGCGGACTCGAAGGACGTCATCGTCGAGATCCGGCCCGGCGTCGGCGGCGACGAGGCGGGTCTCTGGGCCGGCGACGTCTACCGCATGCTCTCCCGTTATGCGGAGCGCCGCGGCTACAAGGTCGAGGTTCTCTCCGCGAGCGAGAACGAGGGCGGGGGGTACAAGGACGTCGTCTTCGCGATCAAGGGAGAAGGCGCGTACTCGGTCTTCAAGTACGAGGGCGGCGCGCACCGCGTGCAGCGGGTGCCGGAGACGGAGTCACAGGGGCGCATCCACACCTCGACCGCGACGGTCGCGGTGATGCCCGAGGTCGAGGACGTCGACGTCCACATCGACGAGAAGGACCTCAAGATCGACGTGTACCGCTCGACCGGTCCCGGCGGTCAGAGTGTCAACACGACCGACTCGGCCGTGCGGATCACGCACCTGCCTACCAACACGGTTGTGGCGATGCAGGACGAGCGGTCACAGCTGCAGAACCGCGACAAGGCGATGCGCGTCCTCCGGGCGCGGCTCTACGAGCTCGAGCGCGAGAAACAGCAGGCCGAGCTCGCGGCCCAGCGCAAGGCACAGGTCGGAAGTGGTGAGCGGGCCGAGAAGATCCGGACCTACAACTTCCCCGACAACCGGCTCACCGATCATCGCATCAAGCTCACGACACACCGTCTCGAGCAGATCCTCGCGGGCGATCTCGACGAGTACACCGAGGCGCTCCAGTCCGAGGAGCGGCGACGTGCCCTCGAAGCGGCAGCAGTCTGACGCCGCCGCGCCCAGCGACGCGCTGCGTCCCGTCCTTCGCCGCCTGACGGCGCTGCTGGGCGCGAACGGCGTCGAGACCCCGCAGACGGACGCGGAGCTGCTCGTGAGCCACGTTCTCGGGCTGACGCGGTCCGAGCTCCAGATGATGGGTGCGCGCCGGTTGACGGAGTCCGAGCTCGCCGCCCTCGGCGCGCTTGCCGACCGGCGCGCGCGGCGGGAGCCGCTGCAGTACGTGCTCGGGGAGTGGGGGTTCCGCCGGTTGCTGCTCACGGTCGACAGGCGGGCGCTGATCCCACGCCCCGAGACCGAGGTCGTCGTCGAGCGCGTGCTCGCACTCGTCGACGGCACCAAGGAGCCGAGCGTGCTCGACGTCGGCACGGGGTCGGGCGCAATCGCGCTCGCGATCGCGGACGAGCATCCCGGCGCCAGGGTGACCGGCATCGATGCGTCGGCGGACGCACTGTCGCTGGCGCGCGAGAACGCGGAGCGCTGTGGCCTCGCCGTGCAACTCGAGCTTCGCGACGCCCTCGACGGGCTCCCCGCCGTCCCCTGGGACGTCGTCGTCTCGAACCCGCCGTACGTGCCCGCTGCCGACCGTGAGTCGCTGGCGCCCGAGGTGCGCGACTGGGAGCCGGCCGACGCGCTCTTCGCCAACGGCCCCGACGGCCTCACCGAGCAGGTGGCGCGCAATGCGCGAGGTGTCCTCGTCGAGGGTGGCGGGCTCGTGCTCGAAGTGGGTGACGACGGCGCGGCCGACGTTGCCTCGCTGCTCGACGCGCTCGGCTATTCGAGCGTGCGCGTCACGAAGGATCTCGCGGGTCGGGACCGGATCGTCGAGGGAGTCGTCGAGGGAAGGGTATGAGGGTCGACGAGGAGGTCGTCGCGCGCGCGATCGCCGCGCTGCGCGCGGGCGAGGTCGTCGTTCTTCCTACGGACACGGTCTACGGCCTCGCGGCAAGTGCAGACACGGTCGACGGCCGCGACGCCCTCTACAGGCTCAAGGGGCGCGACGTGCGTCAGCCCACGGCGCTCGTCGCGTCGAGCCTCGATGCGCTCTTCCAGCGGCTCCCGGAGCTTCAGAGCGGGCTGCGCGACGCAGTCGCCGCGCTTCTGCCCGGGCCGTACACGCTCGTCGTACCCAACCCCGCCCGCCGCTTCGCGTGGCTCTGCGGCGACGACCCGTCTGCGATCGGTATCCGCGTGGCCGCGCTGAGAGGCTCTGCGGCCGACGTCGTTCGGGCGGTCGGCGCCGTCGCCGCCACGAGTGCCAACCTGCCTGGCGGCACCGAAGCGCGCTTCGTCGAGCAGGTTCCAGCGCCTCTTCGAGCCGGTTCCGCGGTCGTCGTCGACGGCGGGGAGCTCCCGGGAGTGCCGTCCACGGTGCTCGACCTGACCGGGGGAAAGCCGCGGGTATTGCGCGTGGGCGCTGGAGATATCGCGACGGCCATTGCCGCTCTACGCCACGGTTAGGTTGGTTCGAACTCACACAATTCTTACCCCGTGGCGACCGTCGGCTAACGGCCTCGGCATAGCCTCGTCGGCGCATGAGACGTCTGGCCTTGATCGCACCGATGCTGACGGCGCTCGCAGTCGCCGCCGTCGGCGGAGCCGCAACGCTTTCGGCTCCTACGGCGACGACCGGCCCCGTCTCGACGGTCACAAACAGCGCGGCGAGCGTCTCCGGGAACGTGAATCCGGGCGGCGAATCGACCACCTGGTACGTCGAATACGGGACGACGACCGGCTACGGCAAGAAGACGTCGTCCGCCAACGCCGGGTCGGGGACCTCGACCGTCCCGGTCTCCGTGACGCTGACGTCGCTCGCGGCCGGGACCACCTACCACTACCGCGTCGTCGCGACGAACCCGAGCGGGACCGCCCACGGCGGCGACGGGATCCTGACGACGGCGGCTCCGAGCGCGCCGCCGACGGTGGTCACCGGTGGAGCCGACCAGATCGGGCCGTTCAAGGCCGCCCTGCACGGGACGGTCGACCCGAACGGGCTCCAGACATCGTGGTACTTCGAGTACGGGCAGACCACGGGCTACGGGACGAAGACGCCGACCGAGAGCGCGGGCTCGGGCACGTCGGCGTTGAACGTCTCGGTGGTCGTGCAGAGCCTCGAAGCGGGTGTCACGTACCACTTCAGGCTGGTCGGCTCGAGCAGTGCCGGCACGACGCGTGGGGTGGACCGGACCTTCACGACGGACGCGGCGCCATCGGTCAAGACGGGACCCGCCCAGTCGGTCACCGCGACCACCGCCGTCGTCACGGGAACGATCAACCCTCGCGGACGCGCCTCGACGGTGTGGTTCGAGTACGGGACGAGCACGGCCTACGGCTCGAAGACGGCGACCCAGTCAGCCGGCTTCGAGACGACCGACAAGGCCGTCTCGGCGACGCTGACCGGGCTCACGATCGGGGCGACCTACCACTACCGCATCGTCGGCCAGAGCGACGCCGGCACCGTGCGCGGCGCCGACGTGTCGTTCAGGACCTCGTCGGCGCCCACCGTCACGACGGGTGGCGCGTCTTTGATCGACGCCAGCTCGGCGGTGATGAACGGAACCGTCAACCCGAACGGCCACACGACCACCTGGTACTTCGAGTACGGAACGAGCACGAGCTACGGCACGAGGACGGAGAACCACAACGTCGGCAACGGCACAGACGTGGTGAGCGTCGCCGACACCGCCCGCAAGCTCAACGCCGCCACGACCTACCACTTCCGGCTCGTGGCCTTCAGCTCGCGTGGCACGACCCGTGGGGCGGACGCGACGTTCAAGACGCTCGGGCCTCCGACCGCAGGGACGGGCCCGGTGACGCAGATATCGACCACGTCGGCGACGGTCTCGGGCAAGGTCAACACGCTCGGCCTCGCCGGGACGTACTGGATCGAGTACGGGCACACGACGTCGTACGGTCTGCGCACCAACCCGGCCAACCTCACGGGGACGTCGAGCGACGTCGGCGTGTCGGTTGGGCTCTCAGGGCTCGAACCTGGGCGCCGTTATCACTTCCGGGTCGTCGTCTCGACGACCGGTGGAACGACGGGAAACAACGATGCGTCCTTCGGCACCGCGGCGCTGCCACGCAGCCCGAGCGGGCGGATCGTCCACTGCACGATCACCGGCACCACAGGTCCTGACACGTTGCGCGGAACGCCCGGTCGCGACGTGATCTGCGGGCTGGGCGGCGCCGATCTCATCCTCGGTCTCGGCGGCAACGACGTCATCTACGCGGGTCCGGGCAACGACATCGTCATCGCGGGGGCCGGCAACGACGTCGTGTACGGCGGGCCCGGCGACGACCGCATCGAGGGCGGCCGCGGAAACGACTTTCTCGTCGGCGGGCCCGGTCACGACGTCCTGCTCGGCGGGCCGGGCAGGGATACGCTGATGGCGCGCGACGGAGTGCGCGACATCGTCAACGGCGGCCCGGGCATCGACCGCGGGCGAATCGACCTCCGCCTCGACGCCCGCATCTCGGTCGAGCGCATCTCCTAGGGCCGGCCTTCCGGCCAGACCCGCCTGTCGACGTACCCGTCGCCTGGAAAATCGGGTCAGACCCGAAGCTCTGACCCAGGGACTACCATCCCGGCGATGGCAGTCGCCGCGGAGACGTTCGCGACCCTGCGCACGGCAGGGCTCACCGCGCTCGACCCCGAGATCGCTGCGCTGCTCGGGCGCGAGCTCGACCGCCAACGGGGACAGATCGAGCTGATCGCCTCGGAGAACTTCACGTGGCCGGCGGTGCTCGAGGCCGTCGGCAGCGTTCCGACGAACAAATACGCGGAGGGTTACCCGGGCAAGCGCTACTACGGCGGCTGCGAGATCGTCGACGAGATCGAGCAGCTGGCGATCGACCGCGCGAAAACCTTGTTCGGCGCGGAGCACGCCAACGTGCAGCCACACGCGGGTGCCCAGGCGAACATGGCCGTGTATCTCGCCGCTCTCCAGCCGGGCGACACCGTGCTCTCGCTCCGCCTCGATCACGGCGGCCACCTCACGCACGGTCTGAAGGTCAACTTCTCGGGGCGGCTGTACACGATCGTCCACTACGGCGTCTCGCGCGAGACGAGCCTCGTCGACTACGACGAGGTGCTCGAGCTCGCGCGTGAGCACCGGCCGCGGGTGATTCTCTGCGGCGGCTCCGCGTACCCGCGCACGGTCGAGACGTGGGAGTTCCGCCGTATCGCCGACGAGGTCGGTGCGCTGCTCTGGTGCGACATGGCGCATTTCGCCGGCCTGGTGGCGGCGGGTCTGCATCCGAATCCGGTCAAGGACTGCGATTTCGTCACGTCGACGACGCACAAGACGCTCGCCGGGCCCCGTGCCGGCTTCGTCCTCTGCCGGGGAGAGCACGCGCAGGCGGTCGACCGCGCGGTATTCCCGGGCATGCAGGGCGGTCCGCTTCAGCACGTCATCGCCGCCAAGGCAACGTGCTTCCACGTCGCCGCCGGCGAGCCGTTCCGGGAATATCAGCGCCAGATTCGGGCGAACGCCGACGCGCTTGCAGAGGAGCTGATCGCCGGGGGGCTCGACGTTCTCACCGGTGGAACCGACACGCATCTGCTGCAGCTCGACCTGCGCGCGAGCGACTGGACGGGCAAGGACGCGGAAGAGCGCCTGCACGAGGTCAAGGTGACCGCGAACCGGAACACGGTTCCCTTCGACGAGCGGCCGCCGACGGTTGCATCCGGCCTGCGGCTCGGCACGCCGGCAGCGACGATGCGCGGCTTCGACGAGGAAGACTTCCGCGAGGTCGGGCGCATCATCGCCGGCGCGCTCTCCGACGCCTCTGACCTCGATCGTCTCCGTGCCAGGAGCGAAGCCCTCTGCGAGAAGCGCCCTCTATACCCAGGCTTTCACGGCTTTCCCTCCTACGTCGGGAAAGCCTAGAGGTGGCTGGGAACCCAACCCTTACTCCGAATTCAACGGCCGGAACGGTCGTCGAGGTCGGACACCCGCTGGTGCAGCACAAGCTGGGCCTGCTCCGCGACGTGACGACAACGACGCAGATGTTCCGGCAGCTCGTCAACGAGCTGACGCTCCTGCTCACGTACGAGGCGACGAAGGACCTCGCGGACGAGCAAGTGGAGATCGAGACACCGCTCGAGCACATGACCGCCCGGCGGATCTCGGGCAAGAAGGTCGCGATCTGCCCCATCCTTCGCGCGGGTGTGGGGATGCTCGACGGCGTCCTGTCGCTCATCCCGGGCGCGCGCGTCGGCTTCATCGGCCTCTACCGCAACGAGGAGACGCTCCAGCCCGTCGAGTACTACGTCAAGCTGCCGAACGACATCGCAGATCGGGACGTGATCCTGCTCGACCCGATGCTCGCCACCGGGAACTCCACCGCGGCGGCCGTTGCGACCGTGAAGGCGGCCGGCGCGACGTCCATACGCCTGATCGCGCTGATCGCCGCGCCGGAGGGGATCGCGCGCATCCACGACGAGCATCCCGACGTCTCGATCGTCGTCGCCTCGATCGATCGCGCGCTCAACGAAAAGGGCTACATCGTCCCGGGCCTGGGCGACGCAGGCGATCGCCTCTATGGCACGAAGTAGCGCTTAACCATGTTCCAGGACCTCCGGGACCACCCCGAGGTGCTCTACGGAGCGGTGATAGCGCTCGGGATCGTCGTTCTCCTGACGCCCGCCGTCGGCGGCATGGCGCGTCTGCTCGGTGTCGTCGACCAACCCGACGGGCGGCGCCTCAACCGTCGACCGATCCCGCGCCTCGGCGGGCTCGCCATCTTCCTCGGCATCCTCGTGCCGGCACTCGCCTTCCTCAAGCTGACCGGCGAGATGCGGGGCGTGGTCATCGGCGCGGCGGTCGCGTGCATCGTCGGCGCGGTGGACGACTTCCGCGGCCTTGCGCCGGCGCCGAAGCTCGCCGGCCAAGTGCTGGCCGCAGCGATCCCGACGACCTTCGGCGTCTGGATCGACCACTTCACGTTCCCGTTCATCGGGGCGGTCGACCTCCCGTCCTCGGTCGGCGTCACGCTCACCGTGGTCTGGATCGTCGCGGTGATGAACATGGTCAACTTCCTCGATGGGCTGGACGGGCTCGCCTCCGGCGTGTGCGCCATCGCCGGTGGGACGTTCGCCGTTCTCGCGCTCTCGCTCGACAAGGTCGACGCCGCGATCCTGTCTGCGGTGGTCGCGGGCGCCTGCGTCGGCTTCCTCCGCCACAACTTCTTCCCCGCGCGGATCTTCATGGGCGACTCGGGGGCGCTCGTGCTCGGCTACACGCTCGCGAGCGTCGCCGTGGCCGGGCTGCTCAAGACGGCGTCGACCATCGTCCTGTTCCTGCCGCTGGTCGTCCTCGCCGTGCCGATCATCGACACGTCGTTCGTCGTTGCGAAGCGGATGAAGTACGGCGTCCCCGTCTACGCGGCCGATCGCAGCCACCTCCACCACCGCTTCGTCAACATCGGGTTCTCGCAGCGGCGGGCCGCGGTGACGATGTGGGCGTGGTGCGCGACGCTGGCGGCTGCGGCGCTCGCGACGCGTTTCGTGGCGTTCCGCGAGGGCGGTCACTGGCACACCTGGGGAACCGTTGCGGTGGCGGGCATCGCCGCCGGTGCGCTGGCCTTCTCGGTCTACATCGTCTATCTGCTGGAGATCGTGAAGCTCGCGAACCCGCGCGTCCGCCGGCGCGCCGATGACGCCGCCGGCACAGGCACGCACGAACGTCGCAGCGCGTGAGCGACAGCCGGCCGCGGGGCACCGTCACCTTCGTCTTCACGGACGTCGTGATCGTCGGGATCGTCTTCCTCGTTCGCTTCCTCGTGTAGCGGGCCGCGGAGCGCCTACCGACGTGTCGCGGCGCGCTCGACGAAGGACGCCAGCGTGTCGTTGAAGTCGGGATGGCGCTGCGGGGCGTGCCCGTAGCCGGGAAGGACGAGGCGCTCGCCGTGCAGCCGTTTCTCGAGCACATCGCAGATCGCGTCGAACGCGGCGTGATGCGCGCCGGAGACGACGAGCGTGGGAATGCGGGCCGCAGCAAGCGAGGCGAGCGGGATGTCGGCCTCCCACGGCCCGCGTTCGACCGTCAACGTGCGTGCTCCCTGCTCGAGTTCCGGTGACAGCGGCGACGGCGGATCGAAGTCGGAGCCGACGTACCGCAGGAACCCGCGCAGGAATGCCTCGAGATCGTCCTTCGGCCCCTCGAGCCACCACCGCCGTCCGTCGTCGGCGAAGCGGTCGACGGCGGGGTGTCCTGCTGCGACACGCGTACACGGTGGCTCGATCACCGTCAGCGAGTGGACAAGCTCACTCGATGTAGCAGCGGCGATCAGAGCGATCACTCCTCCGTAGGAGTGGCCCACCAGGTGATCTCCGTAGCGCAACTGCTCGGAGAGCAGTTGCGCGTGCACGTCGAAATCGACGCTCGCGACCGGCGGGTTGGGTGGGAACCCCGGTCGCTCGAGCACCAACAGGTCGAACCGGTGGCGAAGGACGGAGCGCTGCACGGTCCACGTCGGGCGGCCGCCCGTGACGCTGCCGTGGACGAGCACGAGGCGCTCCACGAGCGCTATCCTAATTGCGTAACGAACTTTGGAGAAATCGCCATGTCTACGGTGTTTCTGCTGTTACAAACTCGGACCGTCAGACTGGTATGCTCACGCGCGATGGAGCCGTCTCCGCGCCCCACGTTCAACCCTGCCGGCGCGGGCGGTCTGCTGATTGCGACCACAGCGGCATCGATAGGGGTCGGTTCGCTGATCGGCTGGGCCGCCGGACACTGGAGCTATGGGGCGCTTGGGGGCGCCGTCGCGGGCGTGCCGGGTGGCGTGATCACGACGTACCGCCGCTATCGAGACTACTTCCGGGGATCATGAAGGGTCTTCTTTCGACGCCTCGACCGATGCCGAGTCGCCGGGCGCCAGCAGCCGCGGGCAGCCTGGTGATTCTCGTCGCGCTTCCGGTCTTCATCGCCGCCGGATGGCCGCTTGCCGGTTGGGGGGTCGCAGCCGCCGTCTGGGCCGCTGGCGAAGTGGTGGCGTTCTCGCTCGCACGGTTGCCGCTCGGGCTTGATCACCTCGCGATGTCCGGCCTCACCGCTGTCGCCATGAGCTTTCGGGTGATCGGAGTGATGATCGTCCTAATCGCAGTCACCGTCGCGAACAGACCGGTGGGGGTGGCAGCGGCGCTTACCTACATAGCCGCCTACACATTCGAGTTGATCGTCTCGCTCGCGTCGTACTTCGGAGCGGATCGATGACGTTGAAGAGGTCACTTGCAGGCGCGCTGCTCCTCTTGCTGGTCGCGCCATCGACTGCCTTTGCCGGCTCCACTGATTTCAATCCAGCTGACGAGTTCCGGCTTGATCCCTGGGTCTCGATTCACATCGGGCCGCTCGACATGTCCATCAACAAGGCCGTGGCCTATCTGGCGCTTGCCTCCCTGCTCACGATCGCCTTCGGCATCGGCTTCATGCGGCTCCGCCTTCGCGTCGAACCGGGCTCGCGGCAGACAGTCGGCGAGTCCATCTACGACGTCGTGCAAACCCAGATCGCGGAACAAGGGCTTCCGTCGAAAGCGATCGGACGCTGGTTCCCCTACGTAGCGTCGCTCTTCCTCTTCATCTGGATTGCCAATCTGATCAGCTTTCTTCCGCTCCCTTTGACGAATGACAAGTTCCACGTTGGCGGCGTAGCCCTACCGGCATGGGGCATCTATGCCGTTGCCTCGCAGCTCTCCGTCACGCTCGTCCTCGCTCTCTTCAGCGTGGTTTTCACGCACGTGGAGGGCTTTCGTTGGAACGGTTTGAAGTACTTCAAAAGCTTCATTCCCGCGGGAGTGCCAAAGGCGATGATTGTGCCGATGGCCTTCCTCGAGGCGATCTCTCACATCTTCCGCGTTGTCAGCCTGAGCGTCCGCCTCTACGCGAACATGCTGGCGGGGCACATGTTGATCCTGATCTCGATCGGCCTGATCTTCATTCTCTCCGGCATCACGTTTTACATCGCGGTGCCAGTCTCGTTCCTGATCGGAATTGCCTTCTACGGCTTCGAGGTCGCGATCGTCGTGACGATCCAGGCGTTCATCTTCGCGGCCCTCACCGCCATCTACATCGGCTCGGCGATCGAGCCAGAGCACTAAGGAGGAGCACGTGGTTCATCTGCTTGCAGCAACGTCGGGCAGTGTGGTCAAGGCCGGGCAGGCACTCGGTTTCGGTCTCGGTATGGGGCTGGGCTCCCTCGGCGCCGGCATCGGCATCGGCACCGTGTTTGCCTCGATGATCCAGTCAGTTGCGCGTCAGCCTGAGCTCCGTGGTGAGCTGCAGGGCATCATGTGGCTCGGGTTCGCGTTGACTGAGGCGGTCGTGTTCTACGGCTTGGTCGGCGGCTTCCTCGGGTTCGTCCTGGTTAAGTGATAGTCGCCGCCAGCAGTCCGCTCACCAAGATCATCCCGGGGTTGATGATCTGGACGATCGTCTTCTTCGGGCTGACGTTCTTGATTCTCAAGCGTTATGCCTTCGGGCCGATTCAGGCGCAAATCGACGCGCGGCGCAAGCGCATCCAAGAGGCGATCAAGGAGGCGGACGACGCGCGCACCGAGGCGCGTGACCTGCTCGAGCAGCATCGCGCCCTGATCGGCCAGGCCAAATCGGAGTCCGCGGAGATCCTGGCGGAGACACGCAAGGTGGCGGACGCGCAGATGGCTCGGGTACGCGACGAGGCGGAGGCGGATCGCCAGCGGCGGCTCGAAGACACCCGCAAACAGATCGACGCGGAGACGTCGCGGGCGATCGATCAGATCAGGGGCGAGGTCGCCGATCTCACCGTGGAGGCGACGCAACGGGTCGTGGGCAAGGTGCTCGACACCGAGGACCAGCGGCGGCTGATCGACGAGGCGATCGCGGAACTCGACTTCTCGGCCCTAGAGGGTGGCCGGAACTAACCGATGGCCGCCGCCCAGCGCATCTACGCGCGTGCCTTGTTCGAGGCGGCGCAAGACGAGAAGCGGATCGACGAGGTCGACCGCGACCTCGGCGCGTTCGTCGAGGCACTTGACGAGTCGCCCGAGCTCCGAGGCTTCCTCGCCAACCCGCAGCTCGACCCTGCCGCGAAGGCCGATGTCCTCGCGCAGCTGACGCAAGGCTCCGACGAGCTCGTCGCCAACGCGCTGCGGCTCCTGGCTGAGAAGGGACGCGCGAGCGAGATCGCCCAGGTCTACGAGGAGTTCCGGGCGTTCGTCGATCGCGCCCGCGGCCGCGTCGCCGTCGAGCTCACGACCGCGCACGAGCTTTCCGAGGACGAGGCCAGGACGATCGTCGACAAGATCGAGAAGGCGTCGGGCCGGACGGTCGAGGCGACCCGCGTCGTCGACCCGGACCTGATCGGCGGAATGATCCTGCAGGCCGGCTCGCTGCGCGTCGACGCGAGCGTACGCGGTCGGCTCGAACGCCTACGTCGCGAGCTCGTGACCCGATAGCGAAAGAGGAGACGAGACTTGAAGCTGCGCCCGGAAGAGATCACAGCGATCCTCAAGGAGAGGATCGAGCACTACGACGTCGAGACCGACCTCTCCGAGGTCGGCACCGTCCTCCAGGTCGGCGACGGCATCGCCCGGGTCCACGGGCTCGAGAACTGCGTCGCGCTCGAGCGGCTCGAGTTCGAGCACGGCGTCGTCGGCATCGCGTTCAACCTCGAAGAGGACAACGTCGGCGTCGCGCTCTTCGGCGAGTGGCAACACGTGAAGGAAGGCGAGCCCGTGCGCCGCACGGGGAAGGTGATGTCGGTACCGGTCGGCGAGGGCATGCTCGGCCGCGTCGTCGACCCGCTGGGGCAGCCGCTCGACGGGCAAGGCCCGATCCAGGCGGACGGAACTCGGCCGCTCGAGCTCAAGGCGCCGGGCGTCGTGCAGCGCCAGCCGGTGAAGGAGCCGCTCGCGACAGGGATCAAGGCGATCGACTCGATGATCCCGATCGGCCGTGGCCAGCGCGAGCTGATCATCGGCGATCGCGGCACCGGCAAGACGGCCGTCGCGATCGACACGATCATCAACCAGCGCGGCGGCGACGTGATCTGCATCTACGTGGCCGTCGGTCAGAAGGCCTCGACGGTCGCGCAGGTGTACGAGCGGCTGCGCGAGGCAGGCGCGATGGACTACACGATCATCGTCTCCGCTCCCGCGCAGGAGGCTGCGCCGATCAAGTGGATGGCGCCGTTCGCAGGCGCCGCGATGGGCGAGTTCTTCCTCTACAACGGCAGGCACGCGCTGTGCATCTACGACGACCTCTCGAAGCATGCGGACGCCTACCGCCAGCTGTCGCTCCTGCTGCGCCGGCCACCCGGACGTGAGGCGTTTCCCGGCGACGTCTTCTACCTGCATTCGCGGCTGCTCGAGCGTGCCTGCAAGCTCTCGGACGCGCTCGGCGGCGGCTCGCTGACCGCGCTGCCCGTGATCGAGACGCAGGCCGGCGATATAGCTGCGTACATCCCCACGAACGTGATCTCGATCACCGACGGTCAGATCTTCCTCGAGTCCGACCTCTTCTATTCGGGCGTCAAGCCGGCGATCAACGTTGGCACATCGGTGTCCCGGGTCGGCGGCAACGCCCAGACCCGCGCCATGCGGAAGGTCGCGGGCCGACTGCGGCTCGACCTGGCCCAGTACCGCGAGCTGGAGGCGTTCGCGCAGTTCGGCTCGGAGCTCGATGCCGCAACACAGCAGTCCCTCGCGCGCGGCGAGCGCATGGTGGCGACGCTCAACCAGCCGCAGTACCAGCCGTGGGCGTTCGAGGAGCAGGTGGTCGCCATCTACGCCGGCATCAACGGCCACCTGGACGGCGTTCCCGTGGGGCAGGTGCCCCGGTTCCAGGAGGAACTGCGCGAGACGCTCCGCGCGGAGGGTTCCGTCTACGCGTCGATCCGCGACTCGGCCGACCTCTCAGACGCTACGAATGACCTCCTCGACGCGGAATTGGCGCGGTTCGTCAAGGGCTTCGCTGTCGAGGAGGAGAAAGGGTTGGCGAGCTAGCGCGCGCTGACTCTGTCAGCGCGCGCTAAGGCGCAAACACAGGAAAGTGGCGTCCGTACAGGACATCAAGAGGCGGATCCGCTCGGTCCGCAACACGCGCAAGATCACGCGGGCGATGGAGCTCGTGGCCGCGGCGAAGCTCCGTCGCGCGCAGGCACGCATCGAGGCGATGCGCCCGTATGCGGAGACGATGCGCGAGTTGATCGCCGGCGTCGGCCGGGCCTCGTCGTCGGTCAGGCTGCCTCTGCTCGAGCAGCGCGAGCAGTTCGACTCGGTGCTGGTCATCCCGTTGACCGGGGACCGTGGTCTCGCGGGCGCCTTCAATGCCCAGGTGATCCGGCGGGCACTCGCCGTCGAGCGTCGGCTCGTCGCCGAGGGGAAGAGCGTGAACTGGCTCGCCGTCGGCAAGAAGGGCCGCTCGACGCTCGTCTTTCGCAAGAAGACACTCGCCGGCGAGTTCGTCGGCTTCACCGATCGCCCCGGCTACGCCGACGCGCAGGCGATCGCCCACCGCGCAGGCGAGCTGTTCACCGCCGGCGACGTCGACCGCGTCGTGCTCGTCTACAACACCTTCGTCTCGGCCCTGACGCAGCACGTGACGGAGCAGGATGTGCTGCCGATCTCCACGGACATCCTCGAGACGAGCGAGGACGAGGCGAAGCACGACGCGATGCGCGGTGACTTCATCTTCGAGCCCGAGCCGGAAGAGATCCTCGAGCGGCTGCTGCCGGTCTACCTCGAGACCCAGGTCTACCGGGCGTTGCTCGAGTCGGCGGCGTCGGAGCAGGGCGCCCGCATGACGGCGATGCGAAACGCGTCCAAGAACGCGGGCGAGTTGATCGACAGCCTGACGCTGCAGATGAACCGTGCGCGCCAGGCGGAGATCACGCAGGAGATCCTCGAGGTCGTCGGCGGAGCCGAAGCGCTGATCTGACGGCCGGCTCGATGCCGGCCGTCAAACCCGGGTCTGGCCTTCCGGCCAGACCCGCTCTTCCGCTGCCTTCAGGCGACGAGCGGGTCAGACCGGAAGGTCTGGAACTGATCTCAGAATGACCTCACGAGGATGAGGATCATTGCCAGCTGGAGGAAGGCGAGGTAGTTGTCGGGTTTGCGATCTCGGCGGGTGGCGATC
>JACXTT010004344.1_pt1 | contig 21079 bp, 16 predicted proteins | sample 9270951 | NCBI WGS metagenome assembly JACXTT01 (sample SAMN15532306, study PRJNA645909) | rock metagenome | isolation source: weathered quartz diorite | place: Puerto Rico | collected 2017-06-21
GTCATCCAGGGCAGCTGCAACAGCGGATTTTTGGCGAAGTAAAAAACAAGGTTGACGCCGACGAAGATGAAACGAATTTCCGTAGGACCGATTTTTCCGTATGACATTTTAAACACGCCTGTGACCGCAGTCTGCACATAGGTCAGGATGCCGAGCTGCAAATAGCCAACTAACACCAACAGAGCGTAAGGAAAACTAACAAACGGCGACAAGCCTAAACCGATGCAGATGATGGTTTGCGTCAGCGTGTCCAAGGTATGATCGACGAAATACCCGTACTTGAAGCGTTCGACTTTACGGTAGCGCGCCAGACTGCCGTCCAGGCTATCGCCGAACCAATTCACCGCAAAGCCGACATCCACCAACCAGAGGAAGTTTTTGTCAACATTCGTCAACCAGTAACCGACAGCGATGATAACGCCCCCAAAGAAGCCAATCGCGGTCAAGAGGTCAGAGTTCACCCATTGAGGCATGTGGACGCAAAGCCAACGCAGTGCAGGCCGCTCCCACGGTCCGAGCAAGATGTCGTTGACGCGCGTGTCAGATTTCTTAGACGTGTCCTCCATGAGCAAAGGTGCGGTAAGGAAAACGCTCTTACCTCTTTTTGGGCTTGTTCATAATAGTCGACCTTGCGACTGTCAATGACCTGGAGATCAACTGGAATGAGGCGTATCAAGTCTGTCACGAACGGACGTCCGGTAAAAAGGCGACAATTCCATTTGTTCCCGCTCCCTCAGCCGCTCCAATTGTCTCACCACACCTTCCTCAAGATGATAGACTCGGTCGGCGACCTCCAAGAGCGCGGGTTGATGAGAAATCACCAGCACGGTTATCGTCCCACGGAGCTGTTTCACAGTGGCGCACACTGCAGCTTCACTCTCAGGGTCAAGGGAAGCAGTCGCTTCATCAAGAATGAGAAAGCACGGTTTATGCACCAGCGCCCGCGCAATAGCGATCCGCTGACGCTGACCGCCGGAAAATCGCGCCCCGCGCTCTCCCACGGGCGACTGTATTCCTTCAGGCAACACAGAGACAAAGCTCCATGCGCCGGCGGCGCGCAAAGCGGACTCGACCTCGGCGGGAGTGACGTGTGAGTCGCCAAGGGAAACGTTTATAAAAACTGACTCATGCAAAAGAAACATTTCCTGGGGCACATACCCAACCTTCTGACGCCAGAGTTGCAGATCGATCTCGCTTAAGGGGAGATCATCAAGCCACACGTCGCCGGACTGGGGTCGCACTAATCCGATCATTAGATCGGCGATGGACGTCTTCCCTGCGCCAGAGGGTCCAACGATTGCGGTCACCTGACCGACCGGAACAACAAGTGAGACATTTTGGAGGACCGGGTTGCCCCCGTATGAAAAATCGACATTTCGTAAGGCAATTTCGCGATGTAGCTCTGGTCTCATTCCTCCAGGAGTAATTTCTCGCGCCTGTTCTGTCTGCCTGATAGTCGCACGTAACGCCCAAAAAGCGCTCTCGTACGTGACCATCGTTTGATACACCCTCTGGACTCTATTTAAGCTGCTCAAGAGTTGCCCAAATAACACGGCTAACAAAATGAGACTGTTGAGCGGTAACGCCCACCAAGTCAGGGCAAAATACAGTCCACCTGCGAGAGACATGACCACGAGCGGTTCCTGTAACGCCCGCATCATCTCTTTACTCAATACGTCGCGTTGGAACGCACGATTCAGCTGATATGTCTCACGTTCCAGCAGAGGGCCTATCAAGGCCTCACGCCCCATGGCCTTCAGCGGCTTCACGGCGAACAAAACGTCCGTGAGGCGCTCCAACATCGACTTCAACAACGAAGTTTGCCGAGAACCGGCGCGACGGGATGTACGCACCAGCCGATGTAACATATAGACAATGAGCGCGCCGACCCCCAGCGCCGCCACTGTCGCTCTCCACGATACAAAGACCGCCAAGAGAGTGTAGAGGAGCGCTTCTACAATGAGAGACAGCATAGTAGAGCCATAGAGGTACGCCTGCGCAGCGCGCGTGGCTTCCGTGGCAAAGGCATTGGCTAAGCTGCCGACCGGCTGACGGATATAATATTCCCAGCGCGCTCGGAGTAAGGCGCGAAGCAGCGCCAACCGTAAATCCGTGGCCATCTGCGCTACCGCGTATCCCACTTGCTTTTGCGCAAGTAAGTTAAAGCCAGCTTTCACAAGCATGCCGCCGACAATAATAAGAAGCAGCGCCTCCACGCTTGGTTGGAGTCCCACACTGACAAGCAGATTGGTAATGACTTGTCCAAAGGCGGGCTGTTTTGGGGCAGCTGCCCCACTGAAAGCGGCGTCCGAAGGGCTGGCAAGCTTTAAGAGCGGCAAGAGACTCGAGAGCCCAATGCCTTCCGCAATCGCAGAAAGCAACAAGCAACCAAGCATGACGAGTGTCCGCCGCGGGTAGGTGCGAGCGAAGAACAGTAAAAGACGCATGATAAAATTGTAACGAAGACAAAACCTATGCGTCCGTTGCTACAGCGTCAACCTACCCTGCTTTTCGACGAGAACGCAGGCATTTCCTCCTTGGCGCGCGAATCCCAAGCGAGGGTACAGAGAAGATCGCCTACCCTAATAAAAACTGCTATGAATCCTGAATTTACCTGTCTATGAAAACTCATACCTTCTCTCTCTTCGTCAGAGCAAGCTGCTTCTTTGGCGGACAGCGCTGGCTCTTGCTCGGGCGACTTGTCTCTGTACTGTGGTGTGGCATGAGCGTTCTGGGGTTTGCTGGAGCTGAAGAACGCCTTGAGAGCCCAGCTGCACGGCTGCTTGCCAACGAATTCGCTTCCGAACATTGGGAATTGACCGCACGTTTCGATTCTGGTCACTTGATGTTTGTCAATTTTCTCATCACTAATATCGGCTGGGGTGATCGCAACGCAGTGGTCAGTGGACACCTCATGGCGCCAGACGGAAAAATTTACAATTTTGATAATGCTCGCTATGGAGGCCAGTGGCGCCTCTCGGCGGATCGGCTTCGGTTTGAGGTCGGTTCCAATATCTTGGACCTTCATGAACCCATTTGCCAGCTTTCGGTGGAGAAGAAGAATATTCATCTAGACTTGCGTTTTCACGCTGATGGTCCAGCAATCTGGTCAGATGCCTTGAATCGGTCCGGATATCATCTGACTCTGCTGGCGGCTGCAGTTCCGGTAGAGGGAACGATATGGGTAAAAGACATGCCAGAACCACTGACTGTACACGGCGTTCTTGCGGCTACCCATAGCTGGCTCAAAGAAACCGGCGCCGCGCTCGTCGTACGGCGCTTGGAGTTTTTCAGTTTGTGCGAAGATTTTCCATTGTACGGCGTAGATCTCACAACACCGACGAACGCACATTGGCGTTGGCTTGTGGGCAAACAACAGGAGAGGAAGTTCTACGAATCAGACGCTTTTGCTCTCTCGTTTGCAGACGAGCCCGATACGCAACAAGAGGACCCAGGATATAGTGTTCCTGGTAAAATCCAATTAAAGAGCCCCATGCTTGACGGCCAGGTTCAGCTTGAACGGGTAGTGTTACGCATGGATCCTTTTGTGAAACTTCCACGCCCGGTCCGTTTCCTTGTTTCTTTGACCTTGAATCTTCACCCACGTCGTATTTGGGCGCGCTCTCCTTTTACCCTCACCCTGAATCCTACACCGGTGGATGCTTCTCTCTCTTCTAAAGATTTCGCTTCGCCTTCTTTGCAACAAGGTTTGGGAGTGACGGCATTGACCTTCTTAAATCCTCTTCCTCAGACACCAGGCGCAGACAATAACTCAAACACCTCATTGTCTCCCGCAAAAGGGGAAAAGTAGATCACTGTCTGTTCGCTTGGCGGAACTGACCACGCCAGCAGGCGCTTATTGGGGAAGAGTTGAGGTTTTCCCTGTTGCTCGCACCGCATTCGGCAAGGGCAGTTTGGCGTCAGCGCGAGCAGGCGGCCACAAGAGTCTCCGCACAGCAGATGTAATGCCTGACTCCTGCGTTCTTGTATAAGACGAATCCGCAGGGAATTCCGCTAAGAGACGGCGATGCAGAGCCCCAAGACTGTGATAGGGCACGGTTGGTAAAAGATGATGCAATGCATGAAAACGCAGGCCCACCGGAGCCGCTAAGACCGTAGGAAGCAATCGACCGCTGAGAGTCACCGAATCGAGAAGCTGCGCGGTCGCATCGAGCGGAGCACCGGTATTATCGTAGCGATGCGCTGCTAAGGTCCGAAGCTGATTCACCATCAGCATAATTGTTGCAATGACATACCATTGCACGATCCAATGAAAAGCGAACCAACCCCAATAAGCGCTGCTGAGGATACCCCAAGAAGTGAGGGAAACCGCAACTTCCTGAACGACCCACTGCCTTGCACGCTTTCCTTGAGGCTGCGGGCGACGGTAATCCGGATTAATAACCAGAGTAGAGGCGCATTCGATCAGCCAGTAGCGTAGAGGCGGAATAATAAAAGAGAGCGGTCCTAGTATGCCCCAACGCAACAGTAAGAGAAAAGGAACAAAGGCGAGCGCTATAAAAGAACTCAGAATACGGACTCGACTCCAATGCGCCAGAGGAACATATTCAGGGTCATGAATAGTGCCAAACGTCGGCAGTCGGTGGTGGTCGTTATGAGACCCAACGTACATCAGGCTGGGCAACAACAGCGGCAGCCCAATGACAAGATGCCAGGCAAACACAAACCCTACGAGAGTTCTTTCTTTCAGATGGGCAATTTCATGAATGAAAATTGTGGCTCTGAGGAGAGCAAACATGGAGATTGTCGCCGCAACAAAGAACAAAGGCGACCGCACCGATGTTCCTCCCGCAATAAGAAACGCCCCCCAGCCAATAGCAGAGGAAATGAATAAATCACTCCAATATATCAGCGGCTTGGGAGGAAAGGCGCTCGCAAACCTCCGACGGAGTTCGATGATGGAGAATTCGCTTACCATACCAAAAGCCAAGGAATCTTACGGTGATAAAATGAAGAGTGTCAAGGAAGGAACGTGTTTTCTCATTTGCCTGACATGGCCCTTGGTAAAATTCTTCAAGTCTGTTACTTATCCTGCAATTCTTGTAAAGATTTGAGAAAGATTCGCTTTGTCATTGGACAGATCATACACTTTGCTCAGCAACGTGCTGCTGCCGGACAGTCGAGTGCTCGTGACTGGCGGCACGGGATTCGTGGGCTCGCACCTTGTTGACGTGCTCTGTCAGCAAAACGTTCAAGTCCGCGTCCTAGCAAGAAAAACCAGCGATCGCACACGTCTGCAGCCGGGAGTCGAAGTCATAGAAGGAGACCTCCAGGACGAAGCAGCGTTACGGCGGGCGGTCCACGGCGTCGAGCTCATTTTTCACCTTGCAGCAGCCACCCGCGCACGCTCAGAACGTGGATATGTAGAAGCGAATGCTGAAGGGACACGACGGTTGATCAACGCAATACAAACCGCGCGACCGAAAGTCCGACGCTTAGTCTATCTCAGTTCCTTAGCGGCAGCTGGACCGGCACACGACGGAAAACCAGTCCAACGTGAGGACTTGCCGCATCCGATTACAGCCTATGGGCGCAGCAAACTCGCAGGGGAACAGTTTTGCTCGCAGGCAGTGCGGGACCTAGAAGTCCTGATGCTGCGCGCGCCCGCTGTATATGGACCGAGAGATCGTGATTTATTTTTATGTTTTTTGCTTGCAGCGCGAGGAATTCTTCCTGTGCCGCAGGGACCGGAACGCCTCCTCCAGTTTATTCATGTGAGCGACCTCGTTGAGGCGCTCCTTTTGGCGGCAACGACTGTCACAGGGACAGGGGTATACCATGTCGCGGAATCGCGTCCCTACGCCTGGAGCGAACTCACTGCTTGTCTCGCACGTGCAGTGGGAAGACGAGTGCGAGCCATACCGCTTCCCACTTGGTTGTTTAAGACTGCTGCGGCGATAAGCGAATTGGGGGCGGCGGCAGTTGGTCGCGCCACCATTTTCAATCGGGAGAAAGCTCGGGAGATGCTTGCTCCTGGATGGTTATGTGAAACTGAGGCGGCGAAGCAAGATTTGGGCTTTGTCGAGAGAATTCCGCTGTTGATAGGGCTGACAGAAACAGCAGCGTGGTATCGAGAGCACGGCTGGATGTAGTACTGGGAGCAGCGTGCGATAGCGGATCATGGTGGAACGAGAGCCCAAAAAGGGAAAGGGCGTATGTACTCCGTCAGTGAGTACTGAGGCTGACACGGAGAGGGGGTAGGGATGAATCTTCTCGAAAAAAGTCTACGCTTCACGCGTGCACGAGAAGCGCAAGCAGCAGGATATTACCCATTTTTTATCCCAATTCAATCATCTTCTGGCGCGGAAGTCATGGTGAATGGCGAGCGCAAAATCATGATGGGCTCGAACAATTATCTTGGGCTGACCCATCACCCGAAAGTGCTTGCGGCGGCGGAGAGCGCGCTACAGAAGTATGGTAGCGGCTGTACAGGCAGCCGCTTTCTGAATGGCACCCTTGATCTGCACGAGGAACTAGAGACGCGATTAGCCCATTTTCTTGGCAAGGAAGCCTCTTTAGTATTCAGCACTGGCTATCAAACGAACCTTGGCACAGTTTCGACATTGATCAATCGCGGCGATTACATCTTCATGGATAAACTGAACCACGCTAGTCTCGTGGACAGCACGCGTCTCACCTTCGGCACGGTCTGTCGATACGCACACAACGATATGAAATCGCTGAAGCGACAGCTTGCTCAGGCGCCGCACGACGCCGGCAAATTGATTGTCACGGACGGCGTGTTCTCTATGGAAGGTGACATTGTCAACCTACCAGAAATGGTGGAATTAGCCGAAACACATAATGCCGACATTCTCGTCGATGATGCGCACGCTCTCGGGGTGCTCGGCGAGTATGGCGGCGGCACGGCGCAACACTTTGGACTCGGAGAGAAAACAACTTTAATTGTCGCAACGTTTTCAAAATCGTTGGCTTCAATCGGCGGCGTCGTCGCTGGGCCTGAGCCCATCATTCATTATCTGAAACACCACGCACGCGCCCTCATTTTCAGCGCCAGCATGCCCCCTTCCGCCATTGGCGCCGCCCTCGCAGCGATTGATGTTATTGAAGAAGAACCGGAGCTACGTGCGGCCCTGTGGCGGAATACCCGCCGTATGCAGGAGGGATTGAAGAGCCTTGGCTACGATATCGGCGACAGTGAAACGCCTGTCATTCCGGTGCTCATGGGCGACATCGGCATTATGGCGATGCAGTGGCGCACCTTGTTTGACGCCGGAGTGTTTACGAATCCGGTGATCCCTCCGGCAGTTCCCCACGATTCATGCCGGCTGCGCATCTCAATGATGGCTACACACACCAACGAACAGATCGATTACGTTCTCGATCTCTTCGCTCAAGGCATGAAGCTGCGGGCGGCTATGTAACTTCGGATGGACAGCGCATTTGTAATCTCTTCCTTACTTTTTTTCCCTGCTTAGACCAAATACGTTGTCCCTCTTTCGCTTCTATTGACCTCATGCCTTCACAAGTGTGTGTAGCGCCTGTCCGCAATCGGCAAGACCTCCGACGTTTTCTTCATTTCCCATGGCGTATTCACCAAGGGAATCCACTCTGGGTCCCCCCTCTCTTAGTGGATCTCAAAAAACTCCTTAACCGAGGTAAACATCCATTTCATCAACACGCCGACGTTCAGTATTTCCTTGCCTGGCAAGGACAAGATGTTGTCGGGCGTATCGCGGCGATTGTGAATCATCAATATGTCCAGTTCCATGAGGAACCGACGGGGTTCTTCGGTTTTTTCGAGAGCCTCGATGATCAGCGAATCGCTGATGCGCTTCTTGAGACAGCAGAGCAGTGGATCATGGAACGGGGGATGACGCAAATTCGTGGACCGATGAATTTCTCCACCAACGAAGAATGCGGGCTGTTGGTCGATGGTTTTCAATCTCCGCCGGCAGTGATGATGCCCTACAACACTCCCTATGTGATCGCTCTCCTTGAGTCCGCCGGCTATCAAAAAGCCAAAGACCTGCTTGCCTACCTGTTCGACGTCCCAATCATACCAGAACGGCTCGTACGCGGCGTGACGCGCATGCAACAGCACTATGCCGTGACTATTCGCCCGATCAATCTCAAATGTTTTCGCCAAGAAGTCGAGTTGCTCCTTGAGGTGTACAATAGTGCGTGGGAAAGAAACTGGGGATTTGTTCCATTAACGCCGGAAGAGACCGCAGATCTCGCGAAGCAATTATGGTGGATCGGCAAGCCTGAGCTCTGTCTCCTCGCAGAGGTGAAAGGTGAACCTGTGGGTTTCGCCTTGGCGTTGCCCGATTACAATCAAGTCTTACGACGCATCAATGGTCGCTTGTTTCCTTTCGGTCTCTTCAAACTGTGGTGGTATCGCCGTCACATCAATGCCTTTAGAGTGCTAACGTTAGGATTGAAGCCAGCTTTTCGTCGTATGGGCATTGACGCTATGCTCTACCTCCGTCTCTGGGAGGAGGCGCTCAAGAACAACGCTTACGCCGCCGTGGAATGTTCGTGGATTCTCGAAGACAATTGGCCGATGCGACGCGGCCTGGAGCGCATGGGTGCACGGTTGTACAAAACGTATCGAATCTATGAAAAGACGCTCTGAAATCAGAGGTCAGGCAGGACAAAATCGCGGCGCCAAGCTTAAGCGCTCTTCTGCTGGCTCTGCACACTCACTGCTGGTTCGGTCAGAGTCCTAACGCCTTTGCTATATTGACTCGCTGAATCTCATCCGTACCGCCGGGGATACGCAAGTTGCGCGCAATCCGAAAAATTTTCTCGATGCCAGATTCTTTGCTCAATCCATACGCTCCGTGTAATTGGACGGCGCGGTCCGCCACGCGGTAGAGCGCTTCGTCACAGAAGACTTTGAGGGCGCAGACGGCCTGGACAAGCTGCGGGTCCACTTTTAGTGTCCACAAATTGCCTTGATCGGCTTGCCACAAACATTGCAGCGACATGCTGCGCATCGCTTGCACGTCAAGATAAGAATCAACCACCATCCATTGCAGAGCTTGAAAACGACTCAATGGACCACCAAAAGCGTGACGATTTTTTATGTAGGAAACGCAACGGTCGAGGAGATATTGTCCTAGCCCGGTGCACATACCGCCGCGCCGTACGCGAATCCAATTGATCATTCCCATGCTCAGATAAAAGCCCTCGCCTTCTTTTCCCCAGGTGCGGTCTATCGGTACGCGGCAGTTGTCAAAAATCAATTCACCAGTCATGCCGTCATCCATGATCGTCCGATAGGTGCGTCCAATATTCAATCCTGGCGCGTCGCGTTCAACAACAAAAGTCGTACCACCGGCGCCCCGTTTACTTGGGTCCGTCATTGCGCAGACGAAAATGACGTCTGCATACTGGGCATTCGTGATATACGCTTTGGTTCCGTTGATGACCCACTCGTCGCCACGACGCTCGCCCCGCGTTTCCATCCCTAGCACATCAGAACCGCCGCGATACTCGGTGATGGCGTACGCGGCGGTCCACTCGCCGCGCATCAACGGCACAAGATACTTCTGTTTTTGCTCGTCGGTCAAAAACATCAACATGCGATTCGGTCCCTCAGTCCACGACAGCATCCACTGCGTCACACCGATGCCGTGTTGGTAGACCGCCTCATGAACAAAAAACATGTCAGTAAGGCTGAATCCGCCGCCACCAATGTCTTTCGGCATATGCAAAGCGTATAGTCCGCGTTCTGCCGATTTTTTACGGATGAGCCGCTGGGCTGCGAGCACCTCCGGCGCGAGACGACCATCTTCTTGCAAATAAAGATGCTCGTTCGCTAGATGCTCAGCCAGATCGCGTTCGATTGGTTTGAGTTCTGTTTCAATAAAGCGATGGATGTTATCGACTGCGGTTTGGACGTGTGGAGGCGGAGTGAAATCAATCATGCACGTCTCTGTACCACATCGACCTGAGGGACGAAAAGCGGTCTGGATTCTGGGAGTAGGGATAAGCCCCCCACGCCTGCCTAACTTGCGGCCGACCACCAGGAGTCGCCCCGGACAACGACCAACCCTTGCGCTCCATCGTGTAGGGGCTTGATTCATCAAGCCCTGTGGCGGGTCCGATGAATCGGACCCCTACTGCGCAAGAAGGCGACCCGATTAAATTGTACCACTACCGAACATTACTTCCGCGTGCGATGAAGAACTTCTAGGGTTGTACCGGCAGCGTCTTTGATGAAGGCAAACTTTGCGAACCCGAGGTCAGTAGGCTGCACGACAAACTCGACCCCTTTGGCTTGCAGGTCTGCGACAGCCGCTTCAAAGTCGTCAACTTCGAAACCAATGTGATCGCGGACGCCAGGAACCAGCTGGCCGGAGACTGTCAGCGTCAGCCCATTCAGGTCTAATCGCACGATCGGCACGCCGCGTAGCTCAAGCGCTTCGACCTTCTTGGCGCCAAGAGTCTGCTCATAGAACGCGACCGTCTTTGGCACGTCGTCAACGATAAGATGCCGATGATCGAGTTTATACTGTACGGATGTCGTAGCCATGATTCCCTCCTTATTTTAATTTGCAATTAACTGCTTTTCAGAAAAGCCGTACAGACGCAGACAGTTCCCCCACATGATCTTCTTTTTAGATTCGAGGCTGACGCCTGGCAGCTCAAGAAACGTCTTGATGCCGTTTGGGAAGGGTCCATCAGCATGTGGATAGTCTACTGACATGACGATGTTATTGTCGCCGATCTCATCGACCACGACCTTCAGTAAGTCTTCGTCCACATCAGTGCCGATGAAGCATTGCCGATTGAAGTACTCGCTGGGTTTTGCCGACAGCTTGATCGACTCGCCGCCGCCGTACTTCTTCCATTGATCGTCGAGACGATGTAACCACCAGGGCAGCCAACCGCAGTTCCCTTCCAAGAAACCAACTCGCATATCTGGGAAGTGCTCCAGCACCCCGCCGACAATCATCGCGCTCATGGCCAACATCAACTCAAGCGGAAACGCCGACGCATGATTTTGCGTACGGAAGTTCGCTTTGCCGCGGAAGCGATTACTAACGTAATCCTTAGAGGCCCCACCGCTGGTGCCGTGAAAGGCAAGCGGCACGTTGAGGCGAGTGATTTCTTTCCATAGCACATCACATTCCGGAGAGTTGAAGTAGCGATCCTTTTGCGGCATAGGCAACAACACCACGCCAACATGCCCCATTTTCTCCACTGCGCGTCGCGCTTCCGCCGCCGCCAGTTCCGGGTCATGAAGCGAAACGATGGCGGCAGGTTTTAGTCGTTTAGGGTTAGTGTTGCAATAATCCGCCAGCCAATTGTTAAATGCGGCGCAAAAGGCGGTCGCATAGGCTGGTTCTAAATCATCAATGGACACCACCATATGGGCGAAGGTGCGATAGATAATACCAATATCGATGCCTTCCGCATCCATAGCCTTAAGGGTTGAGTCAGCATCGTAGCCACGATCACGGACCGACTTGTACATGTGTTCGGTGGGGGCGTCGAGGAATTGTTGCGCGCGCACCACGTCAGCAGCCTTCGCCCAGGGCGGAATCAGCTGTCCTTGAACATCCCAATGGGGAAAGTTCGTGGGACTAAGGCCGAGATATTTCGGCATTTTGTCGCGATATCTGTCGTCTAAGTACTTCTCGTATACGTCGCCCATCTCGATGACATGCAGGTCGCTGTCGATTACGTGAAAACCATCCTTCATAGGCCTATGTCTCCTTACTCAAAAAGCTTGAGAGATTCATGAGAACAAGCCGCACAGCCCAACCGTTTGTTCTACCGCGCCCTCTCACTCGTTTGCAGCCGGCTTTGGTCGTGCAGTCAACCACACGTTGACTGCTCCAAGCAGCCCCATCGCTTCTTGCCCTTTTTTTAATACGTATCTGGCTCTTAGGGGGTTGTCCAGGGAAGCTGGACACAGCTCGAAGTAGTCGTTTCTCTCTTTGGCCGCATGCTCACCAACAGTTATTATTCTCCCTATTCTCTTTGGAATTTCGGGAATTTTGCAACACAGCTGAGGGAATTTCCTCCTAGCTCCTTCTGGTGTTCCTTCTCTTAACTCTGTCCCACTTTTGCAAAAAACAAGGAAAAGAATCCTATGTTCGCTACATTGGAGCGGCGGAAAAATCAAAAAGACACCCTCGCGCCTTATTTTTTTTCTGGCACATCAGTTGCTGAGTTAGGTATCGAGAGGTATTGCGAAACGCAAATTCATCTCAGGGAAAGGAATGTACATATGAGAAGAAGCTCTGGGATCTCGCTGAACTGGCGTAACTTGTCGCTTGTTTGTGGAATCCTTGTCGTAGGCGGCTGCAGTTCTGCACGACCTCCGACAGCAACCGTTGCGCAAGCGGAACTTGCCGTGCAAGAGGCTGGACAAAGTAAAGCGCCTGAGTATGCGGCTGGGGAGTTGAATATCGCCCGCGAAAAATTTGATCGGGCGAAACGCGCCATGGATAAAGAAGAGTACGAGCGCGCTCGCCGTCTAGCAGAGGAAGCCCTGGTGGACGCCCAGCTAGCTGAAACAAAGGCTGACGCCGAAAGTACTCGCAACGCCGCCCGAGAATTGCGGAAAACGATTGACAGTTTACGCGGTGAGGCCGAGCGACAGTCTCGCAATGATTATTAGCGACCGTTTGATGAAAGAGGTGAAACCATGATGATTACTTATAGAGATTGGGTTGTACGCGCCTCGACTCTTGGAGGACTCTTGTTGGTGAGCAGTATCGGTGCGGGCTGCGGCCCGACTACCAACGCGGCGCTGGAGCGTGCACGCGATAATTATGCTCAAGCTCAGCAAAATCCTCAAATCTCCACCTATGCCCCTGTCCCATTACAGGAGGCTCAGCAAAGTTTGCAGCAGGCAGAACAAGCATGGAAAGATGATAAAGATAGTGACGAAGTTAACCATTTGTCTTATGTCACGGACCAACGTATAGCGATTGCCCGCAGCACCGCTGAAAAAAAGCTCACAGAAGCCGAGATGAAAAAGCTTAGCGAGGAACGAGCGAATGTTGTTATTAGCGCTCGAACTCACGAGGCCAATCAAGCTAAAGAGGCGGCTCAAGAAGCGGCAGATCGCGCTCGGCGCTTAGAGCAAGAGTTGAGCGACCTCCAAGCCAAACAGACTGAACGCGGCCTTGTCTTAACCCTGGGCGATGTGCTCTTCGAGTATGACAAAGCTGACTTGAAACCTGGCGCTCTGCGCAACCTGTATACTCTCGCGTCATTCCTCAAAGAGAATCCCGAACGCAATCTGATTATTGAAGGCCACACCGATAGCACCGGATCGGATTCTTATAATCTTGCCCTCTCTGAGCGGCGGGCGGAATCTGTCCAGAGTTTCCTTTTAGAAAATAATATTTCCCCGCAACGCATTATCGTTCGCGGGTATGGAAAGGCTTATCCAATAGCCTCAAACGGCACCGAGGCTGGTCGCCAGCAAAATCGGCGAGTGGAAATTGTCATACTGAAAGAAGGAGAAGTTGCGGCAAATCGACTGCGCTAAAGCAAGATATCCGCTCCAAATAAGGAAGGCAGTTCTGTCGAAGCCTTCCTTAAACGAGCACAGCAATAGCTAGGCTCTTCTTATGGAATCGTGAGCCGCTTGAAAGTCCAGAAGCGAAGAAATTGAGAGATTGTGTATGTACGTTCACTTAGCACCCCTCACCGCGCTCATTGCCGGGATATTAATTCTGGCAATACCGCGGCTGCTAAATCTCATCGTTGCCCTGTACCTCATTGTGATTGGGCTTCTCGGCCTTCTTGCCCGATGAGCGAACAGGGTAGCGAAGCGACGCACCTTTCACGCTTTTTGATGATCTCGTTCCCAGGCTCTGCCTGGGAACGCAACTCTCAGGCGTGGTCGAGCTTGATGAAGATGATCGCTGCCGACGTCCCCTCACCCTGGCCCTCTCCCCCAAGGGGCGAGGGAACCGGCAATCGAGAGGGCTCACCTCACCCTTGTATCGCTCCTCGTCTTACTATGACGTTTAGTTGAGAGTCTTTTCTACCGCTGTTGCTCCACCAACAGTCCCTCTGATCGCAGACTTGCTATCTCTTCCGACGTGCGCCCCAAGTATTTTGTCAAAATCTCCTCGTTATGCTGTCCGATAGTAGGTGCTTGTAGCGACGGCTCTTCCGGAAATTCCGAGAATTTGATCGGAAAGCCGGGCACGTCTAGTTCCCCATCATACACTGGATCATGAATCGTCCGCACCGTGCCGCGCTCGCGGAGATGCGGGTAACTCAGCGTCTCTTCCACAGAGAGCACTGGCGCCACCGGCACGTCGAATTTCTCTAAATGCGCCACAGCGCTAGGCACATCAGGGAAGCGCTGTAACCATTCTTCAATAATCCTGACAACTTCATCACGCCGTTCCAGCCGCGCCATATCCGTACTGTAACGTGGATCGTCAATCATATCTGGCCGTTCCATCGCCTTACACATATCCGGCCAGTGGTGAAAGAACGACATGATAACCAGATAGCCGTTCGTGCCTTTGAAGACGCCGCCTGGCATCAGATAGGTCATGTGGCGACCAACACGCGTCGGTTTAATGGAGCCTTTGCTGGCTCTGACCTGGTGTACGTTAATCTCATGGAAATTGTAGTACACATCGAGCAGCGCCACATCGAGGTGCTGCCCCTTTCCGGTCTGGTCCCGGTGGCGTAAGGCCGCCAGCACTGCCAGCGCGCCATGCACGCCAGTGCTGACATCGCCGAGGCCCACAAGCGGAATGTAGGGCGCCTCGTCTTTGTCGCCAATCATGGAGGTTACGCCCGCATACGCCTGTGCAATGTAATCGTAGCCAGGTTTCTGCGCGAGTGGTCCCTTCTGTCCCAAAGCGGAGATCGAACACATAATGATGTCGGGCTTCAATTCCTTTAGGCGGTCATACCCAAGCCCCATGCTCGCCATGACCCCAGGCCGAAAATTCTCGACAACGATGTCAACTTTAGGAATAAGTTCTACCAGCAGCGCCATGCCGCGCGGATCACGCAGATTGAGACAGACGCTCTTTTTTCCACGGTTATGCTGCACGAAGAAGAGGCTGCGTTTGTTGCGAAACACCGAGGCTCCACGGCTGAGATCACCGCCAGGATAAGGCTCGATCTTAATCACCTCAGCGCCCATTTCCGCCAACATGCGGGCGCAAGTTGGTCCAGCCAGCGCCCGAGTAAAATCGAGTACGCGTAAACCAGTCAGACAATGATTGAATCCTTCGGGCATGTGCCCCTCCATTTCTTGCGAGATTCTTCTTCCAGCGATTCTCCAGTTCTTAGATGTTCTTCTCTACCAGCACACCTGCCTCACGCAGTTTCTGCACTTCATCTTTCGAGCGACTGAGGTAAGCCGTCAAAACTTCTTCATTATGTTCCCCCAGCAACGCGGCTTCTAATGGGAGATCTTTCTGAAACTTGGAAAATTTCAGCGGCATGCCTGGCATCTCGAAGTCGCCGTGGATACGGTCATGCACGGTGCGTACGGTGCCGCGCGCCCGATGGTGCGGGTGATTAACCGTCTCAGCAATAGAAAGCACAGGGGCCACAGGTACTTGATGCTTTTCAAGATGGGCGATCGCGCTGGGAACATCGGGAAAGTTCTGGAGCCAGTCTTCGATAATCTTCACGACTTCCTCGCGACGTTGGAGCCGCACTACATCCGTAGCGAAATCTGGATGATCAACCAAATCAAGACGATCTATCGCCTGGCACAAATCCTTCCAGTGATGCAAAAACGACATGATGACAAGATAACCGCCTTTTCCTCGGAACACGCCGCCTGGACAGGCATAACTCATATGCCGCCCCGCACGTTTCGGTTGGATGGCGCCTTTCGAGGCGCTGTACGTGTGCACATTGACCTCGTGATAGTGGTAGTACACATCAAGGAGGGCGATATCGAGATGCTGGCCTTCGCCGGTGCGATCTCGATACCGTAGCGCAGATACGATGGCTAAAGCGGCATGCACCCCCGTACTGACGTCCCCCATGCCGACCAACGGAATGTAAGGAGCGTCGTCCGGGTCGCCGATCATGGAGGTAACGCCGGAGTAGGCTTGGGCAATATAGTCGTAGCCCGGCTTGCTTGAGAGCGGCCCACTTTGCCCAAGAGCGGAGATGGAACACAAGATGATGTCTTTCTTCATCTCGCGGAGACGATCATACCCCAACCCCATTTCCGCCATGACTCCCGGCTTGAAGTTCTCCACCACAACATCCACTTTGGGGATGAGTTCCGTGACCAACGCCAAGCCCCGAGGGTCGCGTAAATTAACGCAAACGCTTTTCTTACCCAGGTTCTGCTGGACGTAATACAAACTACGCCCGCTCGGTTGCACAGAAAGACGCCGGGACAGCTCTCCACTTGGGGCCGGTTCGACTTTAATGACTTCTGCGCCCATCTCGGCCAACATCCGCGTACAACTAGGTCCGGCCAGGGCCCGACTCAAATCAAGCACTTTCAGGTCACTGAGAACATGGTCCATCTTTTGAGCCATAGTGAGTTCTCTCTCCTTTGTAGTTACCCGCGTCCGACGAACGGCATTTTTGTCGCCATCACTGTCATAAACTGCACGTTGGCGTCAAGCGGCAGATTGGCCATGTACAGTACTGCATTTGCCACGTGGGCCACATCCATCACCGGCTCCGCCATAATTTGGCCGTTGGCTTGCGGCACGCCTTGGGACATTCTCGCGGTGAGTTCAGTTACGGCATTGCCAATGTCAATCTGACTACAGGCGATGTCATATTTTCGCCCATCTAACGCTGTTGCTTTCGTTAACCCTGTAAGGGCATGCTTGGTTGAGGTGTACGGCGCTGAGTTAGGACGCGGCGCGTGCGCTGATATGGAGCCATTGTTGATAATACGACCGCCACGTGGATTTTGGCTCTTCATCAGCTTGAAGGCTTCCTGCGTGCACAGAAAGACTCCAGTGAGGTTGATATCAACCACAGTCTTCCATTGTTCATAACTCAGATCTTCGAGGGGGATACCGGGAGCGCCGACTCCAGCATTATTAAACAAGACATCGAGCCGACCAAAGACTTCTTTCGTGCGCGCGAACAGGGTGCGTACTGCGGACGGATCGCTGACATCGGCGGGAACAACCAGCGTCTGAGCGCCAGCGGACCCTGCCTCGGCGACAACCTGCTCTAACCGGGACTGGCGCCGCCCGGCCAACACCACTTGGTAGCCGTCCTTCAATAACGTCAACGTCACAGCTTTGCCGATGCCGCTTCCTGCGCCAGTAACGAGCGCAACTTTCGTTGGTGAGGGCATGAGAAAGTCTCCTTACTGCGCCTTTGCGCCGCCGGTGAGAATCGCCGCTGCCTCTTTTGCCACCACCGTGCCTTCAAAGAAATGCGGATTAGCTGACCCCCAGAAATGTACAGCGTTAGCAAAAGTAAAGTCACGGAAGTCAGCCATGGTGATCAATTCGTCCTCTACAAGTTCGTACGCTTCAGGCAACACTCCAGCCATATCCGGCACGTCGAAGTGGCCGATATCAGAGCCGAAAAGCGCATTGATCTTCGCGCCAAAGGGGGTGCCTTTTCGGTGAAACGCCCAGGCGTTCAGCGGATCATCCGCTTCGCAACCAAAGTAAAAATTGTCAACAAAAAGGTCTCGCAGATCTTGTTTGCGCTCGATCTGACACGCAGCGTAGTCATCGAGATTATCGACACCGCCCACAGCGGCGGCTTCTCGAGATGCAGGCGCGGGGCGGCTGTTCTGCCGCTGCAATACACTAACCATATCAGAGTCGCTGTAGGTCTGGGCTAACTCCAAAAGCAGCGCCCGATTAAGATTCCGTGGGTCTACTTCTTCTAGTGCTTCACGATTGCGCTTCTCCCAATGACCGATCAGGTCGGCGTACAGTTGGCAGGCCCAACCGACTCCCCCTTCGAGGAAACCGAACTTCACCTGTGGAAACCGGCGCGTCACACCAGCCAGAAAGAGGGCTTTGCACACCGCTTCATGCGCCATAGCAAAGTGCCCAATGTGATTAAAGGTGAAATTGGTAGGCGAGACGCGCAACCCGTAGCCCCGCGACCCGGTGTGAAACGTGGGGGATACGCCCAGCTCGGCGCATTTAGCCCACACTGGATCGTAGTTGTACACGCTATCGAGACCGAGGGTGTCGAACCACACCGCCACCTTTTCCATGTCTGGATGCTTCTGGAGATGAGCCGGAATGGGCCGTCGGATCATGCTCCATAACATCACAACTTTCATTCCCAGTTGCTTGGTTACATGCTCTAGTTCTTCGATCGCCTCGTCAGGCGTGTGCATAGGAATAACCGCCGACGGCGTCATACGGTCAGCGAAGGCGCGAAAGTGTTCAGCGGTAAAGATGTTGAATGCTCGACAGGTGGTGCGGCGCATTTCGGCATCAGGAATTTGCGCGATGCCAAGCCCCACTGAGGGGTACAATACAGAAAAGTCGAGACCTAGCTCGTCCATGCGCTGATACAGCAGTCGCGGCATCATGGCGGTGGCGCGGTCGCGAGTATTCTTCGTAGGCAGCGCCCAGAACGCCTCTTGCGCGAGCCGCTGCTCCTGACGCTCGGCTACAGACATCGACAATTGTTTCATCACTTGCGAGCCAAACCAGGAGAAACCTTCAACCGCAAGATCTCCGCCAATTTTCCTGAGCTGTTCACGGATCGTGGGACCAAACTCGATCCAATGCCCGTCTGCATCAATAACCGGATGAGATAATCGTGCGTGTAACTGTGTTGCCGTGATATGTCCGTTCGTGCTCATGGGAGACCTCACATGCTGTGATAGAATAGGGTGAGATGAACGACTAACAGGGACAAAGAAGGAAACCCTGCTTTCCTATAAATGAGAAATCCCCCCGCGCTGCGCGCTTCCCCCCCTTTTTGCAAAGGGGGGAAGGGGGGATTTTCTAGGTCAACAAGCAACGATGGTTAGAAACGCCTACGCCCGTCCGTGACGGAGAAGTTTGCCCGAGGTCGCCCCTGTGCATTTCCCATCCACGAAAGTCGTTTCACCATTCACGATGATGGCGTGATACCCTTGGGCGCGTTGCACGCGGCGCCACTCGCCGCCCGGGAAGTCATGCGTGATCTCGCCAATCCAATCAGGTTCGATCTCGAGACCGTTGAGATCGTACACGACCACATCAGCCGCGGAGCCTTCGGTGAGCGTACCCCGATCACGGAAACCCGCCGCCTGCGCCGGCAGCGCCGACAGCCGGTAGTGCGCCTCTTCCAAGGTGATCTTCTGTTCGTCGCGCACGAGCCAGCGCAAGAAATCGGTGGTGAAAGCGCCGCCGGTGAAGAATTTGGTGTGCGCGCCGCCGTCCGAAGCGCCAGGGAAGGTAAATTCCGAGTCGTTAATCATCTCTGCGGTATAGTCTACGTTGAATCCACGGTTGGGGCCAAGGAACTCAACGTTGAGATCGCCAGCAATCGAGAGATCAAGCATCACATCGATCGGGGTCTTCTTTTCTTCCTCGGCGATCTGGCCTAGAGACTTACCCACATATTTTTCGAGTTCGGGCTGCCCATTGACGCTTTGGATAAGCAAGCCAGGAATTGATCCACCCACGCCGGCTTGGATCACTTGCAGCCGCCGGTCGGCCTCTTCGGCTTCACGTTTAACGGCTTCTCGCAAGGCAGGGTTGTGCATCTTGGCGAGCTTCTCGCGTTTGGTTCCAGTGGTCAGTTCACGCCAGGCGGGGCTGAAATCGTACAGGTTCCAGTGTTCCAGTGTGAAAGCGAAACCCGTGCGGTGCGTACCAGTCTGACCGAAGATCGGCAGACCTTGGGCGCGGCACCGCGCCACCCAATCAAGGCTACGCCGGTGCACCTTTGGATCTTTGCGGGCAGCCACGATCACATTGTGCAGCACTGGGCGTTGCGCCGTGGCGGCGAGCTTTTCCAGAAACGCGAGGTCTTTCTTGATATGCCCGGTCACTTGGGTGATTTGAATGAAGCCGTCGTCGCGCGCGCGCAGCACTTCGGCCAGATTCAGAATATCCTCGTCAATCATGGTGTCCGTAACCATCGGCGAGCCGTCGAAGTCAGCCTGTGCTGAGTTGCGACCGAGCCGCTGAATGGAAAAGCCACACAGGCCGGCCTCCATGCCTTCGTGCAACAAACGCTGCATCTCTTTGCGTTCTGTTTCCGTTGCCGGGCGGTTCTTCGCATTTTCCAGGCCCATCACATACGTCATCAGCGAAGCTGTTGGCATGTACTGGATGCAATTCACTCCTTTGGGCGCGCGGTCCAAAGAGTCGAGATATTGTGGAATAGTTTCCCAATCCCACGACATGCCCTCTTTCATCGAGGCGAACGGAATGGCTTCGGTCCTAGTCATCGTCAGCATCGAACGTTCGCGGAAGTCCGGTTTGACAGGTGCAAAGCCAAAACCGCAGTTGCCGAGCACGACGGAGGTCACGCCATGCCAGCCCGAGATCGTGCAGTAAGGATCCCAACGAATCTGGGCGTCATAGTGAGTGTGAAGATCGACAAACCCTGGGGCGACGATCAAGCCATCGGCATCAATCGTGCGTTTCGCGAATCCAGGCGCTTGCCCACCGATTTGGGCAATTTTGCCGTCACGAATCCACACGTCAGCCTGACGCCGTGGAGCGCGCGTACCGTCAACAACTGTCCCGCCTTTGATGTGCAGATCAATATCCGCCATGTGAGATCCTCCTTTACAGTGATAAATGATAAGAAATTATGCAGTCTTCCCCTTAACCTCTAGCCCATGCAGCCATCATTATCTATAGACCAGAGCGAGGAGAAAAGGCAAGGTGTCCTAAATTGTAGAGTATGCTTACGCACGGGAACACTTGGCGCGTGGGATACGACCTGCTTTGCTTGCGGTAGCGCATGGTGATCGGGTGAGGAGGGTAGCCGTGGGATTTTAACCCATGGCGGGATTCAGAAGATTCACACGGGCGAGCAAGTCGCCGGTGGCACCCTATGCCGCTAACCGAAATGCCTCCTTGTCTTGTAGGGCCGCGGCCTGGGCGATTTGCTGCTCTGTGGCCCGCGTGATCTGGGGGATGCCGATGGGAGGGCGGTGTTTTTTACGCGGATAGGC
>JACXTT010004345.1_pt1 | contig 21078 bp, 14 predicted proteins | sample 9270951 | NCBI WGS metagenome assembly JACXTT01 (sample SAMN15532306, study PRJNA645909) | rock metagenome | isolation source: weathered quartz diorite | place: Puerto Rico | collected 2017-06-21
GAGAAGTCCGGATGGGGAAAACGTGCCCTGGCGAAGGGGCGGGCGCTGGGCTTCGCCGCCCATCGCAGCTTCCTAACCTATGTCGCCACGGTGGTTGAAGTCGAGGTGGACAATAAGGGGCAGGTGCACATTCCGAATGTCTGGACCGCGGTGGATGCCGGAACGGTCGTGAGCCCCGGCAACGTCCGCTACCAGTTCGAGGGAGCGGCTGTGTTCGGTACGAGTCTCGCCCTATTCGGCGAGATCACCGCGACCAACGGTGCTGTCAACCAAAGCAATTTCAACAACTACCCAATCGTGCGCATGAACCGCGCGCCGCGCCGCGTTGACGTGCACATTGTGGAGAGCGACGCCCCGCCCGCAGGCGTGGGTGAGCCGGGCGTGCCCCCGTTCGCGCCGGCACTGTGTAATGCCGTCTTTGCAGCGACTGGGAAACGGGTGCGCGAATTGCCGTTGTCAAAAACCAAGCTGGTGTGAAAGCGGCGCTTGGCATTTGGCGCTTAGCTTTGGGCCTTTTTACACGCCGACTGTGCAACTTGAAGCTCTGGCTGTCAGGACGAACGACAGCGCGACCGCCGAGTCCAGCCTCGGCGGCGTCCAGCTTAACCCAGCGCTTCAGCGCTGGGTGCGCAGAATAGTGATCTACAAGTCCCGGATGCTGACAGTCCGGTCCAGGAGCCTGTCTTGTTCAAGAACTTCCCTATTTGCTCTTCGGTTGTCTTCGATTTGCGTCCCGGCGCAGGAAATCATTGTCGCCGGGGCGGCCAACCCCACGGAGAAGCGCTGAGATGAACTGGGAAGCCTTCTGGCTGACAGTGCGTTTGGCGGTCGTGGTCTCAACACTTCTAATTGCAATCGGTATCCCCATCGCTTATTGGCTCACCTACTCGCGCTGGCGCTGGAAATTTCTGGTGGAGGCAGTAATCGCGCTTCCCATCGTGTTGCCGCCGACCGTGCTGGGCTTCTACGTCTTGCTCGCTCTCGGCTCTCGCAGCCCGTTGGGCCGCTGGTGGGAATCGCTGACTGGACACACACTCGCTTTCACGTTCGAGGGCCTGATCATCGGCAGCGTGTTGTACAGCTTTCCGTTTGCGGTGCAACCCTTCGCCGCTTCTTTCTCGGCCGTCGATCCAAAGCTGCTACGAGCCTCAGCTTCGCTTGGGCAATCGCCGGTGAAAACATTTCGCCGCGTTGTGCTGCCCTTGTCAAAGGCCGGACTGGTCACGGGATTTGCCCTTAGCTTCGCTCACACACTCGGCGAGTTTGGCGTTGTCTTGATGGTGGGCGGCAACATTCCCGGAGTGACGCGCACCATCTCGATCGACATTTACGACCAGGTGCAGGCCGGCAATTACGATGCTGCCAATGAGACAGCGCTCCTGCTACTGATTGTTTCCTTCGTGGTGCTCTCGCTCGTTTATGGACTGAATCGGCGGGCTTGGGCGGTAGGTCCATGGAAGTAAAGATCCCATCCACGGCTGGGCCCGCACCAGCGCTAGAGTGCCAGTCTGATCTCGAAGTCCGCATCCGCAAGCGCTTTCCGAATCGCGAGGCCTCTTTCGACCTGAACGTGCACTTTCGCGTGCGTGCAGGATTCACGATTCTCTTCGGTGCCTCGGGCGCTGGAAAGACGACCGTGCTCGAATGCATTGCCGGGCTAGGCCATCCCGATGAAGGCCGAATCGCGGTTGCCGGCCAAGAGTTTTTTGATTCAGAAAAGCAACGTAATGTCCCGCCTTGGAAGCGCCGTATCGGCTACGTCATTCAGGATCTGGCCCTTTTCCCTCACCTTACTGCCGAAGAAAACGTCGCCTTCGGACTCCACGAGCTAGGCGGAGCAGAACGACAAAAGCAAAGCAGCGGGATTCTTCGAGACTTTCGTATTGACCACCTGCGCGACCGGCGTCCAGCGCAAATTTCCGGAGGCGAACGGCAGCGCGTGGCGCTGGCTCGTACTTTAATCACCGAACCGAGCGCGCTCCTGCTCGACGAGCCGCTGGCGGCTCTCGATCGTCCAACCAAAGCACATATCCTCGACGACCTCCGCCAATGGAACGAGTTGCACAGGGTTCCGATCCTCTACGTCACGCATAGCAGCGAAGAGGTCTTCGCGCTAGGTGAGCAGGTCATCGTTCTGGCCGCGGGACAGATCGTGGCGCAGGGACGTCCGCACGAAGTCATGAGCGTGCCTCGCCTGGAGACAGTAGCTCAACTGCTGGGATTCGAAAATATCTTCGACGCAACCGTCACCTCGTTGCACGAGGAACGCGGCACCATGAGCTGCCGCCTGGGAGTCGGGCCAGTCGAGCTGGAAACGCCGCTCGTCCGTGCGGACATTCGATCGCAATTGCGCATCGGTATTCGCGCCGGCGACTTACTCTTGGCAACCGAGACCCCGCGCGGACTGAGCGCGCGCAATGTTGTGCCCGGTACCATCCGGCGAATCGAGCAGCGAGACGTGACTATCTCGGCTGTCGTAGATTGCAGCGGCGCTGATTTCGAAGTCCACCTGACCCTGGCCGCGCGCGAAGCGTTGCAACTCACGCCAGGCAAGAATGTCTGGGTCGTCGTTAAAACCCACTCATGTCATCTGATGGCCGGCTAAGAGCTTCCGCGTACAAGTTTCTGTTTTTGGTTTCGCTTCGTATTAGAGCATCGCTTTAGCGATGCCGCAGGCCCACTTCAATAGAGGCTCCTTTAGGGGCTGTGAAATTCACAACTGCGGCCTCTTCCCTCTCCTGGGTAATCACCGCAACCCATTGCCCGTCGCTCTCTTTGTGGAACACCACCCGTCCACCGATTTGCCGAGCGATCTCGTCCGGCACCAGATCGCGGTGATAGCCAAAGTATTCTTCTTTGAGCTTCTGCCAAACTGCCCAGTTTTCGAGCAGCGGATGCGCCGGCTGGTACTTGGTCGAGAACACCAGCGCGACATCGAATTGATTGTGCGCCGCAGCGGCCACTGCAATCTGCGCAGGCGTGAAGTCCTCGACCCGCAAAACCGGGAACGGGCGCGACACGTAGCCGAGCCAAGGCCGCGAGAGTTCGTCCGATGCCGGCCAAGCCGTCAGCACTCGTGCCCCGGGATACCGCAATGCCAAAAAGCGAATCGCTTCCGCGTGCATCGCCACGTAGTCCCGATAAGCAAGATTATCTTCGAGTGAAAACCCATACGGCGGGTTGGTGAAGAGTCCAGCGACAAACGCAATTGCAACTACTGCTACCACCAGACGCCAGTAGCGCACGCGCCGCCAGAGAGTCGAGACCATCACTAGTATCACGAAGGGTACAACCGGCAGCATGTATCGAGCGAGCACAGCGCCACCCACCGCCGACATGAATCCAAGATAAGCGAACAGAACCGCCAGGAACGCCGTTTGCATCCAGATTGGTATCCGCGGTCGGGGATATCCATTCGCAGTCAGCGGCGATCGCCGCATCGCCAGCAATCCCGCAAGCGTGAGTAAGTACAAACCGAAGTATCCGAACACCTGCCACAGCCGCAGGCCCAGTGCCAGGGGAATGCGCAGCGGATCGAGAGTCGCCGTCACGTTATAGCGGAGAAACTCGGGGTTCCCGAACAGGAAGCCTGTGTTCACGTAGTGGTACGCGTACCAGCACGCCAATGGAACCAGAGGCACGAGCAAAATGTTGGAGCGCGAGCGGCGGCCAACGGGCGGAAAGTATTCATCCCATCGAGGGCGCAGAAAGAAGGCTAGGACTTCCCAGCCAAACAGCGCCAGCGGAGCCAGGATCGCAGTCTCTTTCGCCAGCGCCGCTAGTGAAAACCACAGCACCAGCACCCACGGACGATCTTCGAAATAAGCCAGCAGCCCCCAGAAGGTGAGTCCCGCCGCCGCCAAATCCAGATGTGCAAGTGAACTTTGCGCGAAGAAAACCGGATACAGGATGGCCAACGCGGTCGTCGCCCACGCCACCTCTAGGTTGGCAGCAAAGTGCGACAACCGGAAAAGCCCGAGTAGTGAAAACGCGGCCACACCGATCATCGCAGTACGAGTGACGAGTGGAAAATACCCCGCAACCCGCCAGGCCAACGCCGCCCAGGCCAGCACCAGCGGAGGGTGCGCATTGGAAGGAGTGGAATGCGGAATTAGCGTGCCCGTCAGATACAGATCGCGCGCCGCCGGCACGTAGTAGCCGGCTTCATCCCAAAAGTATGGGAGCCGAAGCAGCGGCGCATGCAGCAACATTACCGCCGCAAAGATCGCAGCAAAAAGAAGTAAGTCTTGCGTCCAGGTGGAGGCCACCATCCGCGAATGTTCTCGACCGGAGAGAGCCGATCGCATCAGTGCACGGGTCCGCCCGGAGCGCGCGGATCAAGCTGAATCGGCCCAAACGCGCCCTCGTAATTGGCAACATTCTGTTGCAACAGCGACATCAGTGCCTTCGCCTGCTGCGGGCTGAGATAGACTCCCTGAAAATTGCGCAACTCTACCTGCGTCTCCGAACTCTGCTGCATGGTTCCAAAGACGAGAAAAAAATCCCAAACGTTAACCCGGATCTGCACACTGTTGGCGTAGGCTTCGCGATAGTCAGGGGTATTCGCGAACTTGATATTCGGTTGTGGCGGCGTATTCATAGAAGGCAGTGTACCGTCTGAGCGAGTCGTCGGCAAAGCATACGTCCGTGCCCGTTTGGCAGACCGCCGCTGCAATACTTATACTCGTGGAGATCACCAAGGAGGCTGGTACGTGACGGATTCTCTCGAATTTGCTGCGCTCAAACAGCGCATGAAGTCCACATGGATGGCTGGTGACTTTGGCCAGATCGCCCGCCTGAACGAGAAGGCGGGAGAAGACTTCGTCGGCCGCCTCGATCTCCGCCCCGGCATGCGCGTGCTGGATGTGGCGTGCGGAACCGGCAACCAGTCCCTGCCGGCCGCCCGCACAGGAGCTGAAGTTATCGGCCTCGATATCGCTCCGAACCTGCTGGAACAAGCCCGAGAACGCGCCCAGAAGGAGAGCCTGAGGATTACTTTTGTCGAAGGCGATGCCGAACAACTGCCTTATGAGAAGGCGCACTTTGATGTCGTGCTCTCCATGTTCGGCGCGATGTTCGCGCCGCGTCCGGAACGCGTCGTCTCGGAGCTATTGCGGGTATGCCGTCCCGGCGGAATGATTGCCATGGGCAACTGGACACCGGGAGGATTTGTCGGCAAGTCGTTCGCCCTCACCAGCCGGCTCGTGCCGCCTCCGGCGGGCGTGGTTCCGCCGGTACTTTGGGGAGACGAATCGGTAGTCGCGGAGCGCTTCGGAGATCGTGCCCAGCTTCAGATGGCCCCGCGCATGATGCACTTCGACTTCCCCTACGGTCCAGCGAAGGTGGTCGAGTTGTTCAGAACTTATTTCGGACCTACCAAGATGGCCTTCGAGCGCCTCGATGAAAACGGACGGAAGGCCATGCAGGGCGAGCTCCTCAGCCTTTGGGAGGAGCACAACCAAGCCAGCGACGGTCGCACCGTCGTCGACGCCGAATACCTCGAAGTCCACGCCCGCCCCAACTGATGCGCTACGGGAGCAACTCGTAGCTGACGAAGGCAAACTTCTTCGAGTCCGGCGACCACGAGTTGACATTGATCGATCCCTGCCCTCCAAAAAACTGGGTGAGAACCGGAACCGCATCGTCGTCATCGCCTTTCGGTAGTCGCGCGGGCGCATTGCTCGCCGGCAGCGGAATCATGCGAAGCTGAACAGCCGTTTTGAAGTCGTGGCCCTTGGTTCCGGCGGGGAACGTCAGGAACACCAGCCATTTGCCATCCAGCGAAGGATGCGGAAACCAGTCTTCCCCGGCATCGCCGGTCACGCGCTCGGCCTTGCTGTCGTTAGTGCCGGCACCCTCAGCCGGAAATCGCCAGAGATCCCATCCTCCCGAGCGATCGGTGTTGATGTAGATCCACTTTCCATCGGGCGAGTAGTCAGGGCCGTCGTCAAAGGCTGGGCTTGACGTGAGTCGTTCTTCTTTTCCGCCGTTCACAGAAATCCGATAGATGTCAAAATTTCCGCCGCGCTCTCCAACAAACGCCAGCCAGCGCCCGTCCGGCGACCAACCGTGGAAATAGCTCGGGATGCCGGGAGTCACCAGCTGCGGATTGGTGCCGTCCGCGTTGGACACGTACACTTGCGATCCATCCGCTGGAGCATGTTCCGCCGAGAATGCCAGGTGCTTGCCATCCGGAGACACCGCTTTGTCGTTGTTGCAGTCGTAGGTCTTATCGAGCGCAAGCGTTTCCGGTTGCGCCTCGCCCTTGGCGTCGAACACAAAGCGGTCGATCGCCCCGCCAGAATTCGCCAGCAGATACTTGCCGTCCGGAGACCAATTGGGCGCCTCCCACAATTTGTCAGCCGAGTAAACGACGCGCACACTCTTGCTCTCAAGATCATAGACCGAGATTTTGCTGCGCACCTTTTCCGGATTCGGATCAGGCTCCGTCGCGGGCAGTTCCTGGACACTGACGTTTGAAAACACAGCCGTCTCCAGCACTTGTGCGTCGTGCGAACACACGCCGAGTCCGATGAACACCGGTCCCTCGAAGGCGACCGTTGCCGGAACCGAAGCCACCACCAGAGGTCGTCCGGGATTTCCCACCGACATTAAGAACTGGGCGCCGCGCCGCTCAATTCGGATCCGCAACGGCGCGTTCACACTCGACCGCACCTCGGAAGTATCCGCTCCAGGAATAGGACGAAACTGAAGCGAGGTGAGGCCGTCTCCATGCAACGCGACATCGGCATAGGCGGCGTTGGGATCCAGGCTTTGTCGCACCACCAGCACCGCTTTGCGATGGTCTTCGACGCCCTTCCCAATGAACCGGACATCGGCCGTGATGGTGAAATTCCCCGTGGCTCGCTTCCAAACGAAATGAAACGCATCCACCGGCCCCCACATATTGGCCCCGCCGCCGGTGATGCGGTATTCGCCAGTGGCTGCGTCATAAGAAGCAGACCCTTTTCGCGGGTTGTCGCCAACATCGCTGTGCCCGTCGAACTGCCCGATGGAGTCCGGATGCACTTGCGCTGCGGCCACCGACCCAGCGCACACTAGAAGCAGGATGGCGAGTGCCACAAGTTGTTGCTTGGGAGAGTGAGCATAATTCATGAGAGTTCTCGGCGACCACAAACGTCCGCAAGATTCTAGAACACTCCAACGATTGAGAGGAGACGAGTTCTCATGGTGTGAAAAAGCAACGATCCCCGATCAACAACTCCTCAACTCTTTCGAAGTTATGAATCCGAACTCCATTGCCCTACAATGCTGGCCACAACTTTGCGGTAGACTTCAAATCGAGCAAGAAATATCTCATGGCAATTGCTGAGACAGCGAATCTGATCAACGAATCTGACCAGGCCGGCCGAGCTGCCGGTGCTTGCGTGATGGTGCTCTTCGGAGCCGCCGGCGACCTGACGAAACGCAAGTTGGTGCCCGCACTTTTCAACCTGGTGAAAGCGAAGCTGCTCCCCAAGGATTTCGCGGTCCTGGGCGTTTCCGTGGATGACTTGAGTCTCGAACAGTTTCGTATCCAGGTAACCAGCTTTCTGCCGGCTGAGGATCGCGGAACCGATGCTTGGCAGTGGTTCACAGAGCGGCTTTTCTACCAACGCGGAGAGTTTAGCGATCCCAACACCTATTCCACCCTCGCCAATCGACTCAGTGATCTAGATCGGGACTGCCGAACAGCAGGCAACTACATGTTTTATTTGGCGACCTCGCCAAAGTTTTTTGGGCAAATTGTCCAGCACTTGGGAACAGCAGGCCTGTCGCATCAGGAGAACAGACGCTGGCGACGTGTTGTGATCGAAAAGCCCTTCGGACACGATCTGGAGTCCGCCAAGGCATTAAACCGCGAGATCAAAAGCGTATTGGACGAAAATCAGATTTACCGTATCGATCACTACCTGGGCAAAGAAACCGTGCAGAATATCATGGTGTTCCGGTTCGATAATGCCATCTTTGAGCCCATCTGGAACCGGCGCTACATCGATCACGTGCAGATCACGAACGCAGAGACCGTCGGCGTGGAACAACGCGGCGGCTATTTCGACACCGCTGGTACCCTGCGGGACATGGTTCCCAACCACATGATGCAACTCCTCAGCCTGACCGCCATGGAGTCTCCTACATCTTTTCAGGCCGATGCGGTCCGCAATGAGCAGGCCAAAGTTCTGCATGCGATTCAGCCCCTCGATTCTGAGGACGTATTGAACCGTACCGTACGCGGCCAATACGGCGAGGGCATGTTGGGCGGCGAAAGAGTACCCGGCTATCGTACCGAACCTGGAGTCTCTCGCGATTCGAGGACCGAGACCTACGTCGCAATGAAGTTAACGGTAGACAATTGGCGGTGGGCCGGGGTGCCATTCTATTTTCGAACCGCGAAGCGTTTGGCTAAGCGTCACACTGAGATCACCATTCAGTTCAAGAGCACTCCCTTCGATCTGTTCCGAAATTCTGCCTTTCACAGGCTGCACACCAATACCCTCGTAATGCAGATCCAACCTGTCGAGGGGATTTCCTTGAGTTTTGGCGCCAAGATCCCAGGCGCCATATTGCGAGTTGGATCGGTGGACATGAGTTTCGAATACTCCAAGTATTTTGGAGCGGACGCCCATACCGGCTACGAAGTTCTGCTTTACGATTGCATGATCGGCGATGCCACCCTGTTTCAGCGCGCCGATATGGTCGAAGCCGGCTGGAGCGTTGTCGATCCCATGCTTGACGTCTGGACCGCGTTGCCCCCCCGCAAATTTCCCAACTACGCCGCTGGCACCTGGGGACCGAAAGATGCCGACGAGCTTTTGGAACGCGACGAACGCCAATGGAGGAAAATAGAGCCATGATTCTCGCAGGAGAGATCGGCGCAACTCGTACCCGGCTGGCCGCGTTCGAGACTGAAGGCAGCCGGCTCAAAATGGTGGTCGAGAAGACCTACCTGAGCCAGGAGCACAGCGGCTTATCCGAGATCGTTGCCGCTTTCGTCAAGACAGAAGGGATTGCGGTGCACCGGGCATGCTTCGGGGTCGCCGGACCGGTGAGACGCGGCCGGAGCAAGATTTCTAATCTACCCTGGGTGATTGATTCTCGCGACCTGGCTAAACAGCTGAAACTCGATTCTGTGGGGATGATCAATGATCTGGAAGCCTATGCCTACGGAATTGATGCTCTCGACTCCAAGGATTTCGTCACATTGAATGAAGGCTCCGAGGATGCTGAAGGAAATCGAGCTGTGATTTCCGCTCGCACCGGACTGGGCGTAGCCGGCCTTTATTGGGATGGCTTCCGGCATCATCCGTTCGCCTGCGAAGGTGGGCACTCCGATTTCTCACCTCGGAATGCCCTCGAAACGGAGCTATTGAGCTATCTCCAGAAAAAGTTCGGCCGCATCAGTTGCGAGCGGATACTTTCTGGGCCTGGAATCAAGAACATCTACGACTTTCTTAAAGATACGCACAAAGCCGACGAACCCCCATGGTTGATGGATCAGATCGCGGCGTCGCCGGATGCCCCCGCTCTGATCTCAAAACTGGCGGCGGAAGGCAAAGCTCCCATCTGCGATCAAACGATGTCAATCTTCGTAAGCATTTACGGAGCTGAAACCGGAAACGTCGCGTTGAACTTCTTGTCCACTGGGGGCATTTATATCGGCGGCAGCGTAGCCGCTAAGAATGTGCCCAAGATGAAAGACCCCATCTTCATGCAATCGTTTCTGGACAAGGGCCGATTGACACCGTTGCTCAAGGAAATGCCAGTATCCATCGTCCTGAATGACGATTCCGGGATCATCGGAGCGGCGCGCTACACGCTCATTGAGAAAGCGTTTCGGACCAAGAAGACCGCCTGACGGACTGGGAAGATGCTCATCTTCCCAGTAACCGCCATTGAGCCGAGCATCCCGCTGTCGCTCGAGCGATACCAGCTTCGTATCAGGTGTATCGCTTCAGCGATACCGAATATATTCGAAATCAAATGCCCCTTCAGGGGCTGCTCACCGGCGCCATTCGTCAATCAGATTAGCGACCAATCCCGTCCAACCTGTCTGGTGGCTCGCGCCCAGGCCCATGCCGGTGTCCCCGTGGTAGTACTCGTTGAAGAGCAGACACTCCCGCCAGTACGGGTCTTCCTGGAATTTGCGGTAGCTGCCGAAGCAGGGCCGCTTGCCGTCTGGACCTCGCTTAAAAATTGAGATCATGCGGTCGGCCGTTTCCTCTGCCACCGCAGAGGGTGTAACTGGCTTCCCCTCGCTTCCCGGTATCTGCACCGAGAATTGCGGACCCAGCGCATCGCTGAATCGCAGGAAGGAATGGATCAGCAAATACGAAGTCGGGAACCACACCGGACCCCGCCAGTTGGAATTGCCTCCCTTAAGTTTGACTTCAGCCTCGCCCGGTTCATAACCCAGCGTGCGATCCCCAAACTTGAAGGGATGCTCCTGGTGATATTTCGATAAGCTGCGGATGCCATAAGGCGAAAAAAACTCTCCCGGATCCCCAATACGCTCGAGCAACCGCTTAAATTGGTTTGGGTCCGCGATGGAAAGCACATAGCGCTTGCGCCCATCGTCCACCGCGTAACACGCATCTCCCACCAGGTCAGGCCGGTTCTGTATGAACCATTCCACGTCCCTCAAGAAACTGGGATAAGCTTTCAGTTCCTCCCGGTCGAGCACCTCGATCCCATACAGCGGAATCAGCCCGACCAGCGAACGCAGTCGGAACTTGTGAAATTCCCCGTTGGGATAGCGGAGGACGTCGTAGAAAAAACCTTCCTTCTCATCCCACAACTGATATTGACGACCGCCCATTTTCTTCATAGCCGCGCCGATGTAGATGAAGTGTTCAAAGAACTTGGTCGCCACACCTTCATACACGGGGTTATGCTTGGCTAACTCCAGCGCAATGCGCATCAAATACAAACAGAAAAAGCCCATCCAGCCAGTTGCATCGGCCTGTTCCAGGATCGCGCCGCCGGGAAATCGTTCGCCCCGGTCCACCACCGCGATGTTGTCCAGTCCTAGAAATCCGCCTTCGAAGACGTTATTGCCCTGGCTGTCCACCCGGTTCACCCACCAGGCGAAATTCATAAGCAGTTTGTGCAGACACTTTTCCAGAAACTCGACGTCCCCCTTGCCGGTGCGCTGTTTCTCCGTCTGATACACGCGCCAGCAAGCCCATGCGTGCATCGGGGGATTTAAATCGGAGAACTCCCACTCGTACGCAGGAATTTGCCCGTTGGGATGCTGGAACTGCTCAAACAGAAGCACCCACAGGTTTTCCTTGGCAAAATCCGGATCGACCAACGCCAGGCTGATGCATTGAAATGCCAAATCCCAAGCCGCAAACCAGGGAAACTCCCATTTGTCTGGCATAGACAGAATGCGCATCGAGTTCACATGCCGCCAGTGAACATTGCGCATCCGCTTCCGCGATTCCGGCGGCGGCAGTTTGCGATTGTCGCCCTCTAGCCACAAGTTTACGTCCCACAAATAAATCTGTTTGCTCCACAGCATTCCTGCTAATGCCTGCCGCTGAATGTCTTTCTCTTCTGCAGTGGCTTTGGGAGGATGCAAAACTGCGTAGAACTGATCGGCTTCCTTCTTTCTCGCAGTAACGACCTTGTTAACATCATCCAGCGGCCGATCCAGTTTCTCCGGCGTCAATCGCAGCCGCAGAACCACAGACTCACCAGTTGGGACCAAATATTTGTAATGCACACACGCCTTAGTACCTGACTGTGCCGGATTCACGTAGTCCTCTCCATTCACGATGTGCCGATGGAAGGCGTCTTTCACGTAGGACTTACGATTGGTTGCGCATTGGTAGAGACGAACCGCGTTGCTTTCGTTGTCCGTGAACAGCGCTTCTCCGCCTTCCGGAGCATAGAGGTAGCGTCGGCCCAGCGAATAAGGGAACTGCAGGTTGTGCAGGGCGGCAGCCTGAAAATCATCCGCAGCCAGTGTGATGTAGCCTCTTTCAGCAGGCCCAAGGCCAATCACCGGCTCACTGCCCGCCGGATCAGTCCAAGCCCAGGTATTGCGGAACCATAGATGCGGCAGCAGATGCAGCTCGGCGGCCTCTGGACCACGGTTAAAGGCCTCGATACGAATACAAATATCTTCGGGCTCCCACTTGGCATACTCAACGAACACATCGAAGTAGCGGTTATCGTCGAAGATCCCGGTATCCAGCAGTTCGTACTCGGGCGCTCCGACCTGCCCCCAGCGTCGGCGATTTTCTTCTAACAACTGCGTGTAGGGAAACTCGCCTTGGGGATACTTGTAGAGCATCCGCATGTAACTATGGGTGGGCGTGTTGTCGAGATAAAACCAGTATTCCTTGACGTCCTCACCATGATTGCCCTCATTGCCGGAGAGTCCAAACATGCGCTCTTTGAGAATGGGATCGCGGCCATTCCACAGGGCCAGCGCGAATACTAAAAGCTGGTAACGGTCGCAAATGCCCGCGATTCCATCTTCGCCCCACCGATAAGCCTTGCTGCGCGCCATGTCATGGGTCAGAAATTCCCACGCGCATCCATCCGGACTGTAGTCTTCGCGCACACTTCCCCATGAACGCTCGCAGACATAGGGCCCCCACTTGCGCCAGGGCGCGACCATTTCGTTGGAGGTCCCGGCCAAGCGCTGATGTTCCGGACTTAACGGACTGGCGGGCTTCGCGCTCGATTTGTCGGACATGGGTTAGTGGCTTCCCTTTTCCGCAGACAAGAGCGCGCTCACCTTTTGCATTTGTGCAGCAAACCGAGGTGCGTTGTAGGCGGATGGATCGTCGAGCTGCTGGAAGAGCCCCATGATCGCCCCTTTAACCGCTATTTCGTCGAGATCCTTTGCATTCTGCTTGTACACCGCGAACAGGGAGTCCAGCGACATGGCGGCCTGCCCGGCCGCGCGCTGTCCCTGCTGGGAGATGGCGCTAGAATCGCCAGCGATCTTCCGCATGACTTGGAGTGTGAACGCCTGATCGTAGCTGCGACCGTTCAGCGCTCCGGCCAGAGAATGAGCCAGCTCGGCAGCGCGGTCAGCGGAAGCCGCAATTTGTTCGCGGTCACCGTTGAGTTGTCCCATCAAACCGCCGAGCGTGGCCATCTCGGCGTCGAGCTTGGCTGCAGTGGCGCCGTCGATTTCTGCCGCGGCGTAACGGAAAACCACGAAGCGCGCGGCATTCCAGGCCGGCACGCCCGGCGTCCGGCCAGCATAGCCCACCTCCTGACGCCAACTGTCTTTCGGAGCCGTCAAGCTGTGGTGGCAGGCAAAACAATCGAGCTCGGCATATTCCGGCCAGGTGGAACTGCGTGCGCGGCGGGAAAGACGCTGCAGGCTGTCCCGCAACTGCATCCCTTGGCCTACTGCCCACTCTTTCGTGCCGAACCACGGAGTCTGGTCTGGGTCCTTCCAATGGCGGGGCATAACGGCGCTGAACAGATTCAGTTCGAAGGTCAAGTCGGGATGGCCGGCCGCAATCATCTGGTGATCGACGGTTTGGTCGTAAGTTCCGACGTGGCAATGAAGGCAAGTATGGCTGCGAATAGCCACGTCGCGCAGATCGCGCATCCCGAGCTGAACCTTCTGGTCCGCGGTTCGCGTCTCCCAGTCTTTGACTGTGTGCGTCCCCAGCCAACCAGCGGCCGGGCCGTGGCAATGCTCGCAGCTCACGCCATCGCTAATGTCAAAACTCTGGGCGCGCATCTGCGGGGCGACAGAGAGCGCATGGCACGCCAGACATTTCTGGTTCTGGTTAGGAGGCGACTTCAGGTTCAGAATTTTTCCGATGCGGACAGAAACATCAGTCGACAGCACCTGGTAGGCGCGCGCATGCTTGTCCTGCCCGGCCCAGATGCTGTACTCGTTCTGGGCGACGCGCGTGATCTGTTTGGGTTGAATGCTCCCGTGACAGCTACTGGAGGCGCATCCGCCCGGGCCGTTGTATTTGCCCACCACCGAGTTCTGGGCTGACGCTGAGGTGGCAACGGCGAGTGTGAGACACGCCACCACTCGCAACGCCATTCGTCCCTTATCCACCATGCGCATTTTTAGGGCAATGGTTTTGCTTATACCCACTCTGCTGCATGAAATCAATTGACTGCATGGTTCGTCCCCGACCCACGGACACGGTCTGTAGTAAGTGTTCATGCCCCAAGTTCGCCATTCCCCAAGATGACCTTTGACGCTAACATTCCTCGCAACCTTGTCATTATGCGGAACCAAGGGGACCCTGGCGCTTGATCGACGAACTCAGGTCCATTCAGCATCAGTTCGGCTACTTGCCGGCCGATCGGCTGCAAGAACTCGCCACCAAGATTAAGGTGCCACTCAGCCAGATCCATGCGGTAGCCAGTTTCTATCCCCACTTTCATCTGGCGCCGCCAGCCCAAGCGGAAGTGCGTGTCTGTACCGATATGTCGTGCCACCTGCGTGGCGGTACAGCCCTTAAGCGCGGTCTGGAGCAGGCGTTTGGGGGAAGCGGCCCGGAAAATGTTGCCGTGCGCAACGTGTCCTGTCTCGGCCGCTGCGACCAAGCCCCGGCGCTCTCGATCAATGACCGGATCTACAGCAATCTCGACGAACAGCGCGCCGTGGCGCTAGTGCGGGACGTGCTCTCCGGACGCGAACTTCCCGCCGAACAGCACGCCCACAAACCGGTCCCGGTTGCTTCCGATCCCTACAGCGGTGATCCCAAGTATTCCCTGGTACGACAATTTGTCGAAACCCCCGATTGGGCGGGCGTGATCGCTACCCTGAAAGCCGCCGGTCTGCGAGGCATGGGCGGCGCCGGTTTTCCGACCGGGAGCAAGTGGGAAATCGTTCGCAATGCTCCCGGCAAGGAAAAATACATCGTCTGCAACGCCGATGAAAGCGAGCCCGGCACCATCAAGGACCGCTTCATCATGGAGTATGTTCCGTACCTGGTGATCGAGGGCATGATCCTGGCCGGCCTGGTCACTGGAGCCCGCCGCGGAATTCTCTACATCCGGCACGAATACGAACGACCAAGAGAAATCCTGCAGGAAGAGATCGACCGCTGTTATCGCGAAGGGCTTCTGGGTCCGAATATTTTGGGAAGCGCATTGGCCTTTGATCTCGAAATCTTTGTTAGTCCCGGCGGCTACATCTGCGGCGAAGAGAGCGCGCTACTAGAAGCCATCGAAGGTAAACGCGCCGAACCGCGCAACAAGCCGCCCTTCCCCGGCACCAATGGGCTCTGGAACCAGCCGACCGCCATCAACAATGTTGAAACCTTCACCTTCGCCGCCGTGATCCTCTCCCGCGGCGCAGACTGGTTCAAGGCTCAGGGGACAAACTCGGCATCCGGTATGAAGTTCGTGGGGATCAGCGGCGATGTCAATCGCCCCGGAATCTTCGAAGTCCCCATGGGTACGAAATATTCCCAGTTGATCTACGAATACGCCGGCGGCATTCTAGGAGATCGCCAACTCCTGGCCTACGCTCCGTCGGGCCCTTCCTCCGGATACTTGCCCGCTTCCATGGCTGACCTCCCGCTCGACTGGAATGCCGTGGCAGCAGCCGGTTCCATGGTGGGCTCTGGGGCAATTGTGGTTTGCGCGGAAGGGCGATGCATGCTCGACATGGCGCTTAACGCGGTCCGCTTCTTTCGCAACGAATCCTGCGGCAAATGCGTTCCCTGCCGTGTAGGCTCACAGAAACTAGTCGAAATGCTTACCGGATGGACCGAAGGCCGCGCTTCGAGCACCGACCTGCCATTGCTCGATGAACTCTCGCATGCCCTGAAGCTGACTTCAATCTGCGGACTCGGCCAGGTCGTTCCCGTGCCCATCCTTTCTGTGCTGAAACATTTTCGTGAGGTCGTTGATGAGCACCTCGCGAATCGCCGCTGTCCCTCCGGCGTCTGCTTTCCACAAAGAGGAACGGTATGAGTTCCAAGCCCGCCGCCGAGATTCAACTGACGATTGACGGCAGGCCGGTCTCGGTCCCGGCGGGCACTACCATCTTCGACGCTGCCCGCGTCAATGGTATTCCCATCCCCACGCTCTGCCACCAACAGAACGAGAACCCGGTAGGCGTATGCCGCGTGTGTGTAGTGGACGTCGGCCAGCGTGTATATGCCGCTTCCTGCATCCGTCAGGTCGAACCCGGCATGACAGTGAAGACCTCGACCGACCCGGTGCAAGCGGCGCGTCATACTCTTGTCGAGTTGCTGATGTCGGACCATCCAGCGCCCTGCGCTCGCCAGCAACAATCGGGAGACTGTGAACTGGAGCGCCTTGCCGGCGTGGCTGGCATCAAGGAGCCTCGCTTTCCTCACCGCACCACTCCGCGCGGCAAGGACGACTCCTCCGCCGTCATCGCTGTCGATCATGAAGCCTGCATCCTCTGTGACCGCTGCATTCGCGGCTGCGACGACATCCGTCAAAACTGGGTCCTGGCCCGTCGCGGCAAGGGATATCAGGCTGGCATTGCCTTCGACAACAACTTGCCCATGAGCGCATCGTCCTGTGTATCGTGCGGCGAGTGCATGGTTTCTTGTCCCACGGGCGCGCTGACTAACAAACGTGTCGTCGGAACCCAACTCGGCGAAGGGGATGTGCTTGATCCCGCCGAGTTGTTACATCTGCCGATTTTCCAGAACGTCTCCGGGACCTTTCTGGAACTGAACCAGAAGGCAGTCGTAAAACGCCATTTCAACGCAGGAGAAATTGTCTGCCGCGAAGGCGAGTTCGGCTCGACGGCTTTCTACATCCTCGAAGGTAAGGCCGAAGTTTTTCTCTCTAGCCCTATCGCCCACGTCAAGACCGAAGGCAGCAGCAAGGGTTTCTTCAGCAAGCTCCAGAGCCTGCTGGCGCCCCGCGAGGGCGACCGCCGAAGCGAAGAATCCGACCGGCCCTTTATTCCTATAGACGCCTCGGTTGACCTGCCCTACGACAATCCCATCGCCGAATTGAATCCCGGCGACATGTTTGGCGAAATGACGTGCATGAGCTATTACCCGCGCTCGGCGACGGTGCGCGCCCGGACCGACTGCGTAATGCTGGAAATGCTGCGGAACGTGCTCGACATTTTGCAGCGCAACAAAACCTTCCGCGCGCAACTGGAGCGCAACTACCGCGCCCGCGCCCTTGATTCGCACCTACGCAGCGTGCCCGTCTTTGCCTCGCTCACCCAGGACTTCATCGACCATCTGCGCGATCGCGTGGAATTACTGCGCTTCAATCCCGGACAGGTGATTTGCCGCCAGGGAGACCCTGCCGACAGCTTCTACCTCGTCCGAATCGGCTTTGTGAAAGTTTCAGAACAGCGCCCCGGCGGCGAACTCGTGCTGGCCTACCTGGCACGCGGCGGGTACTTTGGCGAGATTGCGCTCCTCAGCGGGAGCCCTCGCTCCGCGACCTGCACCGCTCTCGACCACGTGGAAGTCGTGCGCATCGCTGGCGAAGATTTCCAACTCATGCTCAACCGCTTTCCGGAGGTTCGCCAAAAGCTCGAGGCAATTGCACGCGAACGTATCGAAGAAAACCTGCGCCACACCGTCCAGGCTCAGAACGTTCCTGTGGATCAATTCCTCGCGCAGGGACTGATGGAGGCGCAAAGCCTTCTCGTACTCGATCTGGAGAAATGCACGCGTTGCGACCAATGCGTCCGCGCCTGTGCCGATGCCCACCAGGGCGTCAGCCGTCTCGTCCGCGAAGGTCTGCGCTTCGATAAGTATCTTGTCGCCACATCTTGTCGTCAGTGTCGCGATCCGCTCTGCATGGTCGGATGCCCTGTCGGCTCCATCCGTCGCCGCAATACGCTGGAGGTGATCATCGAAGACTGGTGCATTGGTTGTGGCCTATGCGCCACCAACTGCCCATACGGAAATATCAACCTGCATCCCTTCCCTGCAGAACTCGACGATCCCGCGCACCCCGGTCACAAGATCGCCGGTGTGCGCGTGAAAGCGACATCCTGCGATCTGTGCCACGACCACGCTGAGCCCAGTTGCGTCTATGCCTGCCCGCATGATGCGGCGCACCGCGTGAATCCGCCCGAGTTTTTTGCCGGCCTGCTGGCTCAACCTGCGCCCCGTAAGAGCAAAGTTAGGAGTTGAACCCCAGTGCTGATCGATCACACTCACCGCAGATGGTTCGTCGGCAGCGTAGCAGGACTCGCCGTTGCAACCGCGGTGTACATTCCCTACGCCCTGCACGCGCCCCAGGGGCCAAGCGGAGGCAGCGCGCTGGGATTGACCTACGGAACCGCAGGCTTTCTCTTCATGCTGTTCGCTGGATTGCTGGGCCTGCGCAAGAAGTTTCCCGTATGGCGTGTAGGCCGCGCGCAATCCTGGATGCGGGGCCATCTCTGGCTAGGCTTTCTAAGTTTCCCCCTGATTCTTTTTCACGGCGGATTTCACTTCGGCGGATCGCTCACCCGCCTCCTGATGTGGATGTTCATCTTCGTGTGGGTCAGCGGCATTCTGGGAGCAGCACTGCAACATTACATGCCTCGCTTCCAAACCGCGCAGCTTCCGATGGAGACCATCTACGAACAGATTGACCGCGTGCGCGGACAACTCTCGGAAGAAGCTAGCCAACTGGTGGAGGGGACGTGCTCCGCCCTCGAAGGCGAAGTGTCGCGCGCCAGTGAACGCCAGCGCGCCATGTCGGCCAGCGCCGGCACCCAGGGAGGACTGACAGTAGCTTCCGGGTTGCAAGCCAACCAGCAAGTGAGCACGCAGCTGCGCCAATTCCTGAACGATGAAATGCGCCCCTATCTGGAGCGCGCCGGAGCGCATGCTATGAGCCTCGGCCAGGGAGCACATGCGCAAAAGATGTTCCAGCAACTTCGCGTCCTGCTTCCGCCCGAGCTCCATTCGAACTTGGATGACCTGGAAAACATCTGCGAGGAGAAGCGGCAGCTCGACAAACAGAGCCGCCTGCACAAAATTCTGCACGGATGGCTGCTGGTGCACATCCCGCTTTCCTATGCACTGTTGCTGCTGGGTGCGGTGCACGCAGTAGCGGCCTTGAAATTCTGAGAATCAGCAATGCTGCGACGAACGCGGACAAACAAAAAGCTCGCCAAACGCATTGACTTACAATACTTCGCGCGTCCGCACCCGTTCCGGCGCTGGCGTTTCTGGCTGTCGGTGGCGGTTCCAGTGATCGCACTGGGCTGGTTCATCTCGCAGCGCGCGCAAGGCGGCCAGAAAGTGTATTCGAGCGGCCCACTCTCCCATGCTCATGCCATCTTCACGCAGCAGTGCCCCCTCTGCCATATTGCGCAAACTGGGGTCTTCAGCGCGCAAGTGACTGACAAAGCGTGCCTCACCTGTCACGATGCGCCCTCGCACCACGCGAATCAGACATTCACTCCCGCTTGCGCGACCTGTCACATCGAGCACAAAGGTGCGGCGCTCCTGAAGGCCACGGCGGATAGGGCGTGCAGTCAATGTCATGCCGACCTGCGCACGCGTGACGGCCAACCGCACGACGTTACTTCCATCAGCAGCTTTGAGAAAAAGCATCCGGAGTTTGCGGCTTTGCGTTCGGGCAAAACCGACGCGGGAGCAGTCCGGCTTAACCACTACGTCCACTCGCAACCGAACTTGATCGGACCCAACAACGTGCGGGTGCAGATGACGTGTGACGACTGTCACCGGTCCGCAACCACAGCGGGCTGGCCGTATGGAGCACCGGAAGTCCATCCGGTTGTCGCAAGCACTCAGCACGTTAGGCGCTCGTACGATCAGGCCTACATGCAACCGCCGGAGTTCGCGAAGCACTGCGCCGCTTGCCACACCTTGCAGTTCGACAAACGCTTCGGCAACGAGCAGGTTCCACACGACCAGCCCGAAGTTGTGCGCGCATTTCTGATGAAGAGATTCCGCGAATATATTGCGGCCCATCCGCAAGCGGTCCATGAGGTCAATCCGCTGGATCGGCAGATTCCGGAGCGGGTTCGCGTACCCCGTGTGGCGCGCAATGCAGCCGAGTGGGTGCAGCTCCGCGTGGACGCCGCCGAGTGGCTGCTCTATGCCAAGACTTGCAAGCAGTGTCACACGCTCACGCCGACCAGTGGTTCGCTACCAGAGGTCGCGAAGTCGAACTTTACAGTTCGCTGGCTGGCGCATGCCGAGTTCGACCATCACGCGCACCGCCTGATGTCCTGCACCGCCTGCCATTCACGCACGCCCGACAGTCGTGAGACGACCGACATTCTCTTGCCTGGGATTCAGACCTGCCGGCAGTGCCATCTCGAAGACAAGCCAACAGAAGCCGCCGAAGGACGTTGCTTTGAGTGCCACCAGTATCACGACTGGGTGAAAGCCAAGCCCACGAAGGGTGGGTTCACGATTCAGCAACTGCGCGGGAATGCTAAGACCCCTGTTCCACAAGGCTGATCACTGGCACCGGGTTCCCGCAAGTAGATCATCGCTGCGCATGACCGAGGGCCTGCTTCGCTGGTAATGGCGCTGGCGGTTTATCGCTCACTGTGAACACCTCTCCGTCACGCAAATACATCCGTTCCATCTCCTGACTGTTGAACGGACGGGCCCCGCGGCGTCCGAATACGGCAAGCTGATTCCCGCTCTCGTCCACCGCACGGTCACGATCAATTCCCTTCGATAGAGCCAAAGCCGGGCCGTGAGTGTGATAAGTCGCAATCAGCCTCGGCGTAGGCCGAGGACTGAAGCCCCCGAACGCCGGGTTGTCGGGTGGCGAGAATAGCTGCACCACCTGCAAACCGTTTCGTCCGTCCGCTACATAGGCGAACAGGCTCGAGCTCACCATGCCCAGCTTCACGTCATGGGCGTCGCTGATTTCGCCACCAGCGTTGAACGTCTGATCGAGGCGGGGGTGCTCGGGGTGCTCGACGTCCACAATTGCCACTCCCTTCTTCCCGCTCGCCACGTACGCGTACGTACGAGCGACATACAGGGTGCGCGCATCTTCCAGGGCAACCGCCACGCCGGGCACCGGCTTTGGCTGCGCAAGGTGGGTGACATCTAGAACTTTCAAGCCGTCGCGATCCACCACAAACGCATACCGGAACTGCACCGCCACTCCTCGTGGATCGTTCAACACTGGCGGCCC
>JACXTT010004346.1_pt1 | contig 21076 bp, 14 predicted proteins | sample 9270951 | NCBI WGS metagenome assembly JACXTT01 (sample SAMN15532306, study PRJNA645909) | rock metagenome | isolation source: weathered quartz diorite | place: Puerto Rico | collected 2017-06-21
TCACTGCTTCCCGAATCCCAGGCCGCTGATGCAGATCACGCTCATCGCGGTCCTGTCGAATTTCAGCCTCACGGCGCTCAGCTTCGCCGGATCGAAAGGCTTGGATCCGCCAGGAACCTGAAACGCCGCGAGCGGCGCGCGCACTGTTTGAAACACCGGTTCCCAATCTTTCTCATACGCGTCGCTCTCCATCGGGGAGAGTTTCGTGAACGTCTCCTTGAGAGGCGGCGGCACGGCGGCGAACTGGCTGGCTGGCGCTCGGGCGATGACGCCGTCGCTGGTTACCAGCTCGATCGTGAAGTCCGGCGATTCCCGTTCTTTGGTTTCCGGCTCTTTGTCCTCATCTTTCTTCTTGCCCGGAAGAGGCGCATCTTCGTCCAGTGCCGCAATTGAGATCTCGATGGTCGAATGCGGACCCAACTGCCATTTCCCGGCCGCGCCGGAGGGCAACGTAATCGAGTAGCCCGGCGTGGCCGCGCCCTTGGCCCGATTCCATCCGAGAAACACGCCGTTGTAGCCGCGGTCGCCTTGCCGCCACGGAATTCGGCCTTCATGCCAGATCGATAGGTTCTCGCCCGATATGCGTCCACCGGCGGCGGTTGTGGTGGTGAGGTCGGCGTCCTCATCGAACGAGGCCACCGGCACATACGACCCGTCCTGATACCGGTCCACGTAAATCGTGTCCGGCAGCCAGGCGCGCGCTACGCGCCAATCCTGGAATAGCGGGACGTACTCGCGGCGGCCGTTCAGCGTCGCCTCGAGAAATGCGGCGATGTAGGTTTTGGAGATGCGCCGCTGCTCCTCGCCCGGCAACAACGGTTTGAGATTCAGGAACCAGCTCAGCGGCTCGCCGGCATCCGTCCGGCCCCACACGGTGTTGAACTGGCCATGATTCGCGCGGTAGGCGTAGATCTCCGTTTTGAACCAGGGGCCGGGCTGCGTGTAGCGCACGTGGTCCCACTGCCGGCTGCCCATGAACGAGGAAACATCGGCGTCATGCGCGCCCTGTAAGGTCAGGTAGCTTACGTCCTCGATGCGACGGTCCTCTCCAGCGGGTTTGTATTGCCCATCCGCGGGCGCGATGGCCACGACAGCCTTGATCGCGAATCCGTAGTCGAAACGGATGTTCGCGTCTTCCGGGTAATACCTCATGCGATTGAAAGCAGTCGCTGTGGCCGCGGCTTCCCCGCCCCGTGAATGCCCCATCAGCGCGATGCGCCCGAGATCCACCTTGCCATGAAATGGATTACTCGCCGCCTGATTCCACTCGCGCCACAGTTTCAGATGTTCCAGCAGCATCCACCCCCGTACCGTCTGCTGCTTTGGCGGGTCGTGAAACAGACCGCTATTCAGGAAGTTTTCATCCACTGAGGCCAGAATGAAGCCGCGGCTCGCGAGCAGTTCCCCGAGATGGGCGTACCCGGGATCGGAAAATTCCGCCATATCGTGGTTGCCGTGCACGATCAACACGAGCGGAAACGGACCAGGGCCATCCGGATACCAGACGCGGGCGTTCAGCGGCAGCTTGTCAATGTCAAAGCCCCAGTACTTTTTCCGCGTCCATCTCTTCCAGCCGTCGAAGTCCTCGAAGAAGTTGGACGCATCCACCGTGCGCGTCTTTATCGCCACTGAGGATCCGTACTCCGGCCGCCGGATATCATTACCCGTTCCGTAGAAAAGTCTTTTCACGGGATACGGTCCGTTGTCCGACGGGTTGGGCGCCGTGATCTGCGCGGGCATGAGTTTGGCGGGAGGGCGCCACGCCGTGAGATTCTCCATCGAGCCCTGGTGCACGAGCAGCCAGACGAGATAAACGTTGGTTGCGATCGCGAGCACGCAGAGCGTCACCGTAACGATCTTCTTGCTCCGCGCCGCCTGCGCAAACCCGCCCGCGACAAACGTGGCGATGGTTGCGCCAAGAAATCCTTCCGCGAGGCCGACCACAACCGCCATCGCCACGCCGAGCTGCGGCGGAAAAAACACCAGCATGACGACGGCACACGAGCCCACGATCATTCCCGTCGCCATGCGCGGCAGCTTTCGCGCGATAGTCAGCAGCAGCGCGACAACCAGGGCAGTCAGCGGAATGAGCAGCACGGCCACGACGATCGCGAACGCGAAATCGAACGCATAACCGAACCCTGTGTGGAGATAGAGCCCCGCGATGACCACGCAGACAGCGGCCGCGGCGAGCGTCCCCCAGACGGCCCCGCGCCGCGCTTCGGGGCCTGGACGGATGGCTCTCCAGTACCGGCCGCACCAATCGGCCGCTTTTCGCCACCAGAATTTGGCGCGCGACCACCGCGCTTCGGGCAGGGCCGGCTCCGCTGTAGTAGACATATGAAACCCCTCGCCACCGCTACGGCGGGCGCTTTGAAAGTGAGCGCCTCTATTATGGCAGCCCAGGCATGGTGAGAATCGAGGAAAGATCGATTCAGCTACTGGACTCCGCTAGAATCACTGCATGTCGAAAACCAATTTTCGGACCGCGGCCGTGATCGGCACCGGGATGATGGGGCCCGGCATTGCCGGCACTCTGGCCCTGGGCGGAGTGCGCACGACAATCCTGAGCCGCACCGAAGAGAGCGCCGCCAAAGGCCTGGAAGCTGCCCGCGCGCAGTTGCGGGTTCTGGCGGAGAACGGCCTGGCGGAGCTGACCGAGGTGCGCGACGCCTTCGATCGCCTAAACGCGTCGTCCGGCTTCGACCGCACTGTCGAGAGCGTGGACCTGGTTATCGAGTCCGCGCCCGAAAACATGGACCTCAAGCAGAAGATGTTCGCCCACATGGACGCGATCGCCGGTACGTCCGCCGTGCTGGCAACGAACACTTCCGGGCTCAGCATCACGGCCATCGCTTCACGCTGCCGGCATCCGGAGCGCGTGCTGACCACGCATTTCTGGAATCCGCCGCACGTGATGCCGTTGGTGGAAATCGTGCTGGGCGAGAAAACGTCGCCGGCAGTGGCGCAGTCGGTGCGCGAGCTGTTGGCTGCGTGCGGCAAGGTGCCTGTGATCGTGAAGCGCGACCGGCCGGGCCAGCTCGGCAATCGCCTGCAAATGGCGCTGGTGCGCGAGGCCGCTTACATCGTCGAGGAAGGAATCGCGGATGTCGAGGACGTCGATCTGGTGGCCAAGAACGGCTTCGGCCTGCGCATGCCGGCCTATGGAATTTTCGAGCACCAGGACGCCGTCGGCCTGGACATGGGTCTGGGCATCGTGGATTACGTTGCCAAGGATTTGTACAACCTGCCGCGAGCGCCGAATGTCTATCGCGCCAAGGTAGCGCGCGGCGAGCTCGGCGCCAAGACCGGCAAGGGCTTCTATGATTGGTCGAAAAAGTCGATTGCGGAAGTGAAGGCCCGCCGCGACCGATTCGTCATCGACGTGCTGCGGTCGCGGCGCATGAAGCGCGAAGCAGCCGCCCCTTAATCCGTCCAGTTCACCGCCAGATTCACGAACGTTCGCACGCCGACGCCGGACGGCCCTTTCGACATGTACGGTTTGGCCTCATCCAGCCATGCGGTTCCGGCGATGTCGAGATGAACCCATGGCGTCTGGTCAGCGAACTCGCGCAGGAATAGCGCGGCGGTGATGGCGCCCGCCGGACGGCCCCCCACGTTGGCCATGTCGGCGAACGCGCTCTTCAGTTGCTCCTTGTAATCGTCATCGAGCGGCATGCGCCACATCTTTTCGCCGGCGGCGCGCGCCGCTTCGAGCACGCGCTCGACCAACCGGTCGTTATTGCCGAAGGCGCCGATGTTCACGCTCCCGAGCGCGACCACGATAGACCCCGTCAGTGTTGCGGCATCCACCAGGTGCGTGCAGCCGAGTGTCCGCGCATAGGTCAAGGCGTCGGCCAGAATCAGACGTCCCTCGGCATCGGTGTTGATCACTTCGATTGTCTTGCCGGAGAGAGAAGTGACGATATCGCCGGGGCGCTGCGCGCGGCTGCCGGGCATGTTCTCGACCGCCGGAATCAGCGCGGTCACCGGAATGGGCGGCTTCAATTGCGCCAGCGCGCGCATGGTCCCGATCATGGCCGCGCCGCCCGCCATGTCGTACTTCATCTTCTCCATCCCGTCCGCGGGCTTGATAGAAATGCCGCCGGTATCGAAGGTGACGCCTTTCCCGACCAGCCCCAGGTGCCCGGAGCCGCTCGATTTTCCTGCCGGCCGGTAGCGCAGGACGATCAGCGCCGGCGGTTCCGCGCTGCCCATGGCGACACCCAATAGCGACCCCATGCCGAGCTGCTTCATGCGGTCGCGGTCCAACACTTCGCACTCGAGGCCATACGCGGTGGCCATCTTCCGCGCCGCTTCGGCCAGCGACGATGGCGTCAGCTGGTTGGCGGGTTCCGTGCCCAGCTCCCGCGTCAGGTTCTGCGCCTCCCCAATGGCGCGTCCGCGTGCAAGAGCGGTATCGAGCCCAACGCCGCTGCCCGGCGCGGCCACCGTGAAATGGTCCACAACCTTCACGTCCTTCTTGTCGCTCTTGTAGCGGTCCGGCTCGTAGTCGCCCAGCAAAGCGCCTTCGACCGCGGCCTCGACATTTTCCGCGGTGGAAGAATCTGAATCCAGCAGCAGCGCGATCGACCGCTGCGACCGGGATTTCAAATGCCGCAGCGCCGCACCCGAGACGCGTCGCATTTCCGCCGACGTGAATTTCTCTCTCGGACCGGCGCCGGCCAGCAGCAGCCTCTTGGCCTTGAGTCCGGCCGGCTGATGCACCAGGGTCATCTCGAAAATCTTGCCGGTCACTTCTCCCGACCCGTAGACTTCACGCAACGAGTCCTTGAACCGGCCGTTCGGCTGGCCATCGAAGGTCAGCGCCACCAGCGCATCACACTCCAGCGATTCCACAGGCTTCTGCTCTAAATGAATGTCCATTCACTCTCCATATTTTGCTTTGCTCCGGCGCACGGCCTCGCGTGCCTCGGTTTCGGCCGTGCGGGCGCGCTCGGCTGCGCGCTTATCGTGCATCTTTTTGCCGCGCGCCAAGGCCAGCTCGACCTTGATCCGGCCGCCCTTCATGTAGATCTTGGTCGGGATCAGGGACAGGCCTTTCTCCCGTGTCTTGCCCAACAATTTATCAATTTCGCGGCGGTGCAGCAGCAGCTTGCGGCTGCGGACCGGCGAGTGGTTTTCGCGGTTTCCGTGCGAATACTCGCTGATATGCGCGTTGACCAGCCAAGCCTCGTTTTTCTCGATAGCGGCATAGCTGTCCCTAAGCTGAATTTTGCCGGACTTGGCGGACTTCACCTCCGTCCCGGTCAGCACCAGGCCCGCCTCCACGCGGTCCATCAGGAAATAATTGTGGCTCGCCTGGCGATTGTCGCTGAGAACCTTGAATTCAGCTTCTTTTGTTGGCAAGGATAAGTCCTGAAATTGCCCTCGAAATTGTCCTCAACGTCCGAAACCCGTCACGCGTCAACTCTTTTGATGATAAAGCACCAGCACCCGGTGTCGCATCCTGCGATGGCGCCCGCTAAGCAAGACGTAAAATGCTGACTGTCCATCGGTTAGCCAAGATAGCCGGATTCGCTCTGTTATTAGCGATGGTGGCCGGCCCGGCCCTCCAGGCGCGCACGCGCAAGGGTGACAAGCTGCTGGCCCAGAGCCGCGCGGCCGAAATCCGCAAGGATTGGGATACGGCGCTGTCGTTTGCCGAACAGGCCCTGAGCGAAGATCCGGCCGATGTTGCGTATCAGCTCTCGTCTACCCGCCTGCGCTTCTACGCCGGGCAATATCACATCGACGAGGGGAAACGGCTGCGCAATCAAGGCCAGCTCGAGCAGGCTCTGACCGAATTCCAGAAGGCTTACGGGATCAACCCCGCATCCGCCATGGCGGAGGAAGAGACCGCGCGCACCAAGGCAATGATCGAGCGCGAGAAAAATAAACCGGCGAGCCAACAAAACCCGGAAGAGCGGGCTATGACTCCGGCGCAATTTGAAAAACAAAGGGAAGACAAGAAGTTCGCGGCGATGCTGCCTCTGCCGGAGCTGAAGCCGCTCAATCCCGCGCCCATCAATCTGAAGATGAGCAATCAGCCGCCCAAGGTGCTGTTTGAGACCGTGGGAAAGCTGGCCGGCGTCAACGTCCTGTTCGACCCGGAATACACGTCGGGCGGCACGACCCCCAAGGCGCAGTCGATCGAGCTGAACAACGCCACCCTCGACGAAGCGCTGGACTATCTGTCGCTGGTGACCAAGAGCTTTTGGAAGCCCATCAGCGCGAATGCCATTTTCGTCACGCAGGACAACCAAACCAAGCGGCGCGAGTTTGAAGACTACGTAGTCAAAGTCTTCTACTTAAGCAACGTGATGACCGCGCAGGAAATGCAGGAAATCGTAACGGCGCTCCGCACGGTCGCCGAAATCCAGAAAATCTTTACCTACCAGGCGCAGAACGCCATCATCATTCGTGCCGAAGCGGACAAAGTCGCTCTGGCTGAGAAGATGGTGGCGGATCTGGATAAGCCTAGGGGAGAAGTGCTGGTGGACGTACTGGTGATGACCGTGAACCGCACGCGCGAGCGCGACCTGGCGGCGGCGGTCGCGACATCCGGCATCAACTCGCCCATCAGCTTTACACCGCGGTCGAGCATCAGCAGCTCAGTTCCTACGACCACGCCTGCTGGTGGGTCGACCACCCCGGCCGCAAGCGCGTCCACTAGCATTCCCTTATCCAACATCGCCAGGATCAGCACGCGCGACTTTTCATTAACGCTGCCGGGCGGGTTGCTCAACGCCCTGCTCACCGATGCCAATACCAAAGTGCTGCAGGCCCCCCAGGTACGGGCGGTGGACCGGCAGAAGGTCAGTATGAAGATCGGCGACAGAGTGCCTTACGCCACCGGCAGCTTCCAGCCGGGCATCGGCGGCGTTGGAATCAACCCGCTGGTCAACACCCAGTTCACGTTTCTGGACACAGGCGTAAACGTGGACATTACGCCCTTCGTTCACGGGAATGACGAGGTGTCGCTGCACGTGGAGATCGACATTTCCAACGTGGCGCAGTTCCTCAACCTGGGCGGAGTCCAGGAACCGGAAGTGGCGCAGACCAAAATCATCAATGACGTCCGACTCAAGCAGGGCGAGGTCAACCTCATGGGCGGGCTGATGCAGGTTGAGGAAGACAAGACCATCAGCGGAGTGCCTGGGCTGGGGAACATTCCCGTGCTTCGCCGGCTGTTTACCAGTGAAACGACCACCAAGAAGGAGAGCGAGCTGGTGATCGCGCTGATCCCGCACATCGTGCGCTCCACCGACATCACCGACGTGAACCTGAGGGGCATCGCCGCCGGCAACGGAACGGTTGTAAAACTCAATTATGCCCCGCAGAAGCCAGATGAAGCGCCACAGCCTCAGGCCCCGGCGCAAGTGGTTCCGCAGCCTGTTCCAGGCCCGGCTCCGACTGCTGCGCCGGCCACCGCGCCCGCTCCGGTGATCCCCGGTGTGAACGCACCGCCCATAATCGGTGCGCCCAACGCGGAGCCGCCGCAGCCCCTCGTGCCGCCGGCAACCGCGCCGCCTGTTCCCCCTGCGTCGCCGGAAGCACGGCAGGCGCAAACACCGGCGGGCACGGCTACCGTGAAGTTTGTTCCGGCGCAAGCCAACGGCGAGCTCAACCAAACCGTTACCGTGAGCCTGATGGTTGAGAATGCGCGTGACCTTGCTTCCACTCCCATGCAGATCCGCTTCGATCCGAAGGTTCTGCGCCTGAACGATGTGGTGCGCGGCAATCTGCTGGCCAGCGACGGGCAGCAGGTGACATTTTCCAAGAACGTCCTGAACGATAGCGGGGAAGCCACGGTAAGCATCAGCCGTCTCCCCTCGACGGGCGGCGTCAGCGGATCGGGCTCGATTATAACGCTGGTGTTTCAGGCGGTCGCGCGCGGCGACACGGTCGTCACGGTACCGCAGCTCACGTTACGCAATTCGCAAGCGCAGCCCATCCTGACCGCCACGCCGCAGCTTGCGGTCAGCGTAAAGTAATGGGATATGAGGAAACGCCGGAACCAGAGCGGGCTTTCGCTGATCGAGCTGATCGTGGCGTTCACGATCATGATGATCCTGACGAGCATGGCGGTCCCGCTGGCGCGGTCGAAAGTCCGCACCGAAAAGGAGCGCGAGCTGCGCTGGGCCCTGCGCGAGATCCATACCGCGATCGATAAATACAAGGACATGTCGGATCAGGGCCTCCTCCCCCCCGGAAAACTCGGCAGCGAGGGGTATCCCGAGAGCCTGGATGTCTTGGTCGAGGGCGTCAAAATGACGGGACAGGTGGATAAAAAAGTGCGGTTCCTGCGGCGCATCCCCAAAGATCCGATGACAAATAGCACCGACTGGGGCAAGCGCAGCATGCAGGACGATCCCAAGTCGAGCGGCTGGGGCGGCCAGAACGTCTTCGACGTCTACACCAAGAGCACCGACAAGGCAGCGGATGGAACCTCGTACTCGGATTGGTAGGCGCTCGCTCGGATTCACGCTGGTCGAGCTGTTGATCGTGATGTCGATCATCCTGATCCTGGTCTCGATCGCCATACCGCTCTATCAGAAATCGATCGTGCGCGCCAAAGAGAGCGTGCTGCGCAACAACCTGTTTACGCTGCGTACGGTGATCGATGAGTATACGTACGATAAACAGAAGGCCCCACAGACCCTGCAAGACCTGGTGCAGGAAGGATATTTAAAGCAAGTCCCCAAGGACCCCATCACCGATTCCAATAGCAGCTGGCGTACCGTCATGGAAGACGCGGTGCAAAGTGTTAACCAGACCGAGCCGGGTATCTTCGACGTGCACAGCGGATCGGATAAGATGGGTTTGGATGGAACCCCGTACTCGGATTGGTAAGAAATCTATATCCCTAGTTATCTCGCTACTTTTCTTTCTTAGCGTTGCTTACTCGCAAACCGGCTTATTCTGTAATCCCACATCCGTAGCGACCCTGGTGCGCTCCGAAGGTATCGCCGAGAAAGTCGGCGACATCGTGCTCGATTGCTCCGGCGGAGTTCCCGGCGCCACCCTCACCAGCAACCTGACGGTCTTCCTCAATGTAAACGTGACCAACAAGCTCGTGGGCAGCAACTTCACCGACGTGTTGTTGACGGTGGATACCGGCTCCGGCCCCGTGCCCGCCAGTGCCACGGCACAGCCCTCTGCGCCGAGTGCGGTGGTGTTCAATGGCGTCAGTTTCATCGTGCCGGCCTCCGGAAAGGTGACGCTGCGGGTAACCAACCTGCGCGCCGACGCGAATCAGGCAGGCAGCGGCCTTCAACAACCGATCATCGCATCCCTCTCATTTAGCGGAACCACGGGCCTCACTGTAAGCAACGTGCAGTTCACCGTTGCCATTGCGCAAACCGGCCTCCTGGCCACGTTTTCTTCGAACGGGGTGACCTGTAACGGATCGCCCTTGCCGGGGATTATCACCCTCGGAAATCTATTTGCGGTGGGAACGCGATTCTTCTCGACGCGGGTTACTGAGGGATTTCCGAGCGCATTCCAGGCTAAAGACGCGTTTTCAGATACCGGCACGCGCATCATGGTCACTTACTCCGGATTTCCGGCAGGCGCGCGGCTTTTCGTGCCGAATTTCGCGGCGGGATCGAGCACCGTGCAGCCTACGGCGGGCGGCGATCTCGGGCTGCCCGCCGCGGGAGGCCAATATACGCCGGGTATGGGCGGCTCACTGCTGCTCGTCCTGGTCGCGGGCGCGGACCAGAATGGCGCTGGGGGCGCACCGGCTTTCCCGCTGCCCATGGGACCAGCGACCTTCAACTCCGCTAGCGAGGTGCCTCTCGCGAATGGCGCCGGCGCCGCCGTCTACGAAGTGGTGGACTCCAATCCCAGCGTACGGGAAAGCGCGCAGTTCCCAACGTTTCTTGGGCTGGCTCCTTTCGGGGGCGGCGCGGCGACGGTGGCGAACACTTCGGTTTCGTTCGCTCCGCTTTCCAACGTCATTACCGCGGGCCCGGCTCCCATTCCACGATTCGCCGACGTGACGCCGCCCTCGGATTGCACGGCGCTGGGCGATTGCAACGCCACTTATTTTCCTCACCTGGAAGTCGATTCGCCGCCGCTCAACTTCACGGCGCCCGTGAACGCGTTCCTTCAGACCGCATATGTGCGGGTTCACAATAATGGCGGCGGGTTGCTCAACTGGACCGCGAACATCACTTATCAGACCGGCGCAGGCTGGCTGACGGCGGACCCGGCCTCGGGCCCCGACAACGCCACCATCCGCGTGGACGCGCATCCGGACAAAGTCCCGCCGGGCGCCTATCAGGCTGTTTTGACGGTGGATGCCGGTCCGCTTGCCGGATCGCGCAGCATACCCGTCTCGTTCAACGTGACCAGCGGCCCGGGCGTCGTAGTGCCAGTGATCAGCGCCATCGTCAACGCCGCGAGCTTGCAGGCTGGGCCGCTGGTAGCGGGGTCGCTCGGGTCGGTCATGGGGCTGAACCTGAAGGGATCGACCGTCGCCGTTACTTTTGATGGAACGCCCGCTATGCTGCTCTACACCAGTAGCACGCTGATCAACCTCCAGGTGCCGGACGCCGTGGCGGGGAAGGCATCGACACAAGTAGTGGTCACCGTGGACGGGCAATCGAGCGTGCCCCAGACCGTGGCGCTGGCGCAGGTGGCGCCGGCGATCTTCAATCCGGGCATCCTGAACCAGGACCATACGTTGAATAGTGCGTCGAACCCCGCGGCCCCGGGAAGCACGATTCGCATCTACGCCACCGGACTTCTCTCGCCCGGCAGCGGCGCCATCACCGCGCGCATCGCCGGCCGCGATGTCCTCAATCCGGTTTTTGCCGGTCCGGCTACGAATATTCCTGGCGTCCAGTGGGTGGACCTCACGGTTCCCGCCGACCTTCCGCCCGGCTCCACCAACGTTCAAGTGTGCGGCGCATCCGGGACGGCGCGCGTCTGCAGCATGCCGGCGGCGCTGGCGCTGCAATAACGGCTACCATGACCAAAGAAGAAACATTCTGGCCAGCCAGGAATTCCTTTTTTTCCCGCGGTCTTCCATTACTCGTGGGGAAAGGCGGCATGTTCGGCAACGTCATCCGCATCTCGCCGCCGCTCAATATCCGCAAACAGACGTGGATGAGCTTGCGCGCTCGCTGGATGCCAGCCTGGCGCAATGTTCCGCCTTGCACGCCGCGGCGCGATAGCCGGCTCGCGCCACGTTGCACCCTGCCTCACCTTTGTGATAAAGCATCTCTCACGGAGGTGCACACATGCGCACCAGCGCCATTCGAGTAATGGCCTCGGGGACCCTGCTTCTTTCTTCTTTCGCTCTGATTTCCTGCGGCGGGCCGAGCGGCCCCCAAGAGGGCACGCCCGCCTTTTACTGGGATGCAGCCAAGGAAACGCTCGGCAACAAAGACTACGCCAAGACCCTCGCGCACCTCGAGAAGATCACCAGCACCGACAACGAATTCAGCGCTCGCGCGCGGCCATGGCTGCTAGTGATGACTTCGGGCATGGCGCGCGGCTATACCGACCTTGCCGACAGCTTCGATGCCGGCAGCCACACCAACAAGAGCAATCCGACAGACTTCCGGCGCCGCACCAACACCTACCGCACAGAGGCCAGTCGCATGACTCTGGAGTTCGCCGAAGTTTTCGACAAATTTCAGCAGGGCAAGGACGATCCGGTGCCGCTCGCCTTTCCGTTTCCCACGGGAAGCGCGGCGCCCGTCATGCCGTTGACCAAAGCGGCCACCGGGATCATGTTATCCCCGGCGGAGATCGAGACGGCCGAAAAGCGCGCCATCGAGCGCGGAGTGCTGCTCGCTGCCTCCGACGCCGCGGGCGCGCCGGATGATCCAGCCAAGGCCCGGGAATTACTGAAGGCTGGCACGCCGCAGGTTCCGCGGGCTGCCTTTGTGATGACCATGGCGACCACGTTGTTTAACGAATCGAAACTGTACGGCTCCCGCCAGATCGGCGACCCGGAGAAGGTCAAGATCCTCTGCAACCGTGCCCTTGAAGCGCTGAAGACGGTTCCGGAGACCAAGCAGACCAAGGAACTCAGCTCGAAGATAACCAAAAGTCTGAAGACGACTTAATCGAGGAGCGGGGGCATGAACGTAAAACGATACCTGGCAGCGAGTCTCGCGGTATTCGCCCTTTCGATGGCGCTGGGATACCTGGTGCACGGAGTCATTTTGCAGTCCACCTACCAGTCCATCCATGGTGTCTGGCGGACGGATATGCAGTCGAAAATGTGGATCAATACCCTGGTCGCGCTTCTCGTCTCATTTCTGGCCACGTACATCTTTACCAAGGGCTACGAGGGCAAAGGGATCATGGAAGGCCTGCGCTTCGGGCTGATCATCGGGCTGTTTCTCTCCGTTCCGGCGGCCTACGGAACCTACATGATCATTCCGATTCCTTACTATCTGGCGCTCGAATGGTTCCTGTACGGGACGGCGCAATGGATCATCCTCGGAGCGGTTGCCGCAGCAGTGTATAAGCCCTTAGCGACGGCGCCGAAAAACCGCGCGGCAGCGGCGTAGGGCGCTCTAGCGCCCCAACGTTTCCAGATAGTGCGCCACCGCTTCGATGCCCCGGTAGAAATTGGGCAGGTGGAATTTCTCGTTGGGCGCGTGCAGATTGTCGTCGGGAAGCCCGAAGCCCAGCATCACGCTTGGAATCCCGAGGTATTGATCGAATAGCCCAACAATCGGAATCGATCCGCCAGAGCGGATGTAGACCGTCTCCTTCCCGAACGCTTCGGTCATGGCCTGCGCGGCGGCCTGAATGAACCGGTTGTCCGGATTGACGAGCGACGGCACCGCCGAGTGAATCAGCTTGAACTCCGCCGTGACTCCTTTGGGGGCCGCTTTCCGCACTGCTTCTTTCACTTGCGCGATGGCTTCCTCGGGACGCTGGTCGGCCACCAGTCGCGTGCTGATCTTGGCGACTGCTCGCGCGGGGATCACGGTCTTGGCGCCTTCACCGGTGAAGCCGCCGCGAATGCCGTGTACCTCGAGCGTGGGCCGCGCCCACAGCCGCTCGAACAGCGGGATCTCCGGCTCGCCCACCAGTTGCCTGGCGCCCATTTCCTTGTGTGTGTACTCGATTTCGTCGAAGGGCAGGCGGGCCCAGGCCGCGCGCTCTTTATCGGTCGGCGGAACCACGCGGTCGTAGAATCCGGGAATCTGAATGTGGCCGTCGCGATCTTTGAGCGCCGTGATAATCTCGGCGATGGCCTGTATCGGATTGGGCGCCGCACCGCCGTAGATTCCGGAGTGAAGATCGTGATTAGCGCCTTCCACGTGCAGCTCGCCGTATACGATGCCGCGTAGCCCGACGCAGATGGTCGGCAGCTCGGGCGCGAACATCTCGGTGTCGCAGATCACCGCGGCGTCCGACTTCAGCCGCGGCGGACGGCTCTTCACGTATTCCTCGATGTGCTCGCCGCCGGTCTCTTCCTCGCCCTCGACCAGGAATTTCACGTTCACCGGCAACCGGCCTTTGCTCTTGAGAAGCCCTTCCACTGCCTTGATGAGTATGTAGGTCTGCCCTTTGTCATCGGAAGAGCCGCGGGCGAAAATGTCGTCGCCGCGCACGGCCGGCTCGAATGGCGGCGACTTCCACTCGTCCAGCGGATCCGGCGGCTGCACGTCGTAATGGCCGTAGAGCAGCAGCGTGGGCTTTCCCGGAGCGCCCGTCCACTCGGCGTAGACCAGCGGGTTTCCCTTGCCCTCAATCAGCTCGGCACTTTGCAGTCCCGCGGCGCGCAGCTCATCGCGCACGAATTCAGCGGCGCGGCGGATGTCCGGCTTGTGCTCGGAGAGCGTGCTGATGCTGGGAATGCGCAGAAACGTTTGCAAGCCTTCCAGAAAGGCCTGCCGGTTTTCCTGGTAGTAGTTCATGACGGATGTTTTTACTGTATCGCACGTGTGCGCGGCACAGATATCCGGCCGGCTTAATCCCCGGCCTGGCGCAACGGGTCGAGCAATTCCTCCAACCGCTCTTCCGGGATGCCGCTCTTCTCCCGCGCCACCTCGCGCACGGTTTTCCCGGTCTGATACGCTTCTTTCACCAGCGCGGCGGCTTTGTCGTACCCGATCTCCGGAGCCAGCGCTGTCCCCATGGCAAGCGACTGCTCGATAAACGCGCCGGCGCGCTCGCCATCGGCTTCCAGGCCTTCCACCAGGCGCTCGGCGAAGTTACGTGATCCCGCGGCCAGGAGCGCGATGGACTCGATCAGGTCATACGCCATCACCGGCATCATGACGTTCAGCTCGAAGTTGCCCGCGGCGCCCGACCACGCGATCGTCGCATCGTACCCGATCACCTGCGCGCAAACCATGAGCAGGCTTTCGGCAATCACAGGATTCACTTTGCCCGGCATGATGCTCGACCCCGGTTGCACCGCCGGCAGACGCAGCTCGCCCAGCCCGCAGCGCGGCCCCGAGCCCAGCCACCGAATATCATTGGCGATCTTAGTCAGGGCCACCGCATAGGCGCGCAGCGCGCCGCTCAGGAAAACAACCGCGTCCTTGGCCGCCTGTGCCTCGAAGTGATTCCGGGCCTCGACAAACGGCAGCTCCGTCCGGCGCGCGATTTCGCCAATCACGGCGCGCGCGAAACCAGGATCTGCGTTGAGCCCGGTGCCCACCGCCGTGCCGCCCAGCGCCAGTTCGTAGATGCCCGCCAGCGCCGCTTCGATCCGCTCGCGCGACGCCGCCACCTGCCGCGCGTAGCCCGAGAACTCCTGCCCCAGCCGCATGGGCACCGCGTCCTGCAAGTGCGTGCGGCCGATCTTCAGCACGCCCGCGAATTCCCGCGCCTTGTTCGCCAGCGACTGGTGGAGCCGGTCGATCGCCGGGAACAGGTCGCCCGCCACCGACTCGGCGGCCGCAATGTGCAGCGCCGACGGAATCACGTCATTGCTCGACTGGCCGCGGTTCACGTCGTCGTTGGGATGCGCGCCCGCCAGTCGCCCGATCACTTCGTTGGCATTCATGTTGGTGGAGGTGCCGCTGCCTGTCTGAAACACGTCCACCACGAATTGCGCGTCGTGCGCGCCCGCCAGCACTTCCTCGGCCGCCCGCTCGATGGCCGCGGCTTTTTCCGGCGGCAAATGGCCCGGCTCGCCGTTCACGCGGGCCGCGGCGCTCTTGATCAGCGCCAGCGCGCGGATGAACGGCCGCTGGAAATGCAAGCCGCTGATGGGAAAATTCTCGACCGCTCGCCCTGTTTGTGCGCCATAGAGCGCATCCGCCGGCACCCGCATCTCCCCCATGGTGTCCCGCTCCACGCGAAATGCTTCCGCCATACGCGCCTCCTGGTTTCAGTATGTCATCGGGAGCCGGATGCTAGCGGGAAGTCGCGTGCGCTATCCGGAGCGCGGCAAACAGACGAGCCGGATCGATGGGCTTGGTCACATAACCATCCATGCCCGCCGCCCGGCATTTCTCGTCGTATCCGCTCACCGCATGCGCGGTCATGGCGACTATAGGTGTGTGCTTGCCGGTGCCGCGCTCGCGGTCTCGGATGGCGGCAGTGGCTTCGAAGCCGTCCATTCCGGGCATTTGAATGTCCATCAGGAGCACGTCGAAACGGCCTGCATCATATTGCGCCAGCGCCTGCAGGCCATCCTCCGCCACCGTAACGTGATGGCCGCGCTTTTCGAGTAACCGGACGGCCAGCTTCTGATTCACGGCGTTATCTTCAACCAGCAGAATTTCGAGCGGGCCGGGTTCCAGGCACGCCGCCCGCGCCGCTTGGGAATTGGCGATGAGTGGTAGTTCTTCCGCGGCCCGCCCGAAATACGCAGTGAAATGAAAAGTGCTGCCCTCGCCAGGCAGGCTTTCCACCCAGATTTTGCCGCCCATCAATTTCACGATCCGCGCCGAGATGGTCAGTCCCAGTCCCGTTCCGCCGTATTTGCGAGCCGTCGATCCATCGCCCTGGCAGAATGCTTCAAAGATCAGCCGCTGGGAATGCCCAGTCCGGTGTCCCGGACGGAAAACTCGACCAAAGGCAGCGGACCATCATCTGAAACCGCGCGCGCCTCGAGCGTCACCGCGCCGCGCTCGGTGAACTTGATGGCGTTCCCGATAAGGTTGAGGATCACCTGGCGGAGCCGGCTCTCATCACCCACCAGTACGGCGGGAACCTCGGGGGCCACGCGCCAGGTCATCTCCAGACCCTTCTTGTCCGCCGCGGCGCGCATCGTCCGCGTGGCGCCCTCCAGCAGCTCAGGCAAACAGAATGGCGCCGGATCGAGATCCAGCCGGCCGGCCTCAATCTTCGAAAAATCCAGAATGTCGTTAAGAATCGTGAGGAGTGATTCCGCCGATGCGTTGACCACCTCCAGGCATTCCCGCTGCTCCTCCGGCGTCGAAGCTTCCAGGCCCAACCCGCTCATCCCCAGAATGCCGTTCATGGGAGTGCGGATCTCGTGGCTCATATTGGCCAGGAATTCGCCCTTCAGCCGGCTGGCTTCCTGGGCCTGCGACAGGAGCCCCTCAATCTTCTGGTTCTGCTCTTCCACGCGCGCCTTTTCTTCCAGCACGCGGGCTTTTTCCTGCGAGAGCTCACGGGTCCGCTCGGCCACCGCGCGCTCCAGCCTTGTCCGTTCCGCAACCACGCGTTGTAGGTGTATGTGCAGAACCCATTGGAACCCGGCCAGGAAAGCCAGGATCAACAAGCCTCTCATCCACCAGGTTTCCCACCACGGCGGCACAATCTGAAACGTGAACTGGGCCGGAGTGCTCCACGCCGTCCGCGCTCGCGCCATCACCTCGAAAGTATAGGCGCCGGGTTCCAGCGCCGGATATTCGGCCTTGCGCTGATCGGTCTCGATCCAATGGTCGTGCATACCGGCCAGCCGGTACCGAAAACGCACGCGCTCTTCGTTCCGGAACGTTAAACCGGCGAAGCCCACTTGCAGGGAACGGCTGCGGTAGGGCGCACGCTGGTTCAGGGCCGGATCAAATCCGTCCACTCCCAGTCGCGCGGAGGTGATCGCCACCGGAGGCGCAACGTCTTCGGCCCACGCCGGCCGGAAGTGGGACAACCCCTGGCTGGTGCCAATCCACACGCTCCCGTCGGCGTCCGCCAGGAACGCGTTACTGACGCAGTCATTCCAGAGCAGCCCGTCGCCATGATTGAAGGAATACCAGGAATGCCCGTCGAAAACTTTGATGCCATTATCAGTCCCCACCCAGACTCGTTTCCTCGAGTCGCAGCCCAGGAAGCTGACGTCGTTCACGAACCCCTTGCTCCGGTCAAAGTGCTCGGCGCGGAGTCCCGCGGATGAATAGATCAGCCGCGAAATTACCGGACTGTCGTCATAGGAAATCCAGATGTCGCCGCCGCAGGAACAGGCGAGGTTATACACCGAATCACCGCTCAGACCGTCGCGCCTGGTGAAACGCGTCCAGCGCCCGTCCTTGTACCGCAAGAGGCCATGGTCGCTAGCCAGCCAAAGAGCGCCGCCCGGATCCTCTGCTACCTGGTTGAAGTTGTCCGATTTGCCATCCTCGGGTGGAATCCGGCGCTCGAATCGCATGCCACGGCCGGCTCCCTTACTGCGGTAGAGCGGTCCCTGGGTGATAACCCAGAGCCGCCCCGCGTGATCCCAGAACAACTGCCAGACCTGATCGATATCGAGGCCCGCCCGTGCACCGTATGTGCGCACGGCCGCGGTTTTGGGATCGAACCTGGAGATGCCATTGGACGCGGAGCCGATCCACATGGCGCCGTCCGGTCCGCCCACAATGGCGCGCACCGGCGTGCCGGCGAGACCGTTCTTGGCGGTCCACACGCGCGTACGGAGGCCATCGGCCGGCAACCGCTGCAGACCGGCTTCGGTGCCTACCCACATCACGCCGCGCGAATCCCGATACATGGCGCGAGCGCTGGCGCCGGCCAGTCCTTCGAACTTCGTCCAGCTCTCCCATTCGTCTCGTCCCTCCCAGCGGACGAGACCCGCTCCGCCAAGCCCGATCCAGAGGGAGCCTTCGCGATCTTCGAGCACACAGGACGTGAAGTCGACCGGAAGGCCCAACTCCACACCGATGTGCTCCCAGCGCTGATTCACGCGCTGCGCCACTCCGCGTTCGGTGGCGGCCAGCAGCCTGCCCGTCCGGTCCAGGTAAAGATTGCCCGTATCGCTCGGGCTGAGGCCAGTCACCGGCAGAAATGCGCGCGCGCCGCGCCGCCAAACCAATAATCGCGTGGAGCTGCGCAGCCAGTGGTTTCCGTCGCGATCGGCTAGCACCGCCTCCCACTTATCGGGCGGAACTCCGGCGCTCTCATTCAATACGCTCACGCGGCCGCCCTGCAGCCGGCACATTGCTTTGCCGCAGCCGAACCAGACGCTCCCATCACTGTCGGCGAATACGCTGTGTACGGCCGCGGTACTCTCCGGACCGGACAGCCCATGGAAGTCCCATTGATGGACAGCCGGCTGCCACGAGCCGGTAATCAGGCCATCCCAGGTGCCAAGATACAAAGTGCCCCGGTTATCGGAGGTAATGCTCCACACCTCGCCCGGCGTTCCGGAAACCACCGCTTGAAACCGGTCGCCCACGCGCCGCGCCAGACCGCCGCCGGTGCCAACCCAGAGCGTGCCGTCGGCTGTCTCATGTAACGATAAGATGCGCGCATCGGGCAAGCCCTCCTCCTTGCGGAAGCCGGAAAAAGTGGATCCGCCGTAGCGGTATAAACCGTTTGCTGTACCGACCCACAGAAAACCAGCCCGGTCCTGCAGCAGGCACGTGACTCCCAGGTTGGCCAGGCCCTGATCGTGCCCATAGTACTTGAACACGTAGCGCTGCGCCGAAGCCAGCCAAGGCTGGAGCAGGAGCCCAGTCCCGAGGATCAAGCGGCGATAAGTTTGCCCTCGCCGGCGCTGGGCGTGGAACTCCATCTATCGGGAAATCGGCCCATTGAGGCAGGAACTTTAAGCCTCGATCTAACATGCCAACCGGCGCATTGACACCACGTGCCCGCCTTTGATATATCTCTCGCGACCTGAATAGGGGGTACCGTGAACAAGCGTGAATTGATCCGAACCATGGCCCGCGACGCGCGCCTTACCCACACCCAGGCGACCAAGGCGCTGGATGCGTTTTTGGACAGCGTGCAATCCAGCCTCATGCGCGGCGACCGCGTGACCCTGGTGGGCTTCGGCACCTTCCTCACTTCCCAGCACAAAGCGCGCACGGTCCGCGATCCGCGGCACGGTGGCACCATGCAGATTGCGGCGCGCCGCGTCGCGCGTTTCGCTCCAGGCCTCGACCTCAGGCTCGCCCTGCAGAATTCTCAGAAATCCGGCCGGGCGCCGGCGAGCGGACCGGTCTGACGCCTCTGCGGTAGAGTGGAAAGCTGGACCACTAACCTATCCGTGGGTAGTGGGTCTCTTTGAAATCGGCATATCTTGACCGTTCCTCCGTTTCGTGCCACGCTTGTGGTGTATGCCAAAGCGGAAACGCAGTACGCAAAAACTCGATACCGTGCAGAACGCCCGGCGGGTGTTTCTGGAAGCCACAGAGACCACGGAACTTACCGTCGTTCAACAAGTCATGCGCGAGATGGGGGCCAAAGGCGGCAGGATCGGAGGCAAGCGCAGGCTTGAAACCATGACCGATGAACAGCGGACACGAAGCGCTCGCAAGGCCGCTAAAGCGCGATGGGCCAACGCCAAGAAAAGCGTCTAAAAACAGGGTTTTTGTTACTTTTATCTTGCGTATGCGAAAGCGCTGTCGTATACTCCATTCATGGCAAACGTAATCAGCACGGCGAAGAAAATAGCGGTGATCTCGGCACTGGTCGAGGGATGCTCCGTTCGCTCCGCGTCTCGCATGACGGGCGTATCGAAAGATGACGTCCTTCGCCTGCTGGTCAGCGTCGGTGATGCCTGCGCTGAGTACCAAGATGCGGCCATCCGCAACGTTTCGGCGAAGCGGGTACAGGTCGATGAAATCTGGTCGTTTTGCTACGCAGCTTAGAGTAAGTTAGCATCCCATCCTGTCAAGATTTCTTCCCCCATTGCCAATCGAGCTGAGTGCGGGCTAAAATTTCCGTCGCATCTACCTCCACAAACCGCGTGGCCCTTAGTGGATTAATAATCGTGGTGAAATTATCGGCACTAGCACCGAATCCTAGATTCTTGAGTTGTTGGTGTAATGCCGCCTCGTGAAGTCTGATCTGTCGGTAAATCATTTTCAGCGCAACTTTCTGCGCCCACGGCAGGAGCGCAAATTCGCTTTGAAGTTCCTGAAACATCCGGGTCTCAAGGGGCGTCCGAACATCAGGAGTCGAACCGGGTGTCACTAAGTCAAGGAAGGTGATGGTCGGATCGTCTGCAAAAAATGGTTTCTCGATCTTAAAATTAGCGCACGATTTGTTGCCTGCATAGTCTCGGTATCGCACAGAGAAGGCAATTGGAACGTCTGATTCTATAGCAGACATAAAGTTACCGGCGGTAAAACGATCCGGCTCCAAGCTCTCAACACGAGGAATAGAGTAGTACGCCGAATCGGTTTTAGTTAATTGTGGAATCTCCCCAAATCGGGCGAGTTGCGTGCCATTAGAAATATCACCGATCTGGATGCCAAATGCTGGTGCTCCGTGATTTGTGACCCTGAATCCTTGTGCCGCTGGAAGTGTTCTGGTTCCGTACTCCAGCATGAGGATGGGAGCATCGTCTAAAGCTGCCTGCGTGATTCGCTTAGGTGCTGACGCCGGACTAGGCACATTTGACGGCTCTGGAAGGACAAGCCATTCGTCTTCCTTCTTGACGATTTCATGAGGGCCGTCGGCCCCATACGAGTAACTTAATTTTAGGATCTTGTGTGTATATTCTTCTGGATCACCGCCCAAGTTTGAGTTTATGAGCCTCATACTTACAGAATCGAGTAGGGTTTCCTTTACATTTCCTCTTACGAATGTTTCTACGTGTTTCGGCTCTCCATGTGACCTGCCCTCGATAATCTCGTCCAGCCATAATTGAGAAGCTCCAGCGAGGAAAGGAGCTTCGAAATGAAGAAGGGCAAGCATACGGAAGAGCAGATCATTGGCGTGCTCAAGCAGG
>JACXTT010004347.1_pt1 | contig 21074 bp, 18 predicted proteins | sample 9270951 | NCBI WGS metagenome assembly JACXTT01 (sample SAMN15532306, study PRJNA645909) | rock metagenome | isolation source: weathered quartz diorite | place: Puerto Rico | collected 2017-06-21
AAAAACTTAACAAAATGAAAAAGATCATCATCATAGCTTTCGCAATTTTAACAACCGGCCTGGTTTCATCGTGTACTAAAGACAACAGTGTAAAACCTGCTTCGGTTAAATCACAAACTGTTGCTGCCGACAAAACCGATATGGGTAGCGGAGACTAATCATTATCAAGTTATTAACCCAAACATAAATTAACAATACCAATCCCAAAACTTACAAAAATGAAAAAGATCATCATCATAGCCTTCGCAATACTAACTACCGGCCTGGTTTCATCTTGCACTAAAGATAACAGCGTAAAACCTGCTTCTGTTAAATCACAATCTGTTGCCTCCGACAAAACCGACATGGGTAGCGGCGACTAATTAAACCCTAAAAAATTAAATAAAAAACATCTGCTAAAATCTCGCAAACAAATACAAAAAATGAAAAAGATCATCATCATAGCCTTCGCAATACTAACTACCGGCCTGGTTTCATCGTGCACTAAAGATAACAGCGTAAAACCCGCTTCGGTTAAATCACAAAAAACTGTTTCTGACAAAACTGATATGGGCAGCGGCGATTTCACCGGCGGCGATGGTACAGGTAGCGGAACTGGCGACGGAACTGGTAACTAATTTAATTATAAACACACACCACCTATTTAAAACTTTTAGACTTACAACAAAATGAAAAAGATCATCATCATAGCTTTCGCAATACTAACTACCGGCCTGGTTTCATCGTGCACTAAAGATAACAGCGTAAAACCTGCTTCGGTTAAAACACAAAAAACTGTTTCTGACAAAACTGATATGGGCAGCGGCGATTTCACCGGCGGCGATGGTACAGGTAGCGGAACTGGTAACTAATTATATACATCCCTATTTAAAACCCATAAACTCAACATCAAAAAATGAAAAAGATCATCATCATAGCTTTCGCAATATTAACTACCGGCCTGGTTTCATCATGCACTAAAGACAACAGTGTAAAACCTGCTTCGGTTAAATCGCAAACTATAGCAGCCGATAAAACTGACATGGGCAGCGGCGACTAATACGGATACTTAAATTAAATTCACACCTAAACATTAAATCCCCAAAAACTTAAATATCATGAAAAAGATCATCGTACTTGCTATAGCTTTATTATCTACCGGAATTGTAGTAGCTACAAGCTTTAAAAAAGATACCGTAAAACCAGTTGTTAAGATCGAAAAAACTATACCTGCACAAGGTGATGTTGCCAACGATGCAATGGCCTCTGCCGACTAATATTGATATATGCCCGGCCGGGGATTGTTACACAGTATGGTGTGTACCCCGGAAGAAAGGAATGACCTGTTGATACAGTACCTACCTGACGACGATCATTTTTTTACTCAATTGCCTGCCGGCAACCTGCATAACATATACGTATATGCCGGGCGATAAGCCGGTAACATTAACATCAACCTGGTGGTAACCCGAATTGTAAAATTCGTTCGATAATATATTCTTTACTACGGCACCGCTCATGCTGAACAGTTGCATGTTTATCCTGCCCGACTCTGTTAAGCTAAAACCGATCGTCGTAGTATTCAGTACCGGGTTTGGAAAATTCTGATTCAAGCCCACCAATAAAAGCTTATTTTCAATTGCCGCATTAATGGCATCAAACCACACATAGCTGATCAGTTTATCGCCCTGTGCGTTTGGGTGTATACCATCTGCCTGGTATAACTGAAAGTTACGCCCCATAGCCGCGTTAATATCGGCCATATATATCTTGTTTTTAAGGGCTAAAGCTTTGTATTCGGCATTTATGCGGCTAACATAGGTATTGGTTGTTTTATATATCGGGTTCCCTTTATCGTTAATAAACTGCAGGGTACCAATTATGGGGATAAGGTTATTTTTAACGCACTTTTCAACCATGGTTTGCATATTCACCAGGGGGATACGCAATTGCGCGGTAATTTGCGCAGCAGTTAAAGGTACGGTAGTGTTTGCCAGGTTAAGCGCATCGTTTAACCCTATCAATATACAAACAAAGCCGGTGCGGCCGCTTATGGCCTGGTCAAACCTGAGCAGGCCCTGTGTGGTGGTCTCGCCGGGCACTCCCCAATTGGTAACCGTAATGTACTTACCGGTAAAACAATATTGAAAGTCTTGCTGCAGATAGGGCTGAAAAGAAAAACCATTTATGCCCGCCACTGTACTTGCCCCAAAGGTGGTAATGTTAATGCTGTCTTTAATGTAAAACTTTGATGCGGCGCTGCAACTTGGCGTTTGCGCCAAACTACTCAGCGTTGCGGAGCATATAAAAAACAAAGCAAGCAGAAGTTTTTTGTAATGGCCCATTTCAAGTTTTAACATTTAATAGCCTAACTAATAGGTAACTATACAAATATACAACCATAAAACAACAATTGTACTTATACGGCGCAATTTTTAACATTAATGCAGTTTATATTACTTTTAGTTACAAAATACGTTCTGATTGCTGAGGCAAAAACACCCCGGTTTTTTGGGCCGTGTGTATAAATTGTGGCAGATAAATGCTAACTTCTCGCACTGCATCTGAATTTTTTTCATGCCTTATCTCAAGGCATATTTAAGTGGTGCAACTTGAACGGGGGGTAATTCACAGTCGGAGTTTAAATTCTATATTTGCTGTAAAATAAAAATTATGCAGGCTATAAAAAATTATGTAGAGGCAAACAAAGACCGGCTATTGACCGAACTTTTTGAACTGCTCCGGTTTCCATCAGTGAGTGCGGATCCTAAATACAAGGAGCACGTACTTAAGGCTGCCGATTACGTGGCGCAAAAATTAAAAGATGCTGGTGCTGATAACGTTGAAGTTTGCCAAACCGCTGGTTACCCTATTGTATATGGCGAAAAAATTATAGACCCTGCATTGCCAACGGTGTTAACTTACGGACATTATGATGTGCAGCCGCCCGACCCTTTGGAGCTTTGGCACACACCGCCTTTTGAGCCAACCGTACGCGACGGTAAAATTTACGCCCGAGGTGCCTGCGATGATAAAGGTCAGTTCTATATGCACGTTAAAGCTTTTGAGCTGATGATGCAAACCGATACCCTGCCTTGCAATATCAAGTTTATGATAGAAGGCGAGGAGGAAGTAGGGTCGGACAACCTGAGCCTATTTGTAAAAGCCAATAAAGAGCGCTTAAAGTCCGATGTAGTTTTAATATCGGATACATCGATGATCAGCATGGAGCACCCATCGCTTGAAACTGGTTTACGTGGATTGTCATATCTTGAAGTTGAAGTAGTTGGCCCCAACCGCGACCTGCACTCGGGGGTTTATGGCGGAGCAGTGGCTAACCCGGCTACCATACTGGCAAAAATGATCGCATCGCTGCACGATGAAAATAACCATATTGCCATTCCGGGTTTTTATGATGATGTGATCGAACTTACACCCGATGAACGTAAAGAATTGAATGCGGCCCCGTATGACGAGGCCGAATACAAAACCGACCTTGACGTGAAAGAGCTTTGGGGCGAAAAAGGATATACCACCTTTGAACGTACCGGTACCCGCCCAACTTTAGAAGTTAACGGCATTTGGGGCGGTTATATAGGCGAAGGTGCCAAAACTGTTCTGCCATCAAAAGCCAATGCTAAAATATCTATGCGTTTGGTACCAAACCAGCACTCCGATAAAATACGCGACCTGTTTACCGCGCACTTTTTAAAAATAGCGCCGCCTTATGTTAAGGTGAAGATAACGCCACATCATGGCGGTGAGCCGGTTGTTACACCAACGGATAGTGTGGCTTTCCGCGCGGCGCAGAAAGCTATTGAAGAATCTTTCGGTAAAAAACCCATCCCCACAAGGGGCGGCGGCAGTATACCTATCGTTGCCCTGTTTGAAGAAGTATTGGGCATTAAAACCGTGCTGATGGGTTTTGGTTTGGATAGCGACGCCTTGCACTCGCCGAATGAGAAATATGATATTTTCAATTACTATAAAGGCATCGAGACCATTCCATTATTTCACAAATACTTTGCACAATTAAGCGCCGAATAGTGAATGGTGAGTAGAGAACGGTGAGTAGTAAGAATACCGGTAAATATTATAATTTTACGCCAACACTTTAAGTTAAAGGTTTTGACTTTTAACTTTTGACTTTTGACTTATTAAATGGATATATCTGTTGTAGTACCTTTATATAACGAAGTGGAATCGTTACCCGAACTTACCTCGTGGATAAGCAAGGTAATGGCCGATAACCGCTTTAGCTACGAAATTATTTTAGTTGACGATGGCAGCAACGATGGATCGTGGGAAATGATCCATAAATTAAGCGAAGGCAACAGTCATATCAAAGGCATACGTTTTCGCCGTAATTATGGCAAATCCGCCGCGCTCAATACCGGTTTTGCCAAAGCAGAAGGCAATGTGGTGATCACCATGGATGCCGACCTGCAGGACAGCCCCGACGAGATACCCGAACTTTACCGCCGTATCACCGTCGAAAAGTACGACCTGGTATCGGGCTGGAAAGCTAAACGGCATGACCCCATCACCAAAACTATACCTACAAAATTATTTAATTCGGTAACCAGGCGCATGTCGGGCATACACAACCTGCACGATTTTAACTGCGGCTTAAAAGCCTACCGCAAAGCCGTTGTTAAAAACATTGAAGTGTATGGCGAAATGCATCGGTACATTCCCGTTTTAGCCAAATGGGCTGGCTTTACCAAGATCAGTGAACAAATTGTTGAGCACCGCCCGCGCAAATACGGTAAAACCAAATTTGGCATGAGCCGCTTTGTAAATGGGTTCCTGGATCTGCTCTCCATATTTTTTGTGGGCAAATTTGGGAAACGCCCCATGCACTTTTTTGGGACCATGGGCGTTTTAAGCTTTTTGGTTGGCTTTTTTAGCATCGTATGGATCATAGCCGAAAAGCTATACCTTATACACGAAAACGAGGTAAACCATACACACATCCAGTACCGCGACGCTACCGAGCAACCCTTATTTTATATCGCTTTGATAGCCATTGTTATTGGGTTCCAGTTGTTTTTAACCGGCTTCGTTTCCGAACTGGTGTCGCGCAACGGCAGCGACCGTAACCGGTACCAGGTTGACGAGGTGATTTAATGTGCAGATATGCGAATGTGCAGATGTGCAGATGTGCAAATGATTAAAAAATCCCTTGTTTACAGATAACTTTGCAATCCATCAAAACAATTTACGCATTAAAAAATAATTTGCACATTCGCACATCTGCATATCTGCACATCTAATACAAACAATGTTTTTCTCCATCATTATACCTTTATATAACCGCCCGCAGGAGATCAACGAACTGTTGCACACCCTAACCGCACAAACTTACACGCAGTTTGAGGTTTTGGTTATCGAGGACGGGTCGGTAAATGATGCAAAAGATATAGTGGCAAGCTACGCCAACAAGCTTGACATCAGTTACTACGTTAAACCAAACGAAGGCCAGGGCTTTGCTCGTAATTATGGTTTTGCGCGGGCCAAGGGCGATTACTTTATCGTGTTCGACAGTGATTGCCTGATACCCGAACACTACCTCGACACCGTAAAAAACTATCTGTATCAACATGACCTGGATGCTTACGGTGGTCCCGATGGCGCGCATACCTCCTTCACCCCCATTCAACGGGCCATCAGCTACAGCATGACCTCGCCTTTTACAACCGGGGGCATACGGGGCAATAAAAAAGGGATAGGCCAGTTTCACCCCCGCAGCTTTAACATGGGCATATCGCGCCAGGTTTGGGAAAAAACAGGCGGCTTTATCATCACCCGTTTGGGCGAGGATATTGAGTTTAGCATCCGCATCCATAAAATGGGGTTTAAGATCGGGCTGATACCCAAAGCTATTGTTTATCATAAACGCCGCACAAACTTTATCAGCTTTTACAAACAATTGCATTTTTTTGGGCGGGCGCGTATCAATATTTACAAGTTTTTTCCGTCGGGGTTAAAGCCTGTTCACTTTTTTCCGGCAGTGGCAACATTGGGCATGGGTTTAACAATTATCTTAAACATCGTTAGGGCGCCATTTGTGAGCGCTTTCAATATATTTTTCGCGCTTTATTTTTTGTTGATATTTTTTCACTCGTTAATTAAAAACAAATCAGTAAAAGTTGCATTTTTGAGTATTATTGCCGCGTTTATCCAACTGACCGCTTACGGACTGGGTTTTATGCAAGATTTGTGGAAGCGCGTTATAATTAAAACATCATAGGCCATGTATCATCCCTTTTCTATCGCAGAGACTTTAAAAACTGCATGGGGTATTTTTAAAAAGAACTTTGTAACCATCATTGTTTATTCGGTGGTTACCTCGTTTATCTTACTGATCATGGGCGTTGTACTGGGCATACTCGTTACATCCGACAATTATTATGTGGATATGCTGGTATCGCTCATCATTGTTATCTTTCAGGCGTACACCACTTTGGGGCTAAATAAGTTGATCTTTACGCTCATCGACAGCGAGTTTTACGAGTTCGAAATATCGCAGATATTCCCGCGCTTTACCATGCTGATGAGTTTTTTGTGCGTTACGTTCTTATTCGCGGCGGCTATGGTAACCTACAACCTGTTCATTATCCGCATCAGCGATTTTACCTTGGTGCACGATATTGGTATCACCATTGGCATAGTAGCTTTGTTATACTTTGTTTTGAGGTTGATGTTTTTTAGCTGTTATATTGTTGATGATGATTCAGGGCCGGTTGAGTGCATGAAGCAAAGTTTTTCGCTCACCCGCGGCTATCTTTTACACACATTCAATATCCTTTTAGTGGTATTGGTGCTTATTGCCGTGCCCGCTATACTCGCAAAATACTTTATTATCGCCCCGCTATTCATTGTTTTTAGCTACCCCTTTGTCAATATATTTGTAATGGTAGCTTACCGCAAACTCATCTACAGTCACCAGGATGTGGACGATAACCTTGCCGAAACCGTTTAACTTATGGGCTTAAAAGCAGCATTAAGCAAACCTTTTGCCGCTATCATTAATATCCGGTTAAATAAGTTGCGCAAAAACGCTGTGGCGCTGCAGCAAAAAACCTTTCGTAAATTAATAGCCCAGGCAGCAGGTACAGCTTTCGGTACCGACCATCGCTTCGGTGCGATCAAAACTTACGACGATTTTAAAAAGCAGGTACCCATCCGCGATTATGAGGCTTTACGCGATTATATCGACCGCGTAACCAACGGCGAAGCAAACGTATTGTGGCCGGGCAAACCCGAGTACCTTTCCAAAACATCGGGCACTACATCGGGTGTAAAATACATCCCCATCAGTAAGGAGAGTATGCCCGAGCATATCAAAGCCGCACGCAACGCCTTGTTAAGCTATATCTACGAAACGGGCAAAACCGACTTTGTTGATGGCAGCATGATATTTTTACAGGGCAGCCCGGTATTGGCCGAGAAACACGGCATTGCAACGGGGCGCCTGTCGGGCATTGTGGCGCACCATGTACCGCAATACCTGCAAAAAAACCGCAAGCCCAGCTACGCTGTCAATTGCATTGAGGATTGGGAAGAAAAAGTGGATGCCATTGTTGATGAAACATTGATCGAAGATATGCGCCTTATATCGGGCATACCTCCCTGGTGCCAAATGTACTTCGACCGGCTGTCGGCCAAAGCAGGCGGCAAAAAGATCAAAGACATCTTTCCTAACTTTAAGCTGTTTGTATACGGCGGCGTAAACTACGAGCCCTATCGTGCCCGGATAGAAGAAAGCATTGGCTTCGCTATTGATACGATTGAGACCTACCCCGCGTCCGAAGGGTTTATCGCCTTCCAGGATTCGCAAACGGATAAGGGTTTATTGCTCCTGGCCGACTCCGGTATATTTTATGAGTTTATCCCGGTTGATGAGTATTTTGACGCCAACCCTACCCGGCTGAGTTTAGGCGAGGTTGAACTGGATAAAAACTATGCGCTGATACTCAATACCAACGCCGGACTGTGGGGATACAGCATTGGCGATACCATCAAATTTGTATCCAAAAACCCCTACAAAATTATCGTGACAGGCCGCATCAAGCATTACATCAGCGCCTTTGGCGAGCATGTGATAGGCGAAGAAGTGGAACATGCGCTATTAAGCGTGGCTAAAGCCGAGGGCATTGATATTACCGAGTTTACCGTTGCGCCCCAGGTAAACCCGCCACAGGGCCAGCTGCCCTATCATGAATGGTTTGTAGAGTTTGGCCGCGAACCCAAAGACATGGCCGCCTTTAGCCTTAAGGTTGACGAGGCGCTCCAAAAAAAGAACATCTATTACTTCGACCTCATTAAAGGCAGCATATTACAGCCATTACAATTGCGAAGTTTACAGAAAGATGCCTTTATCAATTACATGCGCTCGCAAGGTAAATTAGGCGGACAAAATAAAGTCCCCCGGTTGGCGAATGACAGGAAAATTGCGGATGAGTTGGCGGGGTATATTTTATAAGATCAATGATGAACTTCTTGTAACTCTTTAGTTGTATTCATCACACTGGCATTACGCAAATGTATATTAGCCGGCGATACTAATTTATAAGGGCGGTTAAAGGCTTCCTGCCTCACTTTAAAATAACCGGCCAGTTTCCGTATAACTTCTTTTGACAAGCCTTTTTTATAGTTCAAAATGTCGGACACATAACTTTTACCGATGCCCAATATCGCCACCATATCCTGTGGTTTTAAGTGATGGTCCTGCATAAAAGAGCGAAGCAAAACTATCGGGTCCGTTGTGTTAAAGGCATTATGCTCATCGTCGTATTTTTCAATAAGCAGCGTTAGCAGGTCTATCTCGTCCTGCAAAGCATCATTGCTTTGTTCTGTCAATAAATTTTCAAGCTGTCCACAATACTTATCATATTGTTCTTTGCTTTTAATGATGGTGTATTTTATCGCTGTCGTTTCCATTCAATATAAATTTATCGTGTACTGCTCCCCTTGCTTACAAACCTTATCATATTCGGCATGTGTGCCTATCCAACATACAAACAGATGAATTTGCTTTGCGCCGAATACGTATTTGCATATCATCCGATAATTGTTCACCCCGATATCAAAAACAACCCGGTTACTGCTTTTGCCTAAAAGGTCGGCCGTATTGTAAGTATGTTTCATATCGCCCGGTTGTTCCCAGTCAGCAAACTTTAGTTTTTCCGACCAATCCTCCAGTGGTGTTTTGCTCCTGGTGTGCAAAGCTGCAAAATTTTCTAAAGTTTGCTTTTTGATCAGGTGAACTTTCATCTAACACAAATATAATTAAAATAGTTCACAAAAAGCGAACTATTTAATTGATCTTTATTAAGCCAGCTTAGCCTGCCGGTTTCTCTTATATAGAAAGTACCCGTACCACACTGCCGCCACAAATACAAACAGCACCCATATATTGGCCAAATAGATAACCACCTCGGTAAAGCCAAACCAGCCGTTAGCGATAGCATTGCGCAACTGTGCAAAAAACGGCACCCGGAAATTGGAAGGGTCATCATTAAGCACTACCTCCCGGGCAACGGTATTGGTTTGGTAAAAGCTCAGGCTTATGGTGCTGTATTTTGTTTCCAGATCAATACGGCGGTTATTTATCTTTTGATCGATCAGGTCATCCTTCAAAGCCATCACACTTTCGGCATTTTTTATTTTAATGTTATTAGTTTTTTGCTGCGCGATGATCTCGCTGCGGCTTTGCACCTTGAGGTTTGATGAAAGATAATCAAGCGTTTTATCTTCGATATCCATATTGCGCGTATTAATGTAAACGGCCATTTTACCTACCGTGTTCATAAACTCGTCCATCCTGTTTGATGGGATGCGCACCGTCATATCGGCTATGGTATTATACGATGATACGTGTATTACCGAATCGCGGCTGATGGGATTATCATAACTACGCTGCACCGACGATTGCATGGCGTGGTGCATCACCAGCCCCTGGTAGCTTGTTGTCAAAGCAGAAACATTCTCGCAGGTGCGTTGTACATTTTTAACTTTAAAATTCATATTGGCTGTTTTGATCAGTTTTGGCGCACTTACTGTGGTATCGGTTTTAGCTCCTGTACTGGCCGAATCGGCAGCGGTATGGGCTATTTCGTAAGTCTTTTTTCCTTCGCATCCGGCTAAAAAAAGGGCAAAGCATATCCCCAAACAAATAATTTTCGTTTTCATGATCTTTAGGATTTAAATGATTTACAGTTAATGCTTCGTACTGCCAAAAGGTAACCGTAACCTGATGAAGTAACCGATTTATTACCCAATAAAGACGTTCAAATAACCTGCAACAATTATTTATAATTATTCTAAATAAAATTTGGATGAGTTGATCTTGCTTATTTTCTTTGCATTGTTTATAATTAGTCTAAATAAATATAGTAAAATGAAACAGCTCAACCTATTTAAAACAGTCGTACTTTTAATGCTCCTGCTGGTCAATACCATGATCAGGGCTGCAGAATCAAACACAGGAACTATACAGGGCCGTATTACCACAAACGATGATAAAGCCGCGGCTTTTGTTACCGTTAGTATAACCGAACTGAACAAAGCCACCCGTACCGATGACGGGGGCGCCTACTCGCTTCACAACATTAAGCCCGGCACGTATACCCTCAAAGTATCGTTCATTGGTTTGGCTACACAAACCAAAACAGTTGAGGTATTGTCAGGTAAAACACTTACGGTCGACTTTAAACTGGCCGAAACATCGGCCACGCTAAACGAGGTGACCATTAATGCCCGCAAAACATTAAACAGCACCAAATTGAGTTTGGGCAAGGCAGATATCCGTCCGCTCGACATGCCTCAAAGTGGCGGCGTAGTAACCAACCAGGTTATTCAAGACCAGCAGGTTAACCGCTTAGGCGATGCCGTGCGCAACGTAAGCGGTGTAACACTAACCCAAACCCGCGGCGGCGTAGGCGAAACCTTTACCGCCAGGGGCTATAGCATTGGTATAACCGGCGGTGCAGGCAGTATATTTAAAAATGGCGTACTGGTAAATACCGCGGGTTTCCCTGAGGCCAGCACTTTGGAATCGGTAGAGATACTAAAAGGCAGTTCGGCCTTGTTATACGGTAACGTATCGGGCGGCCTTATCATCAATATGGTGACAAAAAAACCAAAGTTTGAGAACGGTGGTGAGGTTTCTTTCCGTGCCGGTAGTTATAATGAGTTTAAACCGACAGTTGATGTTTACGGCCCATTATCTAACAATGTAGCTTACCGAGCTATTGCCACTTATGAGAACGATGACAGCTACCGTAACCATGTAAAAACCGAGCGGTTTTATGCCAATCCATCGGTACTGTACAATCTGGGTAAAAACACAACTATGACTGTTGAAGGTGATTTTCTGAGATCAAACCTGACACCCGACTGGGGCGTGGGCTCGTTGAATAGCGGCCAGGTTATCCCTACCATGATAGCCCGCAACCAGTTTATCAACACCGCCTGGGCATACAGCCACATGAACCAATACACCGGCTCGTTAACTTTAGGCCATAATTTAACTGATGCCTGGAAGCTTAATTTCATCACATCGGCGCAAGGTACCGATATCGACAGCTATGGCACAACCCAGCCTAATAACGTAAACTTAAACGGCGACTGGAACCGCACCCTGGCCCGTGCCAACACACATGAAGGTGATTACACAGCACAAGCTAACCTGACAGGTAAATTTGCTACCGGGAGCATTAGCCATCAATTATTGTTTGGTATGGATGCCGCTGATGTAAGCAATGTAAGCTACGCGTATACTGTAAACGGCATCGCCATAGGGAGTTATGCTTATGATAAGATCAACACCATAAACCTTGACCAGTACAGCCAGCGTACCGATATACCCGATGCCATAGCCGCCACCCGCACCACCGCGCCGGTTTATCGTTATGGTACTTACGTACAGGATCTGATCAGCCTTTCGGCCAAATTTAAAGTGCTTGCCGGTTTACGCTGGTCAACCCAGCATACCAGCCAAACTACCATTGACTCGCTGCAAAAAAACAAAAGCCTTCCGGGCGCGGCAGGCACCCGCAACGATGCTGCCTTCTCGCCAAAAGTAGCGCTCATCTATCAGCCCACAGCGACAACATCTATTTATGTTGATTACAGTAACAACTTTATTGTTAACTCGGGTACCGATGTGAATACCCGCCAGGGATTAGCGCCTTCGCTGGTTGACCAATATGAAGCCGGTATCAAAAACGAATTGTTTGACGGTAAGCTTTCGGCCAATGTAAGCATATATCGCATCGTCAACTCAAACCTGGCCGTACTGTCGCCTTATGGTTACGATGGCGTTACCGCAAATACTGATGCTACGCTTAAAAAATTCAGCGGCCAAACTACCAGCGATGGTTTGGAGATAGACCTGACCGGCCACATCACCAATAACCTTTATTTTATTACCGGTTATGCTTATAACCATGCTTATTTTTCGCATACAACAGGCTTAAAAGGCTCCAACCTGGAGGGCGAACCGCTGGTTATTAACCCTACCCACACAGCAAACGCGTCAGTATTCTATACTTTCGACAAAGGGACACTGCGTGGTGTTAAATTGGGCGCTTCGTCGTTTTACACTGGTTTCCGCTATGCGGGATATAACAACACGGTACAACAAACCCAAAACTACAATCGCTTGTTGCCTGTAGGAGGTTTTGCCACGCTTGACTTATCTGCCGGGTATACTTACAAAAAACTATCTCTGTTAGCTGCTATAACCAACGTAACCAATACCATCAATTATTTGATACACGATAATTACAGTATTACGCCAATACCGCCTACGCAATTTTTAACAACGTTGGCATATAAATTTTAATTACAACTACCTTTTTATTTCAATTGAACAGCCATGCGCAGCAGCGTATGGCTGTTGTTTTAATGAAAATGGTTATATTTGTTTATGATACGCACAATTCTAAAATCGGAACAAAATAACTTAACACTTATCCTGCCTGATGATCTGGTGGGTAAAGTTATAGAGATCATTGCGTTTGAAGTTAAAGAAGATATTGTGAAGCCAGAAGTTGTCGGCAAAAACCTTAAACCATCCCAAATGCGTGGGTTTCTATCAAAAAAAAGTTCTGAAGCGATGCACGAGCACGTTAAACAAAGCAGGGCAGAATGGGATACCTTGTAGACAGCAACGTGCTTATTGATTATGTTGCCAACCGTTTTAAAAAGGAACAACTTAAATCTCTCGACATAATATTTGACGAAGCGATCCGCATTTCTGTGATAACCAGAATAGAAATATTAGGTTATAATGGTGATGAAAACGAAGAAATTAAAATGATCCGTTTTTTGGATTATGCGGATATTATCGCACTTACCGAAGATGTAGTGGAGAAAACAATACAAATAAAGAAGGTCATAAGAATAAAAACACCTGACGCTATAATTGCGGCCACAGCGTTGGTTAGTAATGATACATTGATAACAAATAACCTATCAGATTTTAAAAGAGTAGATCAATTAAAAATACTTAACCCTTACGATCTTTAGGCTGGCACATCAAAATGCAGGAAATTCATTTGTAGCCATTCCGGCTTAATTAATACCTCCAAAAAAATTAAAAACCGCAGGTCAACAGGTCGAATGCCTTTTTGCTTTTATATCGCACAATTATTAAGTTAAATAGCTAATATATTAACCAATAGTGATACTTTTACATTCTTAATTTTTGAAGAGGCCTTTGTGCTGTGTAATTGTAAATGTACCCTGATCATCGTCAAATAAAAAACATAGCCATACTTGGTTCTACAGGCAGTATTGGTACCCAGGCGCTGCAGGTGATCGGTCAAAACCCACATTTGTTTAAGGTTTTTGTACTGACCGCGCAAAGCAGTTCGGCACAGCTTATTGAGCAGGCCATACAATACCTGCCTGCTTATGTTGTGATCACCAATGCCGACCAATATCCCATTGTTAAAACCGCTCTTTCGCATTTACCCATACAGGTAATGGCCGGGCACAGTTCAATAACTGAGATAGTTACCCATCCGGATATTGATACCGTTTTAACCGCATTGGTTGGCTTTGCCGGGTTAGAACCCACCATTGCCGCTATTAAAGCGGGCAAAACCATCGCGTTAGCAAATAAAGAGACCCTGGTTGTAGCCGGCGAATTGATAACGGCTTTAGCCAGACAAAATAAAGTCAACATCCTACCGGTCGACTCTGAGCACTCCGCTATTTTTCAATGCCTTGCCGGCGAAGAAAATAACCCGGTTGAAAAGCTGATACTGACCGCATCCGGCGGGCCATTCCGCGGTAAAAACCTGGACTTTTTGACTAATGTTACACGCGCCCAGGCCCTAAATCATCCAAATTGGGTAATGGGTGCTAAAATAACTATCGATTCCGCATCGTTAATGAACAAGGGCTTAGAAGTTATCGAGGCAAAATGGTTGTTTGACGTTAGTTTAGAGCAGATAGAGGTTGTGGTACATCCGCAATCTATCATCCACAGCATGGTGCAATTTGAAGACGGGTCCATCAAAGCGCAAATGGGTTTGCCCGATATGCGGCTGCCTATTCAATACGCGCTGGCTTATCCGCAAAGGGTAAAAAACAACTTTAAGCGTTTTGATTTTACCGATTACCCCAACCTGAGCTTCGAAAAACCCGACATGGCCACTTTTCGTAATTTAGCTTTAGCGTTCGAGGCGCTAAACAGGGGCGGCAATATGCCATGTATTATTAATGCTGCCAACGAAGTTGCAGTGGCCGGGTTTTTGAGTGATAGTTTAAGCTTTTTGGCCATGAGCCAGGTTATTGAAACCTGTATGCAAAAAATGCCTTATGTGGGCAGTCCGCAATTGGAGGATTATTTGAATACTGATAAAGAAACACGCATATTAGCGCAAAATTTGATAAAGCAAATGCCGCTTGCGGCGATAACAATTTGATATAAAATAGATGACGGTAGTGATAATGATAGCCCAGGTTTTGATGGGCCTTTCGATTTTGGTGATATTACACGAGCTGGGCCACTTTTTGGCGGCACGCGCTTTTGGAATAAAGGTGGAGAAGTTTTATCTGTTTTTTGATGCCTGGAACATTAGCCTGGTTAAATTTACCTACAAAGAAGTTGAATACGGCATTGGCTGGTTGCCTTTAGGTGGCTATGTCAAAATAGCAGGTATGATCGATGAGTCGATGGATACCGAACAAATGGCAGGTCCGCCGCAGCCATGGGAGTTCCGCTCTAAACCGGCATGGCAGCGCCTCATTGTAATGATGGGCGGGATAATTGTGAATGTTATATTAGCCATATTCATTTTTTGGATGCTGACCTTAAGGTACGGCGAAAGTTACATTCCGAACGACAGTGTTAAATACGGCATAGCACCGGGTATTATCGGTAAGCACATAGGCCTTAAGGCCGGCGATAAGATCACCGAAATAAATGGCAAACCGCTGGTAAAGTTCGACGAGTTGCTAACCTCCAAGGTATTGATGGGCAATACCCAGCTTACGGTATTACGCAACGGCGAGACCAAGCAAATAGCGGTACCCGGCAATATTTTAAACGACCTGCATGATTATGGGATAAGCGAGTTTATTGCGCTGCGGGTGCATTTCAAGGTCGACTCTGTGATACCAAATAGTAACGCTCAAAAAGCCGGCCTGCACAAAGGTGATAGTATAGTTGCCGTCAATAATCAGCCGATACAATTTTACGATCAGTTACAGGATGCGCTCAAGTCTAATAAAAATAAACAGGTAAGCCTTATTGTTAAACGCAATAACGTTGCGGTGCCTTTAACGGCTTCGGTTACCAAAGAGGGTACGATAGGTTTTTCGGCAATGGATAAGGTAGACCTGCCAGCCGAAAAAAATATAACCTTCGGCTTTTTTAGCTCGCTGCCCGTAGGCGCCAACAAGGCATGGGGCACTTTTGCCGACAACGCCAAAGGCCTGGGCAAAGTGTTTAAAGGCGAGGTAAAAGCAAACAAAGCTTTTGCAGGCCCCGTAGGTATTGCCCGCATGTTTGGCGGGGTTATCGACTGGACACGTTTTTGGAGCCTGGTGGGTTTACTCTCTATGGCCTTAGCATTGATGAACCTGTTACCCATACCAGCCTTAGACGGTGGGCACGCTATGTTCCTCATTATCGAGATGATAAAAGGCAAGCCATTGAGCGATAAATTTATGGAGCGTGCGCAATTGGTAGGCTTTGTGATCATCATTACGCTGATGGTGTTTATTTACGGTAACGATATCTTCTTCTCAGGACGGTAAATAGACTTTAGCCGATATGATATTGAAGGTCCTTTGCCATAAACGCAAAGGACTTTTTTTATGCAGGTAATTGGTAATTAACCTTAATTTTGCTGCATGAACTATTTTGAGTTTTATGACCTGCCCGAATCGTTTGATATTGACGCGCCCGCTTTAAAAAAGAAGTTTTACGAACTGAGCAAACGCTACCACCCCGATTTTTACGCTAACGAAGATGAGACCAAACAGCAGGAAATATTGGAATTATCAACCCTCAATAACAAGGCCTACCAGGTATTAGGCGACCCGGCTAAACGCACCGAATACATTTTAAAACAACATAACCTTTTAGCCGAAGGTGATAAATACGAACTTTCGCCTATGTTTTTAATGGAAATGATGGACATTAACGAGGCCTTAATGGAGGTTGATGATGCCGGACAGTTAGCCGCAATAACCCAACAAATAGCTGATTTTGAAAGGGAGCTAAATGATGAACTTGACCAGCAAACCACAGGCTTTGAAACAGCCGGTACATCAGCAAAAGAAGCAAAACTAAAAGCTATAAAAGATATTTACTTTAGACAGAAATACCTGTTGCGAATTAAGGATAGTTTAAATACATTTGCAGCCCGCTTATAAGCAACCGATGTTGCTTGTGATATGCCCAGCTGGCGGAATTGGTAGACGCGCTGGTCTCAAACACCTGTGGGAAACCGTGCCGGTTCGACTCCGGCGCTGGGTACGCAAAAAAGAAAGCCTGATACGAAAGTGTCGGGCTTTTTTGTTTTAAATGTTTTTTGGCTGAATATCCTTATCTACCTCTTTTTATTTCTTAGGCTATGAAATAAAGACAAAATAATGCCCGTTGATTTATAAGGCATGAATAGAAGTCAAATAACGTTGTGAAGAAGCGATTATCTCACAATCAGCACATAACCCGATAACGGCGTACCGTAAATTCCCCGGTCGATGATATAATAATAGGTACCAACCGGCAAAGGCTTGCCATTATAAGTACCGTCCCAGGGTACCGCATATCCCTTTGAATGATATAACAACGTACCATAACGATTAAAAACAGATACCTGCGCGCCCGGATAGTTTGCCAGTTCCTTAATTACCCATACGTCGTTGATGGCATCGCCATTAGGTGTAAAAGTATTTGGGATAATGATCGGTTTTAAAACATTTACCATTATCTGTTTCTGGGTAACACAGCCCGCAAGTCCGGTAACTGATAAGGTGTATAACTCACTTTCAACCGCTTTTACTGTTGGGTTTCGAATGGTTGCCGAACTGAGGTATAAACCCGGGCTCCACAAGTATTGCAGGTTGGTCCCGGTAACGGCTGGGTTTAGAACAGCGCTCTCGCCCTGCAAAATGTATTTGGTATCGGGCATATTTATAGTTGGCGATGGTACAATGGTCAGCGTCATCGCATCGCTAACGGGTATACAATTGTTACCGGTGGATGTCAACGTGAGTTTAACAAACCCGGCAGCTTTATCGGCATCGCTTGGTATATAATTGACATTTAGGGTAACATCCGATGGGCTAAAGGTCCCGCTACCCGAAGTGGTCCATTTTCCGCCCGGGGCGTTGGCAATACTTCCGGGGATATTTGCACTTGCATCGCTGGTGCACATATTCCGGTTGCCCCCAGCATTGACTATAGGTGCCGGGTTAATTGTAATTTTGATCGATGCTGATGATATACTGCACCCTCCGTTATTGGTCGAACTCAACGTGAGCGTGACATTTCCGGCAGCTATATCCGCAGCAGAAGGCGTGTACGTACCTGATAAACTTATATTAGACGGTAAAAATGTGCCTGTACCACTGCTTGTCCATATACCGCTATGGCTGTCGCCTATCACTACACCCGCCAGTGTTACTTTCGGATTATTGGCACATACCACCTGATCGCTACCCGGAAAAGCAATTTGGGGTTTGCTCATCACTGCGTCGGTGGTTGTGGGGGCGCTGGTACAACCGTTAACGGTTACCGTTACACTGTAAGTGCCTGCCGTGTTGACCGACATGTTACCGATAACCGGGTTTTGTAGAGTGGAAGAGTACCCGTTGGGCCCTGTCCAAAAATAGGTAGCACCTGCTACAGAAGATGCCGTAAGGTTCAAATTGTCGCCAATACAAACCGGGCTATTGCTGCCCGCCGTTGGCGCAACAGGTGTTTGATGGATGACTACGGTTGTGGTAGTTGATGTGGTAACCGAGCACCCGGGGGCTGTTATGGATACCGTATAAACACCGGCGCTACCTGGTATGGCACTATTGATGACAGGGTTTTGCTGGTTCGATGTAAAGCCGTTGGGCCCGGTCCATCTATATACCGCCCCGGCAAAGGTAGATGATGTTAAGGTGATAGGGTACCCCGTACAAACCGGCGAATTACTTGAAGCTACCGGGTTGATGGGGGTAGCATCAACCACAACTGCTACCGGTGTAGGCGAGCCGGTACAATTACCAACTGTTGCGGTAACCATGTAAGTGCCCGTGTTGGCCTGACCGGCTGAAGGTATTGACGGATTAGCAAGGTTTGAAAAAAAGTTATTTGGCCCGATCCAGGTATAAGTTGTTCCGGGTTTACTGGTCACGGATAAGCTGATGGTGCTGCCTTCGCAAACGGGGCTGTTGCTTGTGGCTGCAGGAGCGGCGGGGATGGCGTTAACCACAACAGTGGTTGCTCCGGCGCTGCTTGTACATCCGTTTACTGTAGCCGTAACCGAATAAGTTCCGGCTCCTGCCGGTGTAATATTAGCGATCGAAGGGTTTTGCAACGACGAGGTAAATCCGTTAGGCCCCGTCCAATTGTATGCAGCTCCGGCAATATTGTTCGCGTTCAGGATAAGTGTGCTTCCGGCGCACAACACGCCATTATTTGTAGCTGTGGGCGCTGCAGGCGTTGGCATTATGGCAACATTTACAGTTCCTACATTACTTGTACAACCATTTACTGTAACCAGTAAAGAATATAACCCAGCTGCAGCGAGAGATACATTGTTGATGGTTGGGTTTTGGGCGTTCGATGTAAAACCATTGGGGCCTATCCAGGTATATGTTGCCCCGGCAATTGTTGGTGTTGTTAAACTCAGCGCATAATTCTGGCAAACAGGCGAATTACTGCTTGCCACCGGAATTGCCGGTTTAGGGTTTACCGTTATCGTATAAGTTGCAACAGTCCCTGCGCAACCATTATAATATGGGGTAACCGTATAAGTGATCGTACCTGGCACTGTCCCGGAGTTGAGCAAAATTTTCGAAGGTATACTGCCTATCCCGCTGGCTGTAAAACCTGAGATTTGCGGCGTTGCGCTTGCAGTCCAGTTAAAGGTTACGCCGGCAACATTTGAGGTAAAATTTACGACAGAACTGCTGGACTGCGAGCAAACTGTTTGCGACAATGGATTATTGGTTACCGTGGGTGTGGGGTTAACGGTAACAGTGTAAGTAAATGCAGGGCCGCTGCACCCGTTAACCGATGGAATGATAACATAAGCCACATTTACCGGCGCGTTAGTGGTATTGCTTAATGCCTCGGCGATGGTACTGCTGGTTTGACCACTTACCGCCGCATTGCTGATGCCCGCTACTGCCACCCTGCTCCAGGTATAGGTGGTGCCCACGACAGTACTCGTTATCGTGTAGTTTTGGGCGGTATTGTTACACATTGTAGCGTTTGGGGCGCTGGTAACCGTTGGCGTAGGGTTTACCGTAACCGTGTAGGTAAACACCGGCCCGCTACAGCCATTGGTTTGCGGGGTGATAGTGTATGCTACCGAAACCGGGGCATTGGTAGTATTGGTTAATGCCTCGGTAATTATGTTGCTGGTTTGACCGCTGACCGCCGCATTGCTGATACCCGCCACGGCCGCCCTGCCCCAGGTATAGGTTGTGCCCGCCACATTACTGGTGATAGTGTAATTTTGAGCGGTATTGTTACAGGCATTCCCGGTGGCTGCGCTGGTAATGGCAGGTGTGGGGTTAACTGTGATGGTATAATTGAACGCCGGCCCGCCACACCCGTTAGCCGAAGGAATAATGGTATAGGTTACATCAATTGGCGCATTGGTGGTGTTGATCAATGTTTCGGTAATGGTATTGCTGGTTTGCCCGGTAACCGCCGCATTGCTTATGCCGGTAACTGCCGCCCTACCCCAGGTATAGGTTGTGCCTGCTACATTGCCGGTGATGGTATAGTTCTGCGCGGTATTGTTACACGTTATCGCGTTTGCTGCGCTGGTCACTGCAGGCGTGGGGTTAACCGTAACCGTATAGGTAAATGCCGGCCCGCTGCACCCATTGGCCGATGGGATGATGCTATAAGTTACATTAACCGGGGCATTGGTGGTATTGGTTAATGCCTCGCTGATAATGCTGCTGGTTTGGCCGCTTACTGCCCCATTGCTTACTCCGGCAATAGCCGCCCTGCCCCATACAAAGGTTGTGCCGGTAACACTGCCTGTAATATTATAGTTCTGCGCAGTATTGTTACAAATGGTTGCGCTTGCGGCACTGGTAACGGTTGGCGTGGGGTTTACGGTAACCGTATACGTAAACGTTGGTCCGGTACAGCCATTAGCGGTTGGGACAATGGTGTAGGCTACATCTATTGGTGCTGATGTGGTGTTGACCAATGTTTCAGTGATCGTATTACTTGCCTGCCCGCTCACGGCCGCATTGCTGATGCCTGCTACAGCCGCCCTGCTCCATACAAAGGTTGTGCCGGTAACACTGCCGGTAATATTGTAGTTCTGGGCGGTATTGTTACAGATTGTCGCAGCGGCCGCACTCGTCACCGTGGGCGTCGGGTT
>JACXTT010004348.1_pt1 | contig 21072 bp, 18 predicted proteins | sample 9270951 | NCBI WGS metagenome assembly JACXTT01 (sample SAMN15532306, study PRJNA645909) | rock metagenome | isolation source: weathered quartz diorite | place: Puerto Rico | collected 2017-06-21
GTCGCGCCGTTCGGCCGCGTCGCGCTCGCGCACCGGCGGCTGGCGATCCGCGGCCTCGGCGCCCAGGGCGCGCAGCCCATCGTCGATCCGCGCGGGCGCGGCGTGCTGTCGTACAACGGCGAGCTGTTCGGCGCCGAAGCGGTGCGCGCCGAGCTCGAGCGCGCCGGCGTGGCCTTCCGCGGCACGAGCGACACCGAGGTGCTGCTGCATGCGCTCTCGCACTGGGGCGTACCCGGCGCGCTCCGGCGGATCCACGGGCAGTTCGCCTTCGTGTGGCTCGACCTCGAGACGCGCAAGCTCCACCTCGTGCGCGACCGCGTCGGGGTGCGGACGCTCTACTACGCGCGCAGCGGGCGCCGCCTGGTGGCCGGCTCGGAGCAAAAAGCGCTGCTCCCGTTCGCCTGGGTCGCGCGCCGGCCGCGGGTCGCCGGGATGCTGCGTTTCCTCGCCCTCGGCCGCACCGACGACGTGCCGTTCGAGACGCTGCTCGAGGGCATCGAGGTGCTGCCGCCGGGCTACCGCGCGGAGTGGGACGGCAGCGAGCTGTGGATCGATCGCTGGTTCCGCTTCGACGTCGAGGCGCCCGAGAGCACGGTCGTCGAGCTCCGCAGCGCGCTCGAGCGCGCCGTCGACGAGCAGCTGGTGAGCGACGTGCCGATCGGCGCGACCGTGTCGGGCGGGCTCGATTCGTCGACCGTGGTGATGCTGGCCGACAAGCGCCGCGCCGAGGCGCGCGCCGGCGACAAGCTGCACCTCTACGCCTACCACGACGCCTTCGCCGAGGCGGACGAGCGCGATCACCAGCGCGCGGTGCTCGCCGCGCTGGCGAGCCCGCACGAGGCGCACTGGGTGTCGTCGTCGCCCGATACGTTCGTCGACGATCTGCCGCGCTACCTCGCCCACCAGGAGGAGCCGTACCAGGACCTGTCGAGCTACGCCGAGTACTGCATCGCCCGGCGCGCCGCCGAGGACGGCGTGAAGGTGCTGCTCATGGGCCACGGCGGCGACGAGGTGTTCGTCGGCTACCCGTCGTACTTCGGGCCGCTCATGCGCGAGCTCATCGCCGACGGCGACGCGCCCTCGATGCTGCACCTGTTCCAGGCGGTGACGGGCATCGTCGGCGGGCCGGGCCGCAACGCGCGGCGCGATCTGCTGCTCGCCGCCGGCTACCACGCCATCCCCGCGCCGGCGCGCAACGCCATCACCGCGGTGCGCGCGGCGTTCGCCAGCGGCCTGCGCGGCGACTCGATCAAGACCATGGCCGGCGACGCCTACCGCAACTGGCACCGCTTCGACGGCTCGCGCGCGACCAACTCGGCCCTGCGCGGCTCGCTCGAGAGCTTGACGGTGGCGCGCAACCTGGTGCACTCCGACCGCATGTGCCTGGCCTTCGGCGTGGAGGGACGCGTGCCGCTGCTCGACGAGGCGCTGATCCGCGTGGCCTACGGCATTCCCATGGAAGTGCGCGTGTCGCGCCGCGGCCTGAAGGAGAGCCTGCGCCGGGCCGCGCACGACGTGCTGCCGCCGCTGGTGCGCAACCGCCAGTGGAAGCTCGGCTTCCACGCGCCGATCACCCCGTACCTCGCCGCGGTGGAGGATCGGCTGCGCCAGGGCCACCGCGCGGTGTGCCAGGTGCTGGACGTGCAGAGCCGCTGGGAGGACCTCGACGTGCCCGGCCGCTGGCGCTGGGGCAACCTCGGCGCGTACCTCGGCTGGGTCGAGGAGGCGGCCTCGTGATGGCGCTCGGCCGGCTGCGCGCGGAGCTCATCAACCGCATCGGGGCCATCCCGCTGCTCGGCGACGCCCTGCGCCGCGTCGCCCGCGGTTTCCCCGAGGGATCGGTGGTGACCATCCACAGCGGGCTCGCCGCGGGCATGCGCTGGCGGCGCCACCACCGCTACGTCAACGGCTACTGGATCGGCAACTACGAGCTGCCCATCCAGGAGGCGCTCGGGCGGCTGCTCGCGCCGGGCGGGGTGTTCTACGACGTCGGCGCCAACGCCGGGTTCTTCAGCCTGCTCGCGGCCAAGCGGGTCGGCGCGGCCGGGCGGGTGTACGCCTTCGAGCCGCTCGGCGAGAACCTCGCCTCGCTGCGCGAGCAGGTCGAGGTCAACGCGCTCGAGCAGGTCGAGGTGGTCGAGGGCGCGGTCGGCGCCAGCACGGGCACCGCCGAGCTGTCGTTCGCGCCGGGGCAGAACTCCGAGGCGCACCTCGGCGATCCGCGCGGCGCGGGCGAGCGCACCATGACCGTGCCCGTCACCACGCTCGACGACTTCGTCGCCGCCCACCGCCGCCCGACGCTGGTGAAGATCGACGTCGAAGGGGCGGAGATCGCCGTGCTCGCCGGCGCGGCGCGGCTCGTCGCCGACGGCACCGCCTTCTTGATCGAGCTCCACGGCCTGGACAAAGGCGAGAGCGTCACGGCAACCTTGCGCGACGCCGGCTACCGTCTCGAACGGCTCGACGGGTCGATCCCGGCCCGCCCCGAAGAAGAGCATCACATCGTCGCGCAGCGACCCTGACCCATGAGCTCGCGCAAGGCCATCCTCGGCATCTCCGCCTTCTACCACGACAGCGCCGCCGCGCTGGTCGTCGACGGCGCGGTGGTCGCCGCGGCCCAGGAGGAGCGCTTCACCCGCGTGCGCCACGACCACCGCTTCCCGGCCGAGGCCATCGCCTACTGCCTGAGCGAGGGCGGCCTGCGCGCCGACGACCTCGACTACGTCGTCTTCTACGACAAGCCGCTGAAGAAGTTCGACCGCATCCTCGAGACCTATTTCGCCTACGCGCCGCGCGGCTTCGCCTCGTTCCGCAAGGCGCTGCCGGTGTGGCTCAAGGAGAAGCTGCACGTGCCGCGCGAGCTCAAGAAGGGCCTCGGCGGCGCCTACCGCGGCAGCATCGTCTACACCGATCACCACCAGTCGCACGCGGCCTCGGCGTTCTTCCCCTCGCCGTTCGAGAAGGCCGCGGTGCTGACGAGCGACGGCGTCGGCGAGTGGGCCACCACCACCTGGGGCGTCGGCGAGGGCAGCCGGCTCAAGCTGCAGGAGGCGATCTCCTTCCCGCACAGCCTCGGGCTGCTCTACTCGGCGTTCACCTACTTCACCGGCTTCAAGGTCAACTCGGGCGAGTACAAGCTCATGGGCCTCGCGCCCTACGGCGAGCCGAAATACGCCGACGTCATCCGCGAGAAGCTCATCGACATCAAGCCCGACGGCTCGTTCCGCCTCGACATGGACTACTTCGAGTACGGCAGCGGCCTGCGCATGACCGGCGGCAAGTTCGAGGAGCTGTTCGGCGGCCCGGCGCGTTCGCCCGAGACGAACATCACCAAGCGCGAGATGGACCTCGCCGCGTCGATCCAGGCCGTCACCGAGGAGGTGATGCTGAAGATAGCGCGGCACATCCACGAGAAGACCGGCATGCGCCACCTGTGCCTCGCCGGCGGCGTGGCGCTCAACTGCGTGGCCAACGGCGTCATCCTGCGCGAAGGGCCGTACGACGACATCTGGATCCAGCCCGCGGCCGGCGACGCCGGCGGCGCGCTCGGGGCGGCGCTGTTCACCTGGTACCAGCTGCTCGAGAACGAGCGCCAACCGACCGGCGGCGACGCGCAGAAGGGCTCGCTGCTCGGGCCGGCCTACGACGGCGACGCGGTGCGCGAGTTCCTCGGCTCGTCGGGCGCGAAGTACAAGACCTTCGACTCGGAGGGCGACCTGCTCGGCTACGTCGCGCAGAAGCTCGCCGACGGCAAGGTCATCGGCTGGTTCAACGGGCGCATGGAGTTCGGCCCGCGCGCGCTCGGCTCGCGCAGCATCCTCGGCGATCCGCGCAACTCGACCATGCAGTCGGTGATGAACCTGAAGATCAAGTTCCGCGAGTCGTTCCGCCCGTTCGCCCCGGCGGTGCTGCGCGAGCGCGCCCACGAGATCTTCGACATCGATCCCAAGCACGAGAGCCCCTACATGCTGCTGGTGGCGCCGGTGCGCGAGTCCTACCGCGCCACCCTGTCGGCCGCCGAGGAGAAGGCGATGCGCGACCCCGACCTGTGCAAGCGGGTCAACGTGGTGCGCTCGCAGTTCCCGGCCATCACCCACGTCGACTACTCGGCGCGGCTGCAGACCGTCGACGAGGAGCGCCACGGCCGTTACTACCGGCTCATCAAGCGCTTCGCGGAGCTCACCGGCTGCCCCGTCGTGGTGAACACCAGCTTCAACGTGCGCGGCGAGCCGATCGTGAACACCCCGGCCCAGGCGTACAACTGCTTCATCAACACCGAAATGGACGTGCTGGTGCTCGAGGACACGGTGCTCCTGCGCGAGGAGCAGCGCGTCGCTCCGGGTAGGAGCGAAGAGTACCTGTCGCAGTTTGCCCTCGATTGATCCATGGATTCGTTCAAGAAAATCGACCGGAACCCGACCATGCGCACGCTGGTGAGCTTCGCGCTGACGCTCGCGGCCGGCGCCGGGCTGTTCGGGCTCTACGCCCATTTCCACGGCAAGCCGGCCCTGGCGACGAACGTGTGGATCGCCGGCGGGGCGGCGGCGGCGCTCGCGCTCGTGCGGCCGATCGGGCGCTGGCTCTACGTGGCCTGGATGGGGCTCGGGGTGGCGCTCGGCATGGTCACTTCGCCGATCATCCTGGGTATCCTGTACCTCGTGCTGTTCACCCCGGTCGCGCTGGCGTTTCGCATCGCCGGCCGCGACAAGCTACGCCTGAAGAAGGACAAGAGCGCGAGCTACTGGGAGGCGTATCCGGAGCCCGAAGACCCGGCCACCTACGTGAAGCAATACTGAGGAGGGGCCATGAGCGAAGCCCAGGACGACAAACCGAAATCGAAGTTCGAAGAGGCGGCGAAGCAGGAGAAGACATCGCTCCTCAGCAACATCTTCGGCTTCATGCGGCAGAACAAGAAGTGGTGGCTCCTGCCGATCATCGCCACCATGCTGATCGTCGGGCTGCTCCTGGTGCTGTCCGGCACGGTGGTCGCGCCCTTCATCTACACCTTGTTCTGATGGCCGCGCCGCCATGGCCTCCGCATGCTGAACCCCCGGTTGAAGCGCTGGCTGGCGAAGGCCGGCCTGCTGGCCGCGAGCATCGCGCTGGCCCTGCTGATCGGCGAGGTCGTGGCGCGGGTGGCGTATCCGATGCGGCGCAGCCTGTCCTGGTACCATTACGACCCGCGCTACGGCTTCCGCCACCGCGAGAGCTACGACGCGATGACCAACGACTGGGGCGAGGGCAAGCTGTGGCGCTTCCACACCAACTCGCACGGCTTTCGCTGGCCGGAGTGGAGCCTGGAGGCGCCGAAGGACGCGCGCCGCGTGCTCGTCATGGGTGACTCGTTCACCTTCGGCGACGCGCTCTCCGAGGACGAGGCGTTCCCCGGGGTCGCGGGCGCGCGCGCGGGCAAGGCGTGGCAGGTCGTCAACGCCGGCACGAGCGCGTGGGGCCCGGCGCACGCGCTCGCCTACCTCGAGACCGAGGGCGCGCCGATCGAGGCGGGCTGCCTGGTGTACGCCTTGTTCGAGGGCAACGACGTCATCGACGTGATGACCCACGGCGGCTACGAGCTGAAGGACGGGGCGATCGTCTCGCGGGTGGAGACGCGCAAGGCCGAGGTGACGCGGATGAGCCGCGTGCGCGACGTCCTGCGCGGCTCGCTCTACGATTTCCTGCTCGAGCACAGTCAGCTGTTCAACATCGTGCGCGCCGGCGGGCTCAACACCGTGGCCAAGCAGGGCGCGGCGGGCGACCCCTACCACGACACCTCGCGCGAGGCGTACGACCGCGGCGTCGAGCTGACCCTGGCGGTGCTCGATCGCTTGGCGGCGCTCGCGAAGAAGCGCTTCGGCGGGTTCGCGATCGTGCTCCTGCCGATGCGCGCGCAGCTCACCGGCGGCGGCAAGGGCGACAAGTCCGCCGAGCCCTTCCCGCAGTGGATGGGCGACACCGCCCACGAGCGCGTGACCGCCTGGGCGCGGAAGAACGGCGTGCCGGTGTTCGACACGCGCGCGGTGCTGCCGGCGGACGCGACGCTCGCGGAGCTCTACTTCCAGCGCGACTTCCACTTCAACGCCGCGGGCAGCCGCATCGTCGGCGATGGGCTCGGCGAGCGGCTGGCGCAGCTGTGCCAGGGCAACTGATGCGCGTGCTCCAGGTCATCCCCGCGTTCTTGCCCGCGACCCGCTACGGCGGGCCGCCGATGAGCGTGCTGCGGCTGTGCCAGGGGCTCATACAAGCGGGCGTGGACGTCGAGCTCGTCACCACCGACGCCGACGGCCCGGGCGGCCGCGCCGAGGTGACGTACGACCGGCTGGTCGACGTCGAGGGGGTGCCGGTGCGCTATTTCCGCCGCTACCCGCGCTACGAGTACGGCCTGTCGCTGCCGTTCGTGCGCTTCGCGCTGGACGAGCTCGGCGGCTACGACTTGGTGCACGTCACGCCGCTCTTCACCTTCATCTCGACGCTGACGCCGCTCCTCGCGCGCCGCAGCCGCGTGCCCTACGTGGTGTCGCCACGCGGCATGTGCATGCCGTGGAGCCTGCAGCGGCGCAGCTGGAAGAAGCTCCCCTACTGGCACGCGTTCGAGCGACCGAACCTGTCGCGCGCCGCGGGCCTGCACGCCACCAGCGAGCCCGAAGAAGAGCAGCTGCGGCGGCTCTTTCCCGGCGCGGCCGTGTTCACCGTGCCGAACGCGGTGCCGATCGACGACGCGCCGAGCGTCGCGCGCGAGCCCGGGCGCGTGCTGTTCGTCGGCCGCCTCCACCCGGTGAAGGGGTTCGACGTGCTCGTGCCGGCGATGAGCCTGCTCGCCCGCCGCATGCCCGAGGTCGAGCTGGTGCTGGCGGGGCCGGACGACCACGGCGAATGGGCGCGCATCCAGGAGCGGGTGGCCGCGGCCGATCCGCGCCCGCGCGTGCGCTGGGTCGGCCCGGTGGAGGGCGCGAAGAAAGCGGAGCTCTACGCCAGCGCCGCGGCGTTCGTGATGACGTCGCACCTCGAGAGCTTCGGCAACGCCATCGTCGAGGCGCTCGGCGCCGGCACGCCGGTGGTGGCGGGGCGCAATTGCCCGTGGCGCGGGCTCGATCGCGCGGGCGCGGGCCACTGGGTCGACAACACCCCGAGCGCGATCGCCGGCGCGCTCGAGCGGGTGCTGGCGGCGAAGGACGGCGCGGCCATGCAGGCGGCCGCCAGGAAGTACGCCGCGAGCTTCTCGATCGCGGCGGTGGGCAAGCAGATGGCCGCTCGTTATCGCGCGCTCCTCGACGGGTCCGGCGCGGGCGAGCGCTTCACCGCGAGCACGACGACATGTTGATCTGCGGATTGCACGACGGTCACAACGCGGCGGCGGCTCTCTCGCGCGACGGGCGCCTGCTCGGCGCGCTGCAGGAGGAGCGGCCGTGCCGCACCAAGAACTGGGCCGGCTTCCCGTCGATGGCGATCGATCGGCTGCTCGCCGCGGCGGGCGCGAGCGCGAGCGACGTGGACGCCTGGGTGTTCGCGGGCCACGAGACGCACCTGCCGCCGAAGGTCGACGGCCTGACCGGCCGCGACGCCGAGGTGCGCGCTTACAAGGCGAACTGCACGCCGATCGCCCAGGTGCGGCGGCAACTGCGCGAGACGCCGCTGCGCGCCGCGGTCCACGCGCTGCGCGGGCGCCAGCGGCAGAAGCCCCTGCTCGATCGCGGCGTCGCGCGCGAGCGCATCCACGTGGTGAAGCACCACATGTGCCACGCGATGACCGCGTACATGGGCCCAGGCGCCGATCCCGACGCGCTCGTCATCACCCTCGACGGCTCGGGCGACGGCCTGTGCGCCACCGTGTCGATCCCCGGGCCGCGCGGAAAGCTCGAGCTCCTGCACTCGATCGCCGAGGAGCACTCGGTCGGCATCGTCTGGGCCCTGATGACCTCGCTCCTCGGCATGGTGCCGCTCGAGCACGAGTACAAGATCATGGGCATGGCGCCGTACGCCTCGGGCAGCCGCGTGCGCGCGGTCGCCGACAAGCTGCGGAGCGCCTTCGTGGTGGAGAACGGCGGCTGGAAGCGCGCGCCGCATTTCCCCCACCCGAGCTACGCCTACGAGTTCCTGCGCGACAAGCTCGAGTTCGATCGCTTCGATCACGTGTGCGGCGGGCTGCAGCTGTTCACCGAGGAGCTCATCTCGGCGTGGGTGCAGCACTGGCTGCGCGCGACCGGCCGCAAGAAGCTGCGCCTCTCCGGCGGCGTGTTCATGAACGTCAAGCTCAACAAGGTGATCGGCGAGCTCGACGAGGTCGACGACCTGTTCGTGTTCCCGTCGTGCGGCGACGAGACCAACGCCATCGGCGCAATGTGGGCGCACCTCGGCGACCTCGGCCGGGCCGGCTCGATCGAGCCGCTCGGCGCGTTCTACCTCGGCGTGCCGCCCGCCGCCGGCGACTACGACCGCGCCGCCGAGCGCGCCCGCGAGCGCGGCTTCACCGTCGAGCGTCCCGGCGACATGGCGGGGGCGATCGCGCAGCTGCTCGTCGACGGCAACCCGGTGGCGCGGGTCGACGGCGCGGAGGAGTTCGGCGCGCGCGCGCTCGGCAACCGCTCGATCCTCGCCGATCCGTCGCGCCCGAACGTCGTGCGCGTCATCAACCGGGCGATCAAGTGCCGCGACTTCTGGATGCCCTTCGCGCCCTCGGTGCTGCGCGAGGAGGCCGATCGCTACGTCCACAACCCCAAGGGCTTCGCCGCGCCCTACATGATCCTGGCGTTCGACTCGAAGAACACCGCCGAGGTGGCCGCCGCCTGCCACCCCGAGGACGGCACCATCCGCCCGCAAGTGGTCGACGAAAAGCACAACCCCGCCTACCACGCCCTGCTGACGCGCTTCCGCCAGCTGTCAGGCCGCGGCGCCGTGCTCAACACCTCCTTCAACCTGCACGGCGAACCGATCGTGTCCTCCCCCACCGACGCGCTCGGCGTGCTCGAATCGAGCGGCCTCGAACACCTGGCGCTGGGACCCTTCCTCATCCACAAGACCTGATCTCCGGATCGAGTGTGGAGCAGAGAATGGGGACAGGCGACCGAGAACGCTCGGACGAGCGTTCGGGTCTCCCCGACCCTGGATTCCCGCTTTCGCGGGAATGACGATTCGACTTAGGTTTGGCGCAAAGCAGGTCCGGGTCGCGGTCGAGGTCGATCACATCCGCAGCATGGCCGGACACCTATCCTCGTACAGCTACCCATAAACCAATAAATATGGCCTTAATTCCGTAGATATTGGAATATGGCCATAAAACAATAAATATGGGTCCGCTTTTCGATGGCATACCCAGGTTCGATGGCATACCCCCAGGGCGGTCCGGGCGCCGGACGCGCGGATCGGGAGTTCTCGGTCGCCTGTTCCCGTTCTCTGCTCCACATTTTTCTCCCGTGGAAGGCAGAGCCGTCATGCGGAGCGATCAGAGGGGGTAGCGATCAGAGGGGGTTGGGATCGACGGCGCGGCGGGCGCCGTCGCCGAGCGGGTTGCCGTTGTAGCCGCCCCAGATGATGACGTCGCTGCCGGTGTAGACGGCGGCGGAGTCGGAGCGGGCGGTCAGGGTATCGGAGGGGAAGGATTTCCACACGCCGAACTTGCCGTCGGGCTTCCACAGCGCGCCGTCGGCGATGAGGGTGTCGCAGCCCGCGCCCTTGCAGCCGCCCCAGATGAAGATGCCGGTGCCGGGGACGACGCCGACGTAGCGCGCGCGCGGCGAGGCGACCTCGGGATCGCCCGGCTTGAGGTTCTGCCAGTAGCCGTCGGGCTGGTTCTCGGCGCCCTCCCAGTAGAAGCAGGGATCGCCGCCGTAGAAGTCGAAGCCGTCCCAGCCGCCGAACAGGTAGAAGCCGTAGCCGTTCGGATCGCGGAAGGCGGTGACGCTCTCGAGCTGGTGGGTCGGGGGCGCGCCGCCGTTCGGGGGAGCGCCGCCGGACATGTCGACCTTGGTCCAGGTGTCGCTGCCCGGCTGGTAGAACGCGCCGTCGCCGAACCAGCTGGAGGTGTCGGTGCCGCCCCAGATGAAGAGCAGGCCGCTCGCGTGCTTGGGCGACGCCACCTGATAGCCGTGCGAGAAATTGAAACGCGCGGACGGCGCGTTGACGGCGCTCATCGCCACCCAGCTGTCGTTCGCCACGGTGTAGCGGCCGCCGCTGTTGAGCGCGGTGACGCCGTTGCGCCCGCCCCACACGAGGATCTGCGTGCCGGTGAACTCCATCGCGTGCGCCTGGCGCAGCGCCGGCTGGTTGGTGGTCGACATCGCCGTCCACTTGTCGGTCGCCGGATCGTAGAAGCCGCCGACCATCTCGGGCGCAGCCGAACCGAAGCCGCCCCAGACGTACATCTTGCTGCCCGTCCACACCGCGGCGTGCGAGTGGCGCGCGGTGGGCGCGCCGGCGGTGCTGATCGCCGCCCAGCCGTCGGTCTTCGGGTCGTACATGAAGCCGGTGTTGGTGACGCCGTTCTTGGTGAGGCCGCCCCACACGATCATCTTGCTGCCGGTCCACACCGCGGTGTGGTTGTAGCGGGCGCTCGGCGCGCCGTTGGCGTTCGTCAGCACCCAGATCGAGCACGTGCCCGCGCCGTCGCAGCTCGCGCCGTTGCCGCCGTCCTTGTAACAGGCGGCGAAGCGCGGCGCGTTGTTGGCGACGCACTTGCCGCCGTTGCAGCCCCAGGTGACGCAGCTGTTGTTCTTGCCGCAATCGGACGGCTGCATGCACATCGCCGGCGCGCCGCCGTTGCCCGAGGTCGTGCTGGTGACGCTCGTGGTGGACATCCCACCCTGGCCCGAGGTCGTCCCGCCCGTACCCGTCGGCCCGGACATGCTCACCGAGGTGCTCTGACCCTCCGAGGTCGTGGAGCCGTCCGCGCCGCTCCCGCTCATGCCGGCGCCGCTCCCCGAGTTCACCGTGGGCGTTCCGCTGCCGTTCGCCCCGCCGTTGCCGATTTTGACCGTCTGACTGGAGTCGTCCTGACAACCCGCCAGCTCGACGGCCCCCAGCCCCGCCAAAGCGAGGAGCCCCGAAATAAGCACGCGCGTCCGCATCGTATCGTCAACGATAAATGTTTGGCATTGACCGAGCAACTGCAATTGACGAGCGAGGAGGACGGGGTTGACAGCGTGAATCGCCGCCGCGAAAAGGGCCGGCACGTGTCGAAGTCTTGGCGCGCATTGGTGCCGCGGCTCGCGGTCTGGACGCTCCCGGCGATCAGCGTGTCGCTGGCGGTCGGCAGCCAGTTCCTCGTGCCGCGCGTGCTGCAACACGGCCTGTCGGAGGCCGACTACACCAGCTACGTCGCGCTCAGCTCGGTCGCGGCGTACGTCGGCTTCGGCGAGGGCGGCGTGCTCCTGTCGATGCTGCGCGAGCTGTCGGCGCTCCACGGCGGCGGCGAGCAGGCGGCGTTCATCGCCGAGCTCCGGCGTTCGCGGCGGATTTTTTTCGTCGCCGCGCTCCTCGGCGGCGCCATCGCGGCGGTGGCGTTCACCGTAGGCATCGTCGCGCAGCAGGGCGCGCTCTCGGCCGCGCACGCGCGGACGCTCGCCCCGGCTGCGATCGCCCTCGTCATCGGCGCGATGCTCGAGCTGTTCTTCGGCAGCTACCACGCGGTCCTGCTCTTCTCCACCGGTCGCCTGGTGATGGCGCAGCTCGTCGGCCTGGCGATCATCGTGCTGCCGCTCGCCGGGCTCATCGCCGCGCTCGAGCTCAGCCACAACGTCATCGTGGGCGTGTGCGCTCAGGGCATGACCACCGCGCTCCTCGCCTGCGCGCGCGGCCTCCACGCCCGCAAACTGACGCGCGCCGAGTCGTCGTCGGTGGGCACGTTGCCGCCGCCCGCGCCGCTCGGCCGCGTCGTCGGGCCGGGCGCGGTCATCAAGATCGCCGACGTGATGCACGCGGCGTCTTACCCGCACCTCCTCAGCGAGCTCGCGCCCGCGACCGTGCCGGGCGCGATCCCCGCGCGCACCTACTCGAACGCCACGCGCATGGTGACGCAGCAGTTCGTCGGCCTCTTGCAGGTGCACATCACCCGCGGCATGGCCGGCGACGACCGCGCGAAGGAGCGCGCCCGCTCCCAGTACCGCGCCTCGGCGATGTTCCTCACCGCGGCGCACCTCGTGCAGTTGGCGATGGTGTCCGCGCTCGCCGGCTTCGTCTTCCACTTCTGGCTGCCGAACCAGGCGCCCTACCTCGGCGAGCTCTTGCCCGGGATGCTGGCGTCGCAGGCGCTCCTCGCCGCGAGCCTCCCGACCGACATCCTGTTCATCGCCACCGGACACCTCCGCACCCTCGGCGTGGCGCGGCTCGTCGGCACCGCGCTCGGCCTCGTCACCGTGGCGATCGCCATCCCCTACTTCGGCCGCGGCGCGCTCGGCGTGGGTTTGGCCGGAGCCGGCGTCCCGCTGTTCGCCGCGGGCTTGTGGGGCGAGCTGTCGTGGATGCGCGGGATGGCGCCGCCCTCGCGCCACGTGCTCGCGCGCTACGGCATGGCTCTCGTCGCGGCCGGGGCGTGCGCGTTCTACGGCTCGCATCCGATCGCCGCGGCGCTCGTGACCGGCGCGTGCGGGCTCGCCGCCCTGCCCTATTCGGCGATTCGGCTGCTCCGGCTCTTGCGCCACGCGCCGATGTCGGACCCGCCGGTGAGCCAGCCGGCGTCGGGCTGACTGGCACTACCTCCGATCAGGGCTCCGCGCCGGGGCGGCGGGGCATGGGCGCGAGCTCGGGCAGGATCAGATCGACGTGCCACAGGCTCTTTTCCATCACGCAGGGGATCTTCGCCGACTGGTCGGCGTTGACGCCGAGCACGTCGACCAGCGCGTAGCGGCCGACGAGCCGCGCCTTGTAGCTGTGCGGCACGAAGCGCAGGCGGCTCCGCGCCGGCACCAGCATCGCCCAGGGATCGATCTGCCGGCCGCTCGCGTTGGAGTAGCGGTCCGCGCGCGCCTGCAGGTTCGCGCGCGCGCGCTCGGACAAGAGGTCGTAGACGGCGCGGGCGTTGCGGTCGCCCGCCTCCAGCGACTCGAGCCGCTCGACCAGCTCGCGCACCGCGCCCTCGGGCGTGGCGTTGCTCGGCGCGCTGCTGCAGGCCGCGGCGGAGGCAGCGAGCGCGAGCGCGGCGAGGCGGGTCATGGCGCGAGCTTGCTCCACCCGCGCGCGGCGAGCACGTTTTTTGTGCCGGATCGCGCGCCCGTGCGATCGTGCCGTGGCCGTGAGCAACGCTGCGCTGGAGCGACGGGACCGCGAGGCCGCCACCGTGCGGCTCATCGCCGGCGACAACCTGACGGCGCTCGAGGAGCTGGCGGCGGCGGGCGCGCGGGTGGAGCTCGCCTACCTCGATCCGCCGTTCTTCACCCAGCGGCTGCACCTCCGCACCCGCCGCAAGGGCCGCGGCGCCGCGCTCGAGCGCAGCTACGCGCCGGCGTTCGACGACCGCTGGCCGAGCTTCGAGGCGTACCTCCAGGCGATCGAGGCGCGCATCGCCCGCGTGCGCGAGCTCCTGTCCGACGACGGCGCGATGGTGCTGCACGTCGATCCGACCGCGAGCCATTACCTGAAGGTCGCGTGCGATCGCATCTTCGGGCGCGACGCCTTCGCCAGCGAAATCATCTGGCGCTACCGGCGCTGGCCCGCCAAGACGAAGAACTTCCAGCGCGTGCACGACGTGCTGCTCCGTTACGTGCGCGATCCGCGGCGCGAGCCGCGCTTCGTCCAGCTGTACGAGCCGCTGGCGGCCTCGACGGTGGCGACCTGGGGCAAGACCCGGCAGCTGGCGGCGTTCGGCCGCGACGGGCGGCGCGTGCGCTCGACCCGCACCGCCGAGCCCTCGCCCGGCGTGCCGCTCGGCGACGTGTGGGAGATCGGCGTCATCGCCCCGGTCGCGCGCGAGCGCACCGGCTACCCCACGCAAAAACCCGAGGCGCTGCTCGAGCGGATCGTCGGCGCGTGCAGCCACCCGGGCGACACCGTGCTCGATCCCTACGCCGGCAGCGGCACCACCCTGGACGTCGCGGCGCGGCTCGGGCGGAGCGCGATCGGCATCGACGCCAGCCCGGAGGCCATCGACGTCATGCGCCGGCGTCTGCTCGGCGCCGGGCACGTCCTCCGCATGGGTTAAGGTCCGAGGCGCAGGTCGTCGAAGGCGCCGAGCTCGCGGAAAGCCTGGTAAACCACGACCGCGACGGCGTTGGCGAGGTTCAGCGAGCGCACGCCGCCGATGGTCGGGATGCCGTACACGTCGCCCGGGTGCCGATCGAGGAGCTCGTCCGGCAGCCCGGTGCTCTCGCGGCCGAAGAGCAGCGCGTCGCCCGGCCGGTAGCGCGCGTCGAGGTAGCTCTTCGCGCCCACCGCGGAGAACAGCAACAGCCGCGCGTCGGGGTGGGCATGGCGAAAATGCTCCAGATCGAGGTGGCGCTCGACCTGCACGAGCGGCCAGTAATCGAGCCCCGCCCGGCGAACGGCTTTTTCGTCGAGCGAGAACCCGAGCCGCCCGCACAGGTGGAGCGGGCATTGCAAGGCCGCCGCGATCCGCGCGATGTTGCCCGTGTTTTGCGGAATCTCCGGATCGAGCAGGACGATCCGGGGCGGCCGCGGCAGGGGCTCGGCGCGAAGCCGCGGTCGGTCCTTGGCCATGCGCAAACGTCTACACCGCGGCGCACAGCTGTACTAGCCTGCTCAAGGATCTTCGAATGCGCGCGCTTGGATGGATCGTCGGCGTGGCCCTGGCAACCGGGGCGTCCTGCTTCGCGGGCGCGGCGCGCGCCGACAGCATGGATCCGGCGCTCGAGCGCCTGGTGCTGAACTCGCGCTGCATGGCCGCGGTCGGCGGCGTCGGCAACTACGCCAACCCCACGGCGGGCTTCACCCGCTGCCTGCCGAACGACTTCGCCTTCGGCAAGCTGGTGGCGCAGCTCGGCGCGGCGCTCGCGCCCATCCCGCAGTACGCCGGCCGTTCGACCGGCTTCGGCGGCTACAAGATCAGCCTGCAGGGCGCCTACACCACCATCGACAAGGACGCGCTCTACTGGCAGCAGGGCACGCAGGGCGCGGTCGACAAGTCGACCAACCAGGCGTCGATCGTCAACAAGAGCCCCGACTCGCTCTTGCAGCTCTACTCGGTGCGGCTCGCCAAGGGCCTGCCGTTCGGCTGGGAGGTGGGCGCCTCGTTCGGCTACCTGGTGAACACCACCATCGTGTCGGGCGGTGGCGACGTGCGGCTGTCGGTGCTCGAGGGCTTCCGCCCCTACCTGCCGCTCGGCTACCTGCCCGACGTCGCCGTCGGCGGCAGCGTGCGCACCATCACCGGCACCTCGCAGATCAAGCTCACCGTGGTCGGCGTCGACGCGCAGATCTCCAAACCCATCCCCATCTCCGGCACGGTCGTGCTGCAGCCGCACGTCGGCTACCAGTGGCTGCGCATCTTCGGCGACTCGGGGCTCATCGACACCACGCCGAACACCGAGCCGGTGCAGCACTGCGGCTACCAGGGCGACAACAACCCCGCCTCGCCGGATCCGACCAAGCCGAACGTGCTCGACGGCCAACCGGTGTGCAAGGGCTCGAGCGCGGACTTCAACAACAACGTGGTGTTCAACAACATCCGGCTCGACCGCCACCGGATCAACTTCGGCGCCGATCTCCGCTTCCAGATGGTGTTCGTCGGCGTCAACGTGCTCACGGACTTGATCTCGCCGGCCAAGGCCAACAAGAACCTCGACAACTCGTTCACCCCCGACGCGAACGATCCGAGCGGCACCAAGCAGCTGCAGGGCAACCCGCTCGGCCCCGACCCGAACACCGGCAAGGACGAGGTCAAAGGGCAATGGACGGTCGCGGTCGAGCTCGGCGCGGCGTTCTGAACTGAACGGCACCCGCGCGGCGGGCATCTCAAGGATCGCGTGAGACTCACCCCGGAGATCCTGGCAAATCGCTTTGGATTCGCCGATCTAGCCGAGTCCGGCGACCGCCCCGCGCTGTCGCTGCGGATCGGCCGCGAGTCGGAGCACCGCGAGGTGAGCTTCCGCGAGCTCGGCGCGATGGCGGCGGCGGCGGCGGCGGAGCTCGAGGCCCGCCCGGGCGAGCGCGTGGCCCTGCTCATGCCGCACACCGATCGGCTGGTGGCGCTCTTCTTCGGGGTGATCCTGCGCGGCGCGGTGCCGTCGATCATCGCCTGGCCGACCGCGAAAATGGACCCGGCGAAGTACCGCCGCAACGTCCACGCGGTGGTATCGCGGCTCGGCGCGCAGTGGATCGTCACCGAGCACACCATGGCCGCGGAGCTCGGCGCGTCGATCGGCGAGGCCACGGTGGTCGACGCCGCCGCGCTCGAGCTCACCGCGACCGGCGCGCCCGCGCTCGCGCAGCCGATCGACGTCGAGCGCCCGCTGTTCATCCAGTTCTCCGGCGGCACCACCGGCACGCAGAAATCGGTGCCGATCAGCCTGAAGAAGCTCCACGAGCAGCTCGTCGCCTACGACGCGCGCATCGCCCTCGCCGCGGCGGATCGCGTCATCTCGTGGCTGCCGCTGTACCACGACATGGGCTTGGTCGCGTGCCTGCTCATGCCTTTCGCCTACCGCCTGCCGCTGACGATGTTCGCGCCGATGGAGTGGGTCATGGATCCGGGGCGCTTCCTCGCCGCGGTGGGCCGCGACCGCGCGACGCTCGCGTGGCTGCCGAACTTCGCCTACGCGTTCATGGCGAAGAAGGCGCGCCTGCCCCAGGAGGGCGTGGATCTCGCGCCGCTCCGCGCGCTCGTCAACTGCAGCGAGCCGGTGCGCGCCGAGAGCATGGCCGCGTTCGCCGAGCGGTTCGCCGAGCACGGCTTCGACCGCCGCGCGCTCCACGCCTGCTACGCCATGGCGGAAGCGACCTTCGCGGTGACGCAGACGACCGCCGACGATCCGCCGCGCGAGCTCGCCGTGTCGCGCGAGGGGCTCGGGCGCGGGCGGCTCGAGCCGCGCGCCGGCGAGCGCGTGCTGGTGTCGTGCGGCCGGCCCATCCCGTCGGTGGAGGTGCGGGTCGACGCGGCGGAGGGCGCGATCGGCGAGATCGCCCTGCGCGGGCCGTTCATCATGGACGATTACCTGATCGGGCCGGGCGAGACCCCGCGCTGGGCGTTCGACGGCGAGTGGTACAAGACCGGCGACCTCGGCGCGGTGGTCGACGGCCACCTCTACGTCACCGGCCGCAAGAAGGACGTGATCATCGTCGGCGGCATCAACGTGTTCCCGGAGGATCTCGAGCTCGCGGCCGGCGAGGTGCCGGGGATTCACGCCGGCCGGGTGGTGGCGATGGGCATCGACGACCCCGAGCTCGGCACCGAGCGGCTGGTGATCGTCGCCGAGGTCGACGACGACGCCGATCTCGCGCGCGCCGACGAGCTGGAGGAGGCGGTGCGGAGGAGCGCCCTGACCGTGGCCGGGGTCGCGCCGAATCACGCCTTCATCGTGCCGCCGCGCTGGATCGTGAAGAGCACTGCGGGCAAGATCTCGCGCAGCGAAACGCGCGCCCGCGTGCTCGAACGCTGGGACGCGCTGACCAAGAGAGAGGGAACGTGAGCGAGCTGGAGACCATACGCAAGACCGTCGAGCGCCACTTGAAGCGAAAGCCCAAGACCTTCGACGACAAGACCGCGCTCGTGTCCGGCGGGCTCATCGACTCGATGTCGATCGTCGATCTCATCTTGGACCTCGAGAGCGCGCTCGGCGTGCGCATCCCAGCCAGCGAAGTACAGCCGGATGACTTCGACTCCGTCCACACCATCGCGCGAACCGTCGAGCGATTCCGCTGACGACGACGCGCCCGCGCCGGAGCCCGCGCGCGAGCTCACCGGCGCGCGCCTCGCGCTCCTGGCGGTGGCGACGCTGGCGCTGTGCGCGCTGCTCGGGCGGATCGATCCGTTCGGCGCGCTGTCGGCCCGGCTGACCGGCGGCGAGGCGGTGCTGAAGACGCCGCAGGGCGATCCCGAGACGTGGGACCAGGGCCGCGGCGCCACGCTGCTCGCCACGCTCGGCAAGCTCCGCCCGCTCGAGCCGGGGATGCGGCGCGTGCTGGTGTTCGGCAACTCGCAGCAGTACACCGTGTCGCAGCCGCGCGGCAGCAAGGTCGATCCCGGCGAGCGCGTCGCCATCGCCAGCGCGCGCTTCGGCAGGACGCTGGACGAGCGCGCGCCCGGTCGCTGGCGCGTGTACAACGCCGGCTGCGACAACCAGAACTTCGCCGAGGCGCTGTGGCAGGCGCTGTGGTGGTTCGAGGTCGCGCCCGAGCCGCCGGCGGCGCTCGTGCTCCAGTCGAGCTTCGACACCTTGCGCAAGACCGCGGTGCGCGCCGGCTACCAGACGCTGCTCGACGATCCGCGCTACCTCGCGGCGCTCGACGCCTGGGCCGCGCGCGAGCGGCCCTACCTCGGCGACTGGCGCGTGGCGCGGCGCGAATGGGCCGACCGGCGCGCCGAGCTCGAAGGGCAGAAGAACGAGCGCTGGAAGCAGTGGAGCCCCGAGCCCGGCCTGCGCGCGGCGATGGAGCACGTCGAGCTGTTCCAGCGGCGGCAGAAGCTCAAGTCGTCGCTGTTCGGCAGCCTCTACGCCGTGCGGGTGCGCGCCCTCGGCATCAGCCCGACCACGCGGCGCCACATCACCGGCGCGCCGCTCGAGCAGAACTTCGCCGCGCTCGAGGACCTCATCACCCTCGCCCGCAGCAAGGGCGCGGAGGTGTTCGTCTACAACGCGCCGACGAACCCCGCCGTCGACATGTTCTACCCCGACGAGTACGCGGCCTACCTCGCGCGGCTCGAACGCCTCGCCGCCGGCCACGGCGCGAGCTTCGCCGACTTCGGCCACGCGGTGCCCGCCGAGCACTGGGGCTACTGGATCGACGGGCCCGACCCGATCCACTTCGACGACGAGGGCCACGCGATCATCCACCACCTGCTCACCGAGCGCTTCGCGCCGCTCCTCCTGCGCTGATGCTGTTCACGAGCTTCACCTACCTCGCGTTCCTCTTGCTGGTGATCCCGGCGGTGCGCCTGTCGCGCGGGCTGTGGCGCGAGCGGGTGATCCTCGCGGCGAGCTTCGTGTTCTACGCCGCCTGGGACGTGCGCTTCTTGCTGGTGCTGCTCGGCATCGGCTTGTTCACCTACTGGGCGGCGCGGCGCATCACCGCGGCGCGCGAGGCCGGGCGCAAACCGGGGGCGGGCTGGGCCATCGCCGCCATCTTGCTGGTGCTGTCGGCGTTCAAGTACACGCGCATGCTGGTCGAGCTCGCCAATTGGCTCTTTCCGCTGCGCCTGCCGCTGCCGGCGATCGTGCTGCCGCTCGGCATCTCGTTCTTCACCTTCGAGTGCGTGAGCTACCTGCTCGACGTGCAGCGCGGCGCCAAGGAGCTGTTGCCGCTGCGCCGTTTCTTGCTGTTCCCGGCGTACTGGCCGCACATGGTGGCGGGGCCGATCCTGCGCATCAAGGAGCTCGCCCCCGAGCTCGAGCCGCTCCGCACCGCGAGCTGGCTCGAGACGCTCGCCGGCGTCGATCGCGTGGTCATCGGCCTGTGCAAGAAAGTGGTGCTCGCCGACTCGCTGGCGTCGTTCGTCGATCAAGGCTTCGGCGCGCCGGCCGGCGCCACCAGCGCGATCGACGGCTGGGCGCTCGCGACCGCCTTCGCGCTGCAGATCTTCTTCGACTTCTCGGGCTACAGCGACATCGCCATCGGCGTGTCGCGCATGGTCGGCATCCGCCTGCCCGAGAACTTCAACCTGCCGTACCACGCCGCCAGCCCGAGCGACTTCTGGAACCGCTGGCACATGACGCTGTCGCGGTGGATCCGCGATTACCTGTTTTTTCCGCTGAACCTGCGCGCCGGCAAGCGCATCTGGCTCCGCTACGTCTACCTCGTGGCGGTGATGACGCTGGTCGGGCTGTGGCATGGCGCCGGGCCCGGCTTCGTGCTGTGGGGCGCGTGGCACGGCCTGCTCATGGTGGCGCACCGGGTGGTCGCGCCGCGCTTTTCCAACCTCGACGACCGACCGCGCGCCGCGGTCGAACAGCTCGGCCGGCTCGTCTCGCTCGCGCTCATCGTCGCCGGCTGGGTGCCGTTCCGCGCGGCGACGCTCGCGCAGGCCGCCGGCATGCTGCGGGCGATGTTCACCCTGCGCGGCTTGCGCCCGGCCTACTCGGTGAACGACTACCTGCTCGTGGCGCTGTGCGTGCTCGGCTACTTCACGGTGATTCCGGCGATCGAGCGCCACGCCCAGCAAGAGCCGGACGCCATCGACTGGCGCCGCGCGCTCTTCTGGCTGCGCGCCCCCGCCTACGCCGTGGCGATCGAGCTCTTGTTCATGTTCGACCGCAGCAACGTCGCGTTCATCTATTTCCAGTTCTAGACCGGCGGCAGCGTGTAACCCATCTTGCCGACGATCGCCCGGAAGGTGCGGTCCTCGGTGCGGGCGCGCTCGATGTACTCGGCGAACTTCTCGAGGTGACCCTCGAGCGCGGCGGCGAAGGCGCGCTCGCTGTTCTCGAGCACGAGCAACAGGTGCGGGTGGGCGCCCTCGATCGCCTTCGGCACCTGCATGCCGTGAGCGGCCTCGTTGCGCGCCTTGGCCACGGCGTGGACGAGCTCGAGCAGCTCGCGATCGCGCGGGCGGGTCTTGGCGGTGTCGCGCTCGGCGCGCGAACCCTCGAGCAGGAGCGCGGCGCGTTCCAGGTAGCTGCCGGCGCGCGCCGGAGCGGACAGGAGCAGCGCGAACGCGAGCGAAAAAGCGGCGACGAGACGGATCACGTTCCCTCCGCGGGGCTTGCCCCGGTTCCGATGATGGCGAGCGCGCTCGAGGCGGCGGCTTGCTCGGCGAGCTTCTTGGAGCGGCCCTGGCCGGTGGTGGTGATGGCCCAGCGCGGCAAGCCGTCGGGGCTCACGCTCGGCGGCGCGCCCGGCGCGGGCTCGCGATCGAGCCACGCGACCACCTCGACCGAGAACTCGCGCGCGTGCGGAGGCCCCTCCTCGGCCACCACGCGGTAGCGCGGCGGCGGCAGCCCGCGCGCCTGCACCAGCTCCTGCAGGCGGCTCTTGGCG
>JACXTT010004349.1_pt1 | contig 21072 bp, 20 predicted proteins | sample 9270951 | NCBI WGS metagenome assembly JACXTT01 (sample SAMN15532306, study PRJNA645909) | rock metagenome | isolation source: weathered quartz diorite | place: Puerto Rico | collected 2017-06-21
TCGGAAGCGAACCGCGAGCGGGGATTGCGGGTCCTTACCGACGGCAGCAAGTTGGCGATGCCCGAAGTCAATATCGGCCTGTTCCCCGATGTCGGCGGCAGTTATTTCCTCAGCCACGCACCGGGCAAGCTGGGCTATTACCTGGCCTTGACCGGCCTGACCGTGCGCGCCGCCGACGGTTTGTATTGCGGCCTCGCCGAAACCTTCGTTACGCAAGCGGCCATGCCCGCCTTGATGGAATTGATCGAGAGCACGCCGGGCGCGCAGTTGCGCGATGCCGTCAAAACTTTTGCCGCGCAGTACCGCGATGCGGCGGGCGCCGCGCCATTGGCGGCCGAGCGCGATGCCATCGACCGCCATTTCAGCCATGCCAGCGTCGAAGCGATCACGGCTTCCCTGGCGGCCGATGAAAGCGTGCTGATGCAAAAGGCGCTGGCGGCCATGCACAAGCGCTCGCCGCTATTGCTCAAAGTGACCTTGGAATTGCTGAACCGCGGCGCTGCTCTCGATCTGGCCGACTGCCTGCGCATGGAGCGCATCCTGGTGCGGCGCAATTTCGAGCACGGCGAAGTGCTCGAGGGAATCCGCGCGCTGGTGATCGACAAGGACAATGCGCCGGTATGGAATCCACCCACCCTGGATGCGGTGACGGACGAGATGGTTGCGCGCTTTTTCGATTCACCGTGGCCGGAGCGGGCCCACCCGCTGCGCGACCTCGGCAAAAACTAGGACTGTTCGCGGTGGCGTAACACCACGCGCTCGGTTGGCGCAAAATACGCCGCCAGCCGCTCGGCCATGTACACCGAGCGGTGCTGGCCCCCTGTACAACCGAGCGCCACCGTCAAATAACTGCGGTTGTCGGTTTTAAAGGACGGCAGCCATTTCTCGATGAACACCCGGATATCCTTCAACAGCTCTCCCGCGGCCGGCTGCGCATCCAGGAAAGCAATGACGGGCGCATCCATGCCGGTCATCGGCCGCAAGGTCAGATCGTAGTAGGGATTCGGCAGGGCGCGCACGTCGAACACGAAATCGGCGTCGAGCGGCACGCCGAGTTTGAAGGCGAAGGACTCGAAGAACAGGGTCAGCGGCGCCCGTTCCAACTCCACCAATTCCTTGATCCAGGCGCGCAATTTATTGGCCGATAAATCCGAAGTATCTATCACCAGGCCCAGCTGCTCGATGGCGGACAGGCGTTCGCGCTCCTCGGTAATACACTCGATCAGGGTGCGGCGCGAGGCCGGGTTTTCATCGGGGCGCAGCTGGTGCGACAGCGGATGGCTGCGCCGCGTCTCGGAAAAGCGCGCCACCAGGGAATGGGTGTTCGAGGTCAGGAACATGACCTTGACGTCGTGCCCCTTGGCTTTCAAGCCCGCCACGTTGACGGGCAATTCGACCAGCGACTCCGAGCTGCGCGCGTCGACGGCGACGGCGACGCTGGGCACGCCTTCGGCCACCAGGGTTTCGATCAGCGCCGCCAGCAAGGCGGGCGGCAGATTGTCGACGCAATAATAGCCGGCGTCTTCGAGAACGTTGAGGGCGACCGATTTACCGGAGCCGGAAATACCGGAAATGAGAACAATGCGCATGGGACGATGATACCGCATGGCGAGTCTTGACGTGCGATGGCTACCAGCGCCTGGCGTAGCGATCTTGAACGTGCTGCGCGATATAGGTGCTGAGACCGCGCCCGGCGCGCGCCAGCAGTTTCATGGCTTCGACCTCACGCTCGCCGGTGCTGGCGTAGTCGTACAGATAGTTGGGCGTACTGCCGCCTTTGAAGCGCACGTGGATGGCGTAGGGCGTGATGGCAAACGCGGCAATCCCGGATGTTCCCGACAAATTTTTGTAGGGCGTCATTGTGCTTGGACAGCGCGCCGCACCACCAGTTCCGCATAGCCCGTCGCCGCATCGAATTCGCGTGATAGTTGCCAGTCGGGCGTCGCCGCCAGCAGGATTTCCGCCGTGGTGCGCACAACGTTTCCGTATGCCACATGCCCGCCAAACACGCGTCCGGTGGCGTCCGCCACCGCCATGTGCAAGTGCGCGCCATCCGGGGTGAGGGCGCCTGCAAGCGAAATGATTTCGAAGTCGCCCGCCAGCGAGGTGGCTTGTTCGGCACCCGCGAAGCGCAGCTGCACGTCGATCAAGCTGCCGATGCCAGACACCACGAAAGCGCTGCCCAAGTCGACCTCTTCCAGCGAGCGCCGCAGATCGGCGCCCGGCGACAGCCTGAGCGGCGTCATCATCGCATCAATCCCCGCTCATTGCCTGCCGCTGGCGTTCCATGAATTCCTGCAAGGTGTCGATGCCGCGCAGTTGCAAAATCGTATTGCGGACCGCGGCTTCCAGCAGCACCGCGATGTTGCGGCCGGCGGCGACGGGAATCACGACCTTGCGGACCGGCAAGCCGAGTACGTCTTCGGTCGGAAACAGGAATGGCAAGCGTTCCGCTTCCTCTTCCAGGGTGGAGCGGCGCACCAGGTGCACAATCAGCTTCAGGCGCATCTTGCGGCGCACGGCTGTCTCGCCAAAAATCGCCTTGATGTCGAGCAGGCCGAGGCCGCGTACTTCCAGCAGGTTTTGCAGCAGGGGCGGGCAGCGGCCCTCGATCATGTTCGGCGCGATGCGCGAGAATTCGACGGCATCGTCGGCCACCAAACCGTGGCTGCGGGAAATCAGTTCCAGGCCGAGCTCGCTTTTACCGAGGCCGGAGTCTCCCGTGATCAGCACGCCGACACCGAGCACATCCATGAACACGCCATGCATGATGATCCGTTGCGCCAGTTTTTTCGACAGGTAGACGCGCAGGTAGTCGATCACCTGGGCGGCCGGCAAGGGCGTGGAAAACAGGGGGATGTTTTGCTCGTCGCAAATGGCGAGGATATCGGGGGGCGTGTCCAGGCCCTGGGCGATGATCAAGGCGGGCGGGCCGCCGGCGATCAATTCGCCGATGACGTGGCTGCGCGAATTCGACTTGAGGCGGTGGTAATACGTCAATTCCTGGTGGCCGAACACCTGGATGCGGCCAGGGTGGATCAGGTTCAGGTGACCGACCTGGTCGGCTGCCGAGGCGACGTCGCCGGAAATCAGGCGCTCGCCGCCGGGGAAGCCGGCGAACCAGCCCAGTTGCAGGCTTTCGCGATTATCGTCGTACAGCCGTTGGATGGTCAGCGGGGTTTGCAGCATCGGGACTCTTCACAGTGATAGACGGCAATGCGCCGGCACGAAGAAGTTTAACCCAGAGCCTGCAGGCTCGGTTGCCAATTGATAATGCGCGAATGGACCGAGCGCGGGTCGGTATCGGTCGACAGGGCGGTGCGGATGGCGTCGTCGGAAAACATTTCGGCGATTTCCGACAGAATTTCCAGGTGCTGCTGGGTGACGTGATCGGGAATCAGCAAAAAGAACAGCAAATTGACGGGTTGTCCATCCGGCGACTCGAAGGGGATCGCTTCGGCCAGGCGCACGAACGCGGCCAGGGGCGACTTCAGACTCTTGCTGCCCTTGATGCGGCCGTGCGGCACGGCGACGCCGTGGCCCAGCCCGGTCGAACCGAGTCGTTCACGGGCGAACAGATTGTCCGAAACCGTCGAGCGGGCGATGCCGCAATTGTTCTCGAAAATCAAGCCCGCTTGCTCGAAAGCCCGCTTTTTGCTGGACACTTCAAGATCGAGCTGGACGTTCTCGAGCGATAGAATTTTACTAAGATTGGTCATAACACTAGGGGTGGTGCACTGCGCACAATGACTTGCGACCCGGAATTATAGGCCTGTTTCCGGGCGTTAGCATGCCATTTATCGCAATGCAACCTCGCAACAACGGTTGGTGCCAAAGTTCAACGCTAGGCCTGCGGCGCGGGCGCGTCAACCGGGCGCTGGCGCACGATTGTGCTGCATCAAAAAAGCCCGTAAAACGATTGCTTATTGCCGCGCGTTACGCAGATTGGGTGGGCGCCCACTCGTAAAATTGGTACGCCATGGGTTGATATCAAGCCCCCCGCGGCGGGTATAGCGCGCATACACGGCCAATTTTTGCGGTTTGCAGGCGCGCATGATGTCGACGAAGATGCGCTCGACACATTGCTCATGAAATTCGTTGTGCTCGCGGAAACCGATCAGGTAACGCAATAAACTTTCCTGGTCGATTTGCGGGCCGACGTAATGGATTTGCACGCTGGCCCAGTCCGGCTGCCCCGTCACCAGGCAATTCGATTTGAGCAAGTGGGAAATCAGTTTTTCTTCAACGGGTGCCTCGTCGAAGTTCGCCTTGAGCAATTCCGGCGCAGGCGCGTAACTGTCGATCTCCAGGTCCAGGCGGTCTAGCAACAGGCCGTCCAGCTCGCCCATTTTGAGTTTTTCGAAATTTTCCGGCTGGGTGATCGTCACCTGCACCGGCGCGCCAAAACCGTTCGACAAGTCTTCGCGCAGCAGGGCCAGCAAGGCTTCCTCGTTCGCCAGCCGGGTCTGGTTGAACGAGTTCAGGTACAACTTGAACGATTTCGATTCGATGATGTTCGGGCTGTCGGCCGGCGCGGTGATGGTGGCGATGGCCACCTGTGGCTTGCCGCGCATGTTCAGCCACGACACCTCGTAGGCATTCCAGATGTCGACGCCGAAAAACGGCAAGGTGCCCGTCAAATTGAGCTCGTCGCGCTTGCCCTGGCGGGCGATCGGAAACAGCAATTCCGGCGCGTAGTCGGTGCGGTAAGCGGCGGTCTTGCCGAGCGGAGAATCGGCGGGCGTGCTGGCGGCGGTATCTGGAATCATGAATAAATAATTTATAGAAAAAGCTTGTAGACGGGGTTGGCCGACTCGTCCCAGTAGCGGTAGCCCAGTGTTGCGAGAAACTGGCGGAAGGCATCCATTTCCTCGTTCGGCACTTGCAGGCCGACCAAAATACGGCCGACGTCGCCGCCCTGGTTGCGGTAGTGAAATAACGAAATATTCCAGTTCGGCGCCATGCTTTCGAGGAAGCGCATGAGGGCGCCCGGGCGTTCCGGAAATTCAAAACGGTACAGCAACTCGTCGTGGGCCAGCGCGCTCTTGCCGCCGACCAGGTGGCGAATGTGCAATTTCGCCAGCTCATCGTGGGTGAGATCGAGCGTCTTGAAATCGTGCTGTTCAAAATTGCGCGCCAACAAACCCGATTCGCCGCGGCTGGCGATCTGGACGCCGACGAAGACGTGGGCCTGGGCCTGGTCGCTGACCCGGTAATTGAACTCCGTCACGTTTCTCGGCCCCACCAGCTGGCAGAAGCGCCTGAAACTGCCCCGTTCTTCCGGCATGGTGACGGCGAACACGGCTTCGCGCGCTTCTCCCAGTTCGGCCCGTTCGGCAACGAAGCGCAGACGGTCGAAATTCATGTTGGCGCCGCAGGCGATGGCGACCAAGGTCTGCCCCTGGATGGGATTTTTGCTCATGGCGGCGCGTTCGACATAGGCCTTGGCGCCAGCCACGGCCAGCGCGCCGGCCGGTTCGAGAATGCTGCGGGTGTCTTGAAACACATCCTTGATGGCGGCGCAGATGGCGTCGGTGTCGACGATGATGATGTCGTCGACCACTTCCTGGGCAACCCTGAACGTTTCTTCGCCCACCAGGCGCACGGCGGTGCCGTCGGAAAACAAGCCGACGTCGGACAAGGTCACCCGCGTGCCAGCTTTCAGACTTTTCGCCATGGCGTCGGAGTCCAGGGTTTGCACGCCGATGATGCGGATGTCCGGGCGCACCGCCTTGACGTAGGCGCCGATGCCGGAAATCAAGCCACCGCCGCCGATGGCGACAAAAATCGCGTGGATCGGCCCCGAATGCTGGCGCAGGATTTCCATGCCGATGGTGCCCTGGCCGGCGATCACATCGGGATCGTCGAAGGGGTGCACAAAGGTCAGGCTCTGCTCTTTTTCAAGCGTGATGGCGTGGTTGTAGGCATCGGTGTAGGACTCGCCGTGCAGCACGATTTCCACGCTGGCGCCGCCCCGTTCGCGCACCGCGTCGATCTTCAAAGGGGGCGTGGTGGTCGGCATGACGATCAGGGCGCGGCAGCCCAGTCTGGCGGCGGACAGGGCGACGCCCTGCGCATGGTTGCCGGCCGAGGCGCAAATCACGCCCCGTTTCAATTGCGCGGGAGACAGCTTCGCCATCTTGTTGTAGGCGCCGCGCAATTTAAAACTGAACACGCTTTGCATGTCCTCGCGCTTGAAATAGATCTGGTTGTCGAAGCGCTGCGACAGGGTCGGCGCCAGTTCCAGCGGGGTTTCGGCCGCAACGTCATACACGCGCGAGGTGAGGATTTTTTTCAGGTAATCGATGGTCATGGAGGCGGCAGTCTGTGGGCAATTTTAGAAAAATGTCGACCAGGACTGCGCAGGGCGGCGGATGACCGGTCTGGCAGTACGGCACGCGGCCCCGGATGACGGGCTCGGCGTATCGTGTCCTTACATGCAGTGTTCCTCATTATAATGGACGGCTTACCCTGGCGTCCCCTGCATCCCGATGATCGAATCCGCCGTAATCTGGCTTTTAAAATTGGTCGCCGCCCCGGCGGTCGGACTGTCCTCGATTTTCGTGATCAGTTTTATTTCCGCCACCTTGCTGCCGCTGGGCTCGGAGCCGGCCGTGTTCGCCGTGGTGAAGGCGAATCCGGAACTGTTCTGGTCGGCCATCCTGGTGGGCACCTTGGGCAACACCCTGGGCGGCGCCTTCGACTATTTTCTCGGCTACCGGGCCAAGGTGGCGTTTGCCAAAGAGAGAAAGACCCGCTGGTTTTTGTGGCTCGAACGGTATGGACCGAAAACCATGCTGCTGTCGTGGGTGCCCGGCATCGGCGATCCGCTGTGCACCATGGCGGGCTGGCTGCACATGCCGTTCTGGCCCAGCGTGGGATACATGGCGGCCGGTAAATTTGCGCGCTATGTCAGCATGACCTATCTGTTGCTGTACGTGCCGGACGGGGTGTGGCGGAAGTTGGCGGACATGCTTGGATAGCCACGGTTCCTGCATCCCGTTCGGTAAAATTCGTATAGACCAAATTTTGCGTTGAATAAGTTCGCTTGCTTCGCGATTGCTTCGGCCCCCGGTCCAGCGTGGTGCACCGCAATAAGCTATCATGAGGGTCCCTCGCGTCAGCCCAAGTTATTATTTTATGAACGCACCAGTCCAGATCCAGGCCCTGCTGTCCGACGCGCCGCACGGCCCCGCGCCGACGCGCTTGCGCGAAATCCCCTACAACTACACCTCCTTTTCCGACCGCGAGATTGTCATTCGCTTGCTCGGCGAAGAATCCTGGCAACTACTGGATGAACTGCGCGGCTCGCGTCAGACCGGGCGGTCGGCGCGCATGCTGTACGAGGTGCTGGGCGACATCTGGGTGGTGCGGCGCAATCCGTACTTGCAGGACGACATGCTGGACAATCCCAAGCGGCGCGCCGAGCTGATCGACGCCTTGCACCACCGGCTGGCCGAGGTCGACAAGCGCCGGCTGGCGGTCGACGGCGCGCCCGAAGACGATGCCACCAATGCCGCCACCCGCAGCGCCTCCGTCGAGCGCCTGCTGGCGGCCGCCCGCAAAGCGGTCGATGATTTCGGCGCCGAATTCCGCGCCACCTGGGATCTGCGCAAGCGCGCCGTCAAGGTGCTGGGCCGCTACACCGATAAACACAACATCCGCTTCGACGGTATCAAGCGCGTCTCGCACGTGACGGACGCCACCGACTGGCGCGTCGAATATCCTTTCGTCGTCTTGACCCCGGACACCGAAGACGAGATGGCCGGCCTGGTGACGGGCTGCATCGAACTGGGGCTGACCATCATCCCGCGCGGCGGCGGCACCGGTTACACGGGCGGCGCGATTCCCCTGACGCCGATGTCGGCCGTCATCAACACGGAAAAATTGATTGACCTCGGCCAGGTTGAAATGACCCGCCTGCCCGGCGTCGACCGCGATTACGCCACCATCTATTCGGGCGCCGGCGTCGTCACCAAGCGCGTGTCGGACGCGGCCGACCGTGCCGGTTTCGTGTTCGCCGTCGACCCCACTTCGGCGGAAGCATCCTGCATCGGCGGCAACATCGCCATGAATGCGGGCGGCAAGAAGGCCGTGCTGTGGGGCACGGCGCTGGACAATCTGGCCTCGTGGAAAATGGTCGATCCAAACGGCGACTGGCTGGAAGTCACCCGCATGGATCACAATTTATCGAAGATTCACGACGCCCCGGTCGCCACATTCAAACTGGAGTGGACCCATCCGAACGCAAAGGGCGAGGCCAAGGGCGCACCGTTTAAAACGGACACGCTGACCATCGAAGGCAGCAAGTTCCGCAAAGAGGGTTTAGGAAAAGATGTCACCGACAAATTCCTGTCCGGCCTGCCGGGCGTGCAAAAGGAAGGCACCGACGGCCTGATCACCTCGGCGCGCTGGATTTTGCACAAGATGCCGGCCCATGTGCGCACCGTGTGCCTGGAGTTTTTCGGCCAGGCGCGCGATGCCATTCCTTCGATCGTGGAAATCAAGGATTACCTGGACAACTTGCCGAAGACGGGCGCGCAGTTCGCCAGCGTGCGCCTGGCCGGCCTCGAGCACCTGGACGAGCGCTACCTGCGCGCGGTCGGTTACGCCACCAAGTCGAAACGCGCCGTGCTGCCGAAGATGGCATTGTTCGGCGACATCGTCGGCGACGATGAAAACGCCGTCGCCATCGCCGCCTCGGAAGTCGTGCGCCTGGCCAACACCCGCGTGGGCGAAGGCTTTGTTGCCGTCAGCGCCGAAGCGCGTAAAAAATTCTGGCTGGACCGCGCCCGCACGGCTGCCATCGCCAAGCACACCAACGCCTTTAAAATCAACGAAGACGTCGTCATTCCCCTCAATCGCATGGGGGAATATACCGACGGCATCGAGCGCATCAACATCGAACTGTCGATCCGCAACAAGCTGACACTGGTCGAGCAATTGCGTGCGTTTATCAACAGCGGCAATCTGCCGGTGGCCAAGAGCGACGAAGTGGCCGGCGAAGGCATCGGCATCGAAGAAATGCTGGGCGACCGCGTGCAGCAAGCCGACGCCATCCTGGCCGAAGCGCAAGCGAGATGGCAGTGGCTGCTGGAGAATCTCGATACAGATTTGGCGAATGGTCGTCAAAATATGTATCAGATCGGCATGCAGGATCTGGCAGCAAGCTTCAAAACCCGCCTCGACGCGCAGCCCGGTGCCACCGTGTTCGACGTGGTCCAGGACCGCACCGTGCGCGTGTCGTGGAAACAGGAAATTCGCATACCGCTACGCCAGATTTTTAATGGCGCCGCTTTTAAATTGATCCTCGACGAACTCAATGCGATTCACGCGAAAGTGCTACGTTCGCGCGTGTTCGTCGCCCTGCACATGCACGCCGGCGACGGCAATGTGCACACCAATTTGCCCGTCAACTCCGACGATTACGGCATGCTGCAGGATGCCCACCAGGCCGTCGAGCGCATCATGGCGCTGGCGCGCTCGCTCGACGGCGTCATCTCGGGCGAACACGGCATCGGCATTACCAAGCTGGAGTTTTTGCACGAAGACGAGATCAGCGCCTTCCGCGACTACAAACTGCGCATCGATCCGGAAGGCCGTTTTAACAAGGGTAAGCTGCTCAACCTGGATGGTTTCAAGGCCGATCTCACCAACGCCTATACGCCGTCATTCGGCCTGATGGGCCACGAATCGCTGATCATGCAGCAAAGCGATATCGGAGATATTGCCAACAGCGTCAAGGACTGCCTGCGCTGCGGCAAGTGCAAGCCCGTCTGCACCACCCACGTGCCGCGCGCCAATTTGCTGTACTCGCCGCGCGACAAGATCCTGGCCACCTCGCTGCTGGTCGAAGCCTTTCTGTACGAAGAGCAAACCCGCCGCGGCGTGTCGATCCGCCACTGGGAAGAGTTCGAGGATGTGGCCGATCATTGCACCGTCTGCCACAAATGCGTGACCCCGTGCCCGGTGAATATCGACTTCGGCGACGTCTCGATGAATATGCGCAATCTGCTGCGCAAGATGGACAAGAAAAGTTTTAAACCGGCAAACGCCGCCGCCATGTTCTTCTTGAACGCCACCGATCCGACCACCATCAACGCGGCCAGATTGGCCATGACCGGCATCGGTTTCAAAGCCCAGCGGCTTGGCAACACTTTGCTGCGCAAATTCGCCGCCAAGCAGGTGGAAGCGCCGCCGCCATCGACCGGCAAGCCGCCCGTGCGCGAGCAGGTGATCCACTTTATCAACAAGAAAATGCCGGGCAATTTGCCGAAGAAAACGGCGAGGGCGCTGCTCGACATCGAGGACGATAAAGTCATCCCCATCATCCGCAATCCGAAGCTGACCAATGCCGATACGGAAGCCGTGTTTTATTTCCCCGGCTGCGGTTCCGAGCGCCTGTTCTCGCAGGTCGGCCTGGCCACCCAGGCCATGCTGTGGGAAGTGGGCGTGCAAACCGTGCTGCCGCCCGGCTACCTGTGCTGCGGCTATCCGCAACGGGGCGCCGGCCAGTTCGACAAGGCCGACAAGATGATGACGGACAACCGCGTGCTGTTCCACCGCATGGCGAACACCCTTAATTACCTCGATATCAAGACGGTGCTGGTCTCCTGCGGCACTTGTTATGACCAGCTGGCGACCTACGAGTTCGATAAAATTTTCCCGGGTTGCCGCATCATGGACATCCACGAATATTTATTGGAAAAGGGCGTGCGCCTGGAAGGCGTCAGCGGCACCCGCTATATGTACCACGAGCCTTGCCACAATCCGATGAAGCTGCAAGATTCCGTCAAGACGGTCAACGCCCTGGTCTCGACCTTCGACGAGACCAGGATCGAAAAGAACGACCGCTGCTGCGGCGAGTCCGGCACCTTCGGCATTTCGCGTCCCGATATCGCCACACAAGTGCGTTACCGTAAGCAGGACGAAATGGAGAAGGGCGCGGCCAAATTGCGCGCCGACGGGTTCGAGGGCGAAGTCAAGATCCTCACCAGCTGCCCCTCCTGCCTGCAAGGCTTGACCCGATACAACCACGATGCCGGCGCCACCGCCGACTACATCGTCGTCGAAATCGCCAAGCACTTGTTGGGCGAGAACTGGATGCCCGATTACGTGGCGCGCGCCAACAATGGCGGCATCGAGCGGGTGCTTGTATGATGAAACTGGCCGATTGCGAGCTGTGCCAATTGAACATCGCTCCCGCATGGAGCAATGAACTTTTTTCCGTGATCATGGTCGATGATGTGGCGTACCCGGGTTTCGTGCGTGTCATCTGGCACGAACACGTGCGCGAAATCAGCGATCTGCCCGACCCGCACCGCCTGGCCCTGAACGACGCCGTCCACCGGGTCGAACTGGCCGTGCGGACCGTCATGCAGCCTCTTAAAATCAACGTGGCAAGCCTGGGCAACGTGGTGCCGCATGTGCACTGGCACATCATCCCCCGTTATCAGGACGATGCCCATTTTCCCTCTCCTGTGTGGGCCACCGCCGTGCGCGAGACCGCGGACACCGTGCTGAGCGCGCGGCGTGCCTTGTTGCCGCAATTAAAGGCGGAGATCATCCGCCGCATGAATGAGTGATTGAATAATATGAGTAATCCCATCCCTACCGATCTGACCGTCCACCAGCAATCGCGCATGCTCGACATCGCCTTCGACGATGGCGCCGCGTTTACTTTACCGTTCGAATATATGCGGGTCTATTCGCCGTCCGCCGAAGTGCGCGGCCACGGCGCCGGCCAGGAAGTTTTACAGTTAGGCAAACGCGACGTCGGCATGACGGCGCTGGAGCCGGTCGGCAATTACGCCGTCAAGCCGACCTTCGACGATGGGCATGACAGTGGCTTGTACACCTTTGCTTACCTGTACAAGCTGGGTGCGGAGCAAGGTTCGCTGTGGAATGAATACCTGAAACAGCTGGAAGAAGCCGGGTTTCCTGGAGACAGCGGACGCTTGCCGGGCGCAGCGATTCCGGGTGCGCCGACCAAGGCGAAAAGCTGCGGCTAGCGGGATCGGGGTCTGGCACTTCGGTGCCTGACCCCATTTTCAGCCACGAAGCAAATTTGCCTCTGTTCTGACAATGGGGTCAGGCACCAGAGTGCCAGACCCCGATGCTAATCGCTGCACGTATTGACAAGCGCCACGTCCCAGTTGCCGCTTGTATAATCCAGATTACATTAACTGGCACCCACCATGACCAACACCACCCATTTCGGCTACAAAACCGTCCCCGAGGACGACAAAGTCCACGAAGTCGCCAAGGTATTCCACTCTGTCGCCGCCAAGTACGACGTCATGAACGACCTGATGTCGGCCGGCCTGCACCGTGCCTGGAAGATTTTTACCATCGCCAAAGCTGGCGTGCGTCCCGGTTTCAAGGTGCTCGACATCGCCGGCGGCACGGGAGATTTGGCCAAGGCCTTTGCCAAGCAGGCTGGCCCGACCGGTGAAGTCTGGCTCACCGACATCAACGAGTCGATGCTGCGCGTCGGCCGCGACCGTCTCTTGAATAAGGGCTTGTTGACCCCCACCTTGTTGTGTGACGCAGAAAAACTGCCCTTCCCGGACAATTATTTCGACCGGGTCAGCGTGGCTTTTGGATTGCGCAATATGACGCACAAGGATCAGGCGCTGGCGGAAATGCGCCGGGTCTTGAAACCGGGCGGCAAATTGCTGGTGCTGGAGTTTTCGAAAGTGGCCGCGCCCTTGCAAAAGCCCTACGACCTGTATTCCTTCTCCGTGTTGCCATGGCTGGGTCAGCAGATCGCCGGCGATGCCGAAAGCTATCGTTACCTGGCCGAATCGATCCGCATGCATCCCGATCAGGAAACTTTAAAAACCATGATGGAAGCGGCGGGCCTGGAGCGCGTCGATTATCACAATCTCACGGCAGGTGTGGCCGCTCTCCACACCGGAATAAAACTATAGGATGACAACGATGAAAAAATTCTTCGCTAGCAGCATGATCGCGCTGACCTTGCTGTCGACGGTCGCCGAAGTGGCTGCCAAGCCGTTGGGCGGCGGCCGCTCGATCGGCCGGCAGTCGCAATCGGTGACCCGCCAGCAAGCAGCTCCCGCCGCGCCGATGCAGCGCCAGCAAGCCGCCCCTGCGCCGGCACCGGTCGCTCCCGCCGCCGTGCCAAAACCAGCCTCGCGCTGGAAAGGCATGCTGGGCGGCGCGCTGCTCGGCTTGGGCCTGGGCGCCATGCTGTCGCACTTCGGCCTGGGCGGCGCCATGGCGTCGGCCATCAGTTCCATCCTGATGATCGTGCTGCTCGCCGCGGCCGCTTTCTTCATCTACAACATGTTCCGCCGCAAATCGGCGCCGGCAGCGAACAACGGTAATTTCAAATCGTTCGACACCCCTGCCATGGCGGGCAACACGCCCGATATCGGCTCGGGTATCAACAACAATTATCAGCCGGCCGCTTTCCAGCCGCAGCAGCCGCAACCGTCGTCGAACACGACTTACGCGCCGGCCCCCCAGTTCGGCGTGCCGGCCGATTTCGACAGCGCCGCTTTCCTGCGCCACGCGAAGTCGTCCTTCATCCGCATGCAAGCCGCCTGGGACAAGGCCGATACCAACGACCTGCGCGAGTTCACCACCCCCGAGGTGTTCGCTGAACTGAAAATGCAAATCCAGGAACGTGGCGCCAGCGCCGACTTTACAGACGTCGTCAGCATCGATGGCGAACTGCTCGGCATCGAAACCATCGGCAACGAGTACCTGGCCAGCGTGAAGTTCACGGGCATGATCAAATCGGCGCCGACCGCGGCGCCGGAGCCGTTCAACGAAGTGTGGAATATGTCGAAACCTGTGTCCGGCAACGGCGGTTGGGTTCTGGCAGGCATTCAGCAATTGTCTTAATAAGTTTGCCAGGGTGTCCCAACGCACAGGGATTCTCACCGGCAAACTGGTAAGATCGAAACCGCCCGCAGCCCGGGCGGTTTTTTTTGATTCAAACTCTGCGAGACCCATGACTTTCTTGCCCGACCTAAACGTTGCCGCGCCCGCCGTGGCGGCCATCAACCACCTGTTGGCGCAAGAGCCGTGGGCGCGAGAAGCCCTGCGCCTGCACACCGGCAAGCTGGCTCTGATCGATGCCGGCAGCCTCGCCGTGCGCCTGCAAGTGACGGCCGACGGCATGCTGGCCGCGGGCGACGCCGATGCGGTGCCTGCGGTGACCATTCGCATGAAGCTGTCGGACCTGCCCCTGATCGCGCAAAATCGCGAGCGTGCCTTCTCTTACGTGAAAATCGAGGGCGACGCCGAGTTCGCCAACACCATCTCGCAACTGAGCAAAAACCTGCGCTGGGAACCGGAAGCCGATCTCGAAAAAATCGCCGGCCCGATCGCCGCCACCCGGCTCGTCGATGGCGCGCGCAGCCTGTTCGATGCGGTGACGACGACACACCGCAAGTTCAACGAAAACCTCGCCGAATTCCTGGCCGAAGAAAAAACCGTGCTGGTGCGGCCCGCTTTGCTGGAAGACATGGGCGGCGACATCACCCGCCTGCGCGACGACGTCGAGCGGGCCGCCAAGCGCCTGGCCCGGCTCGAAGACCAATTGAATAAAACAGAGCGTCCCGTCCCTCTGTTACCGCCATTTCTGGACCGCTGATGATATTGAAATTCCTGCGCCTGCTGAAAATCCTGCGGGTGGCGACCAAATATGGCCTCGACGAGATCGCCATTTCCGGTTTCAAGGTGCCGCGCACGGCGAAGCTGATCGACACCGTCGTCTTCTGGCGCGATATTTCCGCCCCGCGCGGTGTGCGCCTGCGCATGGCCCTTGAAGAACTGGGGCCCATCTTCGTCAAATTCGGCCAGGTGCTGTCGACCCGTGCCGACCTGATGCCGCCCGATATCGCCGCCGAACTGGCGGCGCTGCAAGACCGCGTGCCGCCTTTCGATTCCGATCTGGCCATCGCCCAGATCACCAAGTCGCTGGGCGCCCACCCGGATCAATTGTTTGCCAGCTTCGAGCGCGACCCGGTGGCCTCCGCCTCGATCGCCCAGGTCCACTTCGCCGTTCTCAAAAACGGCAAAGAGGTGGCCGTCAAGGTGCTACGGCCAGGCATGAAAAAATCCATCGACGAAGACGTCGCCCTGATGCACCTGGCGGCCGAGTGGACCGAGCGCCTGTGGACCGAAAGCAAGCGCCTCAAACCGCGCGAAGTGGTGGGCGAGTTCGACAAGTACCTGCACGACGAGCTGGACCTGATGCGCGAAGCGGCCAATGCCAGCCAGCTACGCCGCAATTTTGCCAACTCGAATCTGTTGATGGTGCCGGAAATGTACTGGGACTATTGTTCCAGCAGCGTCATCGTGATGGAACGCATGCACGGTATTCCCGTGTCGCAAATCGAGAGACTGTCGGCGGCCGGGGTCGACCTGTCGAAACTGTCCAGCGACGGCGTCGAAATCTTTTTCACGCAAGTATTCCGCGACGGCTTTTTTCATGCGGATATGCACCCCGGTAACATCCTGGTGTCGGTGGCGCCCGACACCTTCGGCCGCTACATCGCTCTCGATTTCGGCGTGATGGGAACCTTGAACGATTTCGACAAGGATTATCTGTCGCAGAACTTTCTGGCCTTCTTCCAGCGCGACTACAAGCGCGTGGCCGAAGCCCACATCGAATCCGGCTGGGCGCCGCCCGACACCCGGGTCGACGAACTCGAATCGGCCGTGCGCGCCTGCTGCGAGCCGATTTTCGACAGGCCCTTGAAAGATATTTCCTTCGGACAGATCCTGCTGCGCCTGTTCCAGACCTCGCGCCGCTTTAATGTCGAAGTGCAGCCGCAACTGGTGCTGCTGCAAAAAACCTTGTTGAATATCGAGGGATTGGGCCGCCAGCTCGATCCGAACCTGGATCTGTGGAAGACGGCCAAACCGTATCTCGAGAAATGGATGGCGGAGCAGGTCGGCTGGCGCGGGCTGGTCGAGCGCCTCAAGGCGGAGGCGCCACGCTATGCGCAGATTTTCCCGCAACTGCCGCGCCTGGTGCACCGCGCTTTGGAAGGCGTGCAGCCGAACGGCAACGACACCGAAATGCTCAAAGCCCTGTTGATCGAGCAGCGCCGCACCAACAGCCTGCTGGCCTTCTTTGTCTACTTTACAGTTGCGCTGGGTGCCGGATTTGCCATCATTAAACTGGTGCTGCGCTACCACTCGGGTCTGTAAATCATGACGCACGCGCCGGCCCACAAGAACCCCGCCTTTGCCGTGCGCGATCCGCTCGATCCCGCCTTCTGGGACGAACGCTTTATACGCGGTTTTACGCCCTGGGACCGCGGCGGCGTGCCGCAAGCCCTGCGCGATTTCGCGGCCGTCTCCGAACCGCTGGTTACCCTGATTCCCGGCTGCGGCGCCGCCTATGAGCTGGCTTTTCTGGCCGAGCTGGGCTGGGACGCCACCGCCATCGACTTCTCGCCGGCCGCCGTGCAGCAGGCAAGGGTGCAGCAGCCGGCCTGGCAGGCGCGCATCGTCGAGGCGGATTTTTTCAGCTTCACGCCCGCTCAAACCTTGCAGCTGATCTACGAGCGCGCCTTCCTGTGCGCCTTGCCGAGAACCATGTGGCCGCAGGTGGCTGCCCGCTACGCCGCCTTGCTGCCGCCCGGCGCGCTGCTGGCGGGCTTTTTCTTTTTCGATACAAATCCAAAAGGGCCGCCGTTCGGCATTGCGCCGGCGCAGTTGGTCGAATTGTTGTCGCCGTATTTCGAGCGTATCGAGGATGCGGCGGTCGGCGATTCGATTGCGGTGTTCGAGGGCAAAGAGCGCTGGCAGGTGTGGCGGCGCAGTTAAGCTTGCACAGTGCTTGACGTTTATGTGACAACGGTCACATAATGGAGTCATTCGTCACATTCGTGAGCTCCCATGGCCATCCCTTCCGTTTCCGAACTGAGTTTATTGAAAGCTTTGTGGCGCCAGCAGCCCTTGAGCGCCCGCGAAATCCACGAGGCCGTTGTCGATGAGATGGGCTGGTCGTTCTCGTCCACCCGCAAGACGCTTGAGCGCATGCTGGAAAAGGGCATTGTCAGCCAGCAGGTGCGGCATGGCGTGCAAGTGTATGAGGCGGTGGCGGACAAGGTCGATACCCTGGCCGCCTTTGCCCACGATTTCGGCCGCCGCATCATGGAAATCGACACGCCTCTGCCGGTGACCATGTTCACCGGCAGCAAGCTGGTCGACCAGGACGAACTGTCGCGGCTCGAACAATTGCTGCAGGATTGGCCGGAGCAGGGTGACGAATCAGATCAAAGCGGCGGTGCTGCGTGAGCGGCCTCGACTTGTTCTGCATGCGCTTTGCGCTGGCCAGCTTCGCCTGCCTGGTGGCGGGGCTGGGGGTGTGGCCGGTGGCGGCGCTGTGCCGCAAATATCTGCCGGCGCTGGCGCTGCAGCGCTCGGTGTGGTTGCTGGCGCAGCTGGCGATCGCCGGCACCTTCGTTTTTGCCCTGCTGCCGCAGACCCAATCCCTGCGCGTTGTGCCGGCCATCGAAGTCAATGAAGAGGGCAGATTCGCGCCGCAGGAGACGCTTGTGCAGGCCGCCGAGCAAGTCGGCGCCGCCGCCGCGCCGGCAGTACCGGTTGCGGACATCAACTGGCCGCTGCGGGCCGCCCAGCTCTGGCTGCTGGTGTATGCGCTTGGTGTCGCCGTCGCGTTGACCCGTCTGCTACGCGCCCAGCGGGCTATCGGCCAGCTGGTCCGCGCCGGCGTGCCGCTGGCGGCGCCGCACGACCATGCGGGTTTTAGTGCTGGCGCGAAAGCCCCCGCCGTGATCGAAGTCGATGCCGCCATCTCTCCCATGCTGATCGGCATGATGCAGCCCCGCTTACTCTTGCCCCTGCAGCTGCGCCAGTTCGACGCCAGCCAGCAGCGCCTGATCGTCGCCCACGAATTGACCCACTGGCGCCGCCACGATCTGCAGTGGATGGGCGCGGCGCTGGCGCTGCAAACCCTGTTCTGGTTCCACCCCATCATGCGCCAGTTGCGCCAGCATCTGAGCTGGGCCCAGGAGTTGGCCTGCGACCGCGCCGTGCTGCAAGGTCGCGCGCCGCTCGAGCGCAAGGCTTACGCCGCGGCATTGCTGGCCCAGCTGAAAATCCACAGCCATCCGCAAGGGGCTGTTCTGGCTTTCGGTGGCGCTGGATTGCACAGCATCAGTTCCCGAATCGCGCTGATCCGCGCGCCGTTTTCCGGCAAGCGCGCACTGCTGGCGCGCTGCGTGGCGCTGGCCGGCCTGGCGGCGGTGTTCATGGTCAACCTGGTGCTGCAGCCGGCGCTGGCCTGGCATGCCGAGGCGCCGGCGCCAGCGGCGATGGACGCGCCGGCCCCCCCTGCACGCGCCCTTGCTGCTGTTGACGGCACACTCGACTGCACCCTGATCGTCGATGGAGACAGCGGCAAGACGCTGGTGCGCGAAGGCGACTGCGACACCCGCATCACCCCCGCTTCCACCTTCAATATCGTGGTCAGCCTGATGGGTTTTGACAGCGGCATCTTGCAGGACGCCCACGCGCCCCTGCTGCAATACCGCGCCGGCGGCGGCTTCGCCGACTGGAATCCCAAGTGGCGCCGCGCCACCGATCCTACCAGCTGGATCGTCAATTCCAGCGCCTGGTACGCCCAGCAAGTGACGGCGAAACTGGGCGAGCAGAAAATGGCCGCCTACCTCGACAGTTTTAATTATGGCAACCGCGACGCTTCCGGCGACCCGGGCAAGAACAATGGCTTGAAGATGTCGTGGATCAGCTCGTCGATGCAGATTTCTCCCGTCGAGCAAGTGGCTTTCCTGCGCAAGGTAGCCAGGCGCAGCTTGCCGATCTCCGCCCACGCCTACGACGTCTCCGAGCAAATCCTGGCCGTTCCGGCCGGCGGCGGCTGGCAAGCCTACGGCAAGACCGGCACGGCCGCCCCGCGCCTGGCGGACGGCGCCGTGGACCAGCATCACTCTTACGGCTGGTTCGTGGGCTGGGCCCGCAAGGACGGCCGTACCATCGTCTTCGCCCGCCTTTTGAAAGACCAGGACCGTCCTGGCGGCGCCGCCGGTCCGCGTCTCAAACAGGCGTTTCTGCAAGCTTTGCCGGCCCGCTTCGACGCTTTATAAATCTTACTGGAGAATCACATGAAGATCATTCACCGGGCGCTCGTCTGCGCCCTGTGGGCTGGCATCGCCACGCCCGTCCTCGCCGACAACTGGAGCGCGCCGCAAGAGCCGTTCGCCATCTACGGCAACACATATTATGTCGGCCCGCGCGGCGTCAGCGCGGTGCTGATCACTTCGCCCAGCGGCCACATCCTGATCGACGGCGCCAGCCCGGACTCGCCGCAGCAGATCGCGGCCCACATCCGCCAGCTCGGTTTCAAACTCGAAGACATCAAGTACATCCTCAATTCGCACGAGCACTACGACCACGCGGGCGGCATCGCGGAGCTGCAAAAATTGTCCGGCGCCACCGTGCTGACCGGCAAAGTCGGCGCCACCGTCCTGTCGACCGGCCGCACCAATCCCGCCGATCCCCAGTTCACCGGCTTGCCGCCGACCATGGCGCCGATCGCCAGGGTCCGCGCGGTTGCCGACAACGAAGTCGTCACTCTGGGCCCCCTGCGCATCACCGCCCATTACACGCCCGGCCACACACAGGGCGGCATGAGCTGGACCTGGCAAGCGGTCGAGGGCGGCAAGACCGCCAACATGGTCTACGCCGACAGCCTGACCGCCTACGCCAACCCGCCATTCCGCTACAGCGGCAACCCCATCTGGCCGCAAGCGCGCGCCGACCTGGACCGTTCGATCGCACTGATCGCCGGGCTGCCCTGCGACATCCTGATTTCCGCGCACCCGGAGTACAGCGATTTGTGGGGCCGCAAAGACGCCTCGGCGAAACAAGGCCATCCCGCCTTCATCGACACGGCCGGCTGCCGCAACTATGCCGCCAAGGGCCAGGCGCGCTTGACGGAAGTGCTGGCGGAAGAAGCGGCAGCAAAACCATGAAAACCATATTCGCAATCTGCCTGCTGGCGTTCAGCGCGGCCGTCTCCGCCGCCGAGTGGCGGCAAAGCGCCGCCATCGACACCCTGTTCGCAAAGGAAGGCGTCACCGGCACCCTGGTGATTCACGACGTTGCTGCCGAAGTCTACACGGTGCACGATCGCACGCGCGCGCAAACCCGCTACAGCCCCGCCTCGACATTCAAGATTCCCAACAGCCTGATCGGCCTGGAAACCGGCGTCGTCGACAGTGTCGACACGGTGTTGCCGTACGGGGGAGGGAAGACCGCGCGGCCCGAATGGGCCCACGACATGTCGCTGCGCGACGCCATCAAGATTTCCAACGTCCCCGTCTACCAGGGCATGGCGCGCCGCATCGGCCTCGAACGCATGCGCGAAAAGATGGCCTTGCTCGACTATGGCAACGGCGACGTCGGCACCCAGGTCGACAAATTCTGGCTGAAAGGCCCCTTGCAAATCAGCGCGCTCGAGCAAACGGCATTCCTGCAGCGCCTGGCCCAGGACCAACTGCCATTTTCCAAGGCCGCCATGGCGGCAGTGCGCGACATCACCTTGCAGGAAGGCCACCCCGGCCTGCATGCAAAGACCGGCTGGGGCGGCGGACCAAGCAAGGACATCGACATCGGCTGGTGGGTCGGCTGGATCGTCAAGGATGGCAAGCTCTACACTTTCGCCCTGAACATCGACCTCCCCGGCGACGCGGCCGGCGACAAGCGCGTGACCCTGGGCAAAGCAGCATTGAGGATCATGAATCTGCTGTAGCGTTGACGGCAAAAAAAGTGAACCCGATAGCGGCGGCAGTGTTGTTTTTCGTGTTCAGATTCCGAAAAAGACTTTGCCCACTATCAACATCAGTGTTTAAATACCAATCGCTAACGCACGACGTTGGTGGCGGGGATGACGCATCCACCGCATCAAGAAACAGAATTCTGCGCGATTCGTCGCCGCAAGACATACAAGAAGCAAGAATTAAAATACCCGCGCGAGCGGGTATTTTTTTGATAATTACACGTGTAATCCGATAGCGCTACTCTACGCGGCGAAGCCAGATC
>JACXTT010004350.1_pt1 | contig 21065 bp, 21 predicted proteins | sample 9270951 | NCBI WGS metagenome assembly JACXTT01 (sample SAMN15532306, study PRJNA645909) | rock metagenome | isolation source: weathered quartz diorite | place: Puerto Rico | collected 2017-06-21
GCCCTTCGCCCTTGGAAGCGCCGGCCACGAGACCGGCGATGTCCACGAATTCAATCGTCGTCGGGAGCACCTTTTCCGGCTTGGCGATCTCCGCGAGCTTCTGCAGGCGCGGGTCCGGCACCTCGACGATACCGACGTTCGGATCGATGGTGCAAAACGGATAATTTTCCGCGGCGATGCCCGCCTTGGTGAGCGCATTGAAAAGCGTGGACTTGCCCACGTTCGGCAGACCGACGATACCGCACTTGAATCCCATCTTGAAATCCCGTTACTGGTTGTGTGTGTGCAGACTGTTCATGACTTTCTGGAACTGGCCGTGCACGATGTCAGCGACATGCGCCCTGGCGCTGACGATGGCGGCGTCGATCAGCGCCTGCTCCGCCGCTGGCGCCTTCTTCAGCACGTACGACACCACCTGCGCGCTGGAACCGGGATGACCGATGCCGATGCGCAGACGCGCATAATCGGAACTGCCGATTTTTTCGGTGACATCGGAAAGACCGTTGTGCCCGCCATCGCCACCGCCAACCTTGAGCCGCACGATTCCCGGCGGCAGATCCAGTTCGTCGTGCACCACCAGAATTTCCCCGGCCGGGATCTTGTAATAGTGGGCGAACCGGGAAACCGCGTCGCCGCTGCGGTTCATGAAGGTCTGCGGCTCGAGCAGCCAGACGTCCCGGCCACTCACGTTCAGCTTGCCGACGTTCGCGAGGAAGCGCGATTCGTTGCGCAGTCTTTCGCCGGCGGCGTCGCTCAGCATGTCCAGAAAACGGAACCCGGCATTGTGCCGGGTTTCCGCATACTCCGTGCCCGGGTTTCCCAGGCCGACGATGAGGGAAATCCCCTGCGCCACGTCGCCACTCCGCGCCGGAGATTACTTGCTTTCCTTCTTGGGCGCTTCCTTCTTTGCGTCCGCTTTGGGGGCTTCGCCTTTCTTGACCTCGCCGGCTTTCGCCTCGCCCGCCTTGGCCTCGCCGGCTTTCGCCTCGCCTTCGGCGGGCGCCGCCGCGGCCGCTTCGCCTTCCACCGGTGCTGCCACCACAGGGGCTTCTTCCACCACCTTGATGGTGGTGATCGCACCCACCGCCAGGTCGTCGCCGCCGTGCGCCAGGCTGGTGATGGTCACGCCCTCGGGCAGCTTGATGTTGGAGAGATGCACCGACTCGTTGATGCGCAGCCCCGACATGTCCACCGTGAGGAATTCCGGCAGATCCTTGGGCAGACAGGTGATGTCCACTTCGGTCATGAGATGCGTGACGATACCGCCGTCCAGCTTCACGCCCGGGGCCACGTCCTGACCCGTGAAGTGCAGCGGCACCTTCATGTGAATCTTCTCGGTGGCGCTGATGCGCTGCAAGTCGATGTGCATCACCACCGGCTTGTACGGATGCATGTGCCAGTCGCGCAGAATCGCCTGGTCGGACTCGCCGCCGACCTTCACGGTCAGGATCGAGGTGTGAAACTTCTCGTTCGCCAGGTGGCGCAGCATGATGTTCTGGTCGAGGGCGACCATCATCGGTTCCTTGCCCGCCCCGTACAGGATGGCGGGAATCTTGCCGCTGCGGCGAAGGCGGCGGCTCGCACCCGTACCTTTCGCTGCGCGCGGTTCGGCAGTCAGTTCAAATTTAGCGCTCATTGTCAGTCTCCACGGTTGTTGAACATCTCCCGCCTCTCCCGCGACCAGGATCGGAGGGAACAGAAAAGGCGCGGGGCACAGGCCCCGGGCCCGAAACTTTTACTCCATGAACAGCTCGCTCACCGAATCATCCAGCGCGATCCGGCGCATGGACTCGGCCAGCAGTTCGGTCACGCTCAGCTGGCGGATACGCTTGCACGCCTTGGCCTCTGGCCGCAGCGGAATGGTGTCCGTGACCACCAGCTCATCGAGCTGGGACTTGCTGATCCGGTCCACCGCGCTTCCGGACAGTACCGGATGCGTGCAATACGCCAGCACTTTCCTGGCGCCATGCTCCTTGAGCGCTCCGGCCGCCTCGCACAACGTGCCGGCGGTATCCACGAGGTCGTCCATCAGCACGCAGGTGCGACCGCTGACCTCGCCGATGATATGCATCACCTTGGCCTCGTTCGGTTTCGGCCGGCGCTTGTCGATGATGGCCAAATCCGCTTCCAGGTGCTTCGCCATCGCACGCGCCCGCACCACGCCGCCGACGTCCGGCGACACCACGAGCAGATCCTCGAACTCCTGCCGCCAGATGTCACCGAGCAACACCAGCGACGAATAAACATTGTCGGTCGGGATATTGAAAAATCCCTGTATCTGGTCGGCATGCAGATCCATGGTCAAGACCCGGTTCGCGCCGGCGGCGGTGATCATGTCCGCCACGAGTTTGGCCGTGATCGCCACTCGCGCCGTGCGCGGGCGGCGGTCCTGGCGCGCGTAACCATAATAAGGTATCACCGCGGTGATGCGCCGCGCCGAGGAGCGCTTCACCGCGTCGATCATGATCAGCAACTCCATTAGATTGTCGTTGCTCGGAGCGCAGGTCGGCTGGACGATGAAAACGTCCTTGCCGCGCACGTGCTCCATGACCTCGACCTGAATCTCGCCGTCCGAGAAACGGCCGACCACCACCTTGCCGAGCGGCAACCCGAGATGCCGGACGATCAGCTCCGCCAGCGCCGGGTTGGCGTTCCCGGTGAAAACCACCATGTTGTCCAAGGACACGCGATCTCCCCTGTGATGGACGGTCGGCTACTCCAAACTGGTTGGGGCGCCAGGATTGCTCGCCTCATCCCTGAGGCTCGCCCCTTCGGGGCCGGCCTTCGGCCGTCCAAATTCGCTCCCGGCGAATTTGTCGAACCTTCCAGGTTCTCATCCTGCCACATCAACTACAAAATCTGGTTGGGGCGCCAGGATTCGAACCTGGGAATGCCGGAATCAAAATCCGGTGCCTTACCGCTTGGCTACGCCCCAGAAATAACGAAACGTCCGAACCCGGAAATGCCGGAGGATACGTCGGGCGCCAGACACGCAGTCCCGAATCTGAATGTCACCGCACCATATATAAAGGATGCCGGTTCATCCCTCGCGCCACAAAACCGGAAAACGGTTTGGGAATTCTTTCCAGAATCTGCCGGCCGCGATCCGCTCCCGTCACTTCCAGGAACACGCATCCGCCCGATCCCGACATGCGCGGCTCGCCGAACTCGGAAAGCCACCGCATCGCGCGGTCCACCTCCGGATAGCGGCTGCGCACCACCGGTTCCAGGTCATTTCGCAGTCCGCGCCCTTCGTGAAAGTCGCGTATTGTGAGGGGCGGGCTATAACGTGTCAATTCAAGGGTGGCAAAAACCTGCGCCGTGGAGACATGCACCGGCGGGACCACGACCAGATACCATGCCTGTTCCGGTTCGAGGGGGGTAAGGAGTTCGCCGATACCCTCGGCCCAGGCCGCCTGCCCCCGGACGAAAACCGGCACATCCGCCCCGAGCTTGAGCCCGAGCGCCGCGAGTTCCGCGCGGGACAGATTCGCGCCCCACAATTCATTCAGGGCCATCAGGGTCGTGGCGGCGTCGGAGCTTCCGCCTCCCAATCCGCCGCCGGCGGGGATACGTTTGGTCAGACGAATCCGGGCACCCCGGCGGATCCTGGCTGTGTCCTGCAACAGGCGCGCGGCGCGCACGGTAAGGTCCCTGTCTTCCGGCACGCCGGGAAGCGGTGAAAGGCGTGCGATTTGGTCATCGTCCGTAACCGTAAATTCCAGATCATCGGAGTAATCGAGAAACTGGAAAACCGTCTGCAGCGTATGATAGCCGTCCGCGCGCCGGCCCGTGATATGCAGAAAAAGATTCAGCTTCGCCGGCGCCGGCCAGGTTTGCATCCGCCATCACTCCTGTTTTTATTGATTCAACGTCCAACGCTCGATGACCAGACGCACTTCGAGCGTAGCGTGGTTGGCCGGGCCGTCGTTCATGCCGCCATCGTGTCTCTTGATGAAGAGTTTACTCGGCAACTCGAGCGAACCGTAGCGGGTATATTCCATGAACCGGACGTCCCAGCCGGACTGAACCAGCGACTTCAGGCGCCCCTGCGGGTCCAGTTCCTGGTCCGCCGCGCTGCCGGGCCAGGGCAGTCCGAGCACCCAGTAATTGAGCCCGTCGAGCGGCACCTGCCATCCAGTGACACGATATAAAAGCTGTTCCGGATTTTCCGCGCGCCAGCGGTGTTGGTCGGCATCGCGCAATTCCGCGCCTTGCTCGTCGCGCGTCAGCCGCAGGTGGCCTCGGCCCAGCGGGCCGGTAAGATCGATACGATGCCGCCCACCCTCGCGCATCCAGTCCAGCGACGCCTGCCAGCCTTCCTCGGCAGTGCGCATCGCCAGCCGCCCCTGAATGTTCCAGGCCGTGATCGGGCGCAGCTGCGCCTGCCGCAGCTGCCAGGTGGCGGCGGGATTTTCGACCGGGGGAATCAAGGGTGCGGTGGCGCAGCCGGCCACGAGCGCGGCCAGCCCGAACACAACCACCGCGGACTTCATGGTTTGAATTTCTTGATGACGCCGTTCAGCGCTTCGTTATCCGGCGTTTCACGCAGCGCGCGATTCCACACCGCCTCGGCCTCGCCGTGGTTGCCCATGACCCACAGCACTTCACCGAGATGCGCCGCGATTTCCGCGTCGTTGCGCACGTCCAGCGCGCGTTTGAGGTATTTCACTGCTTCCGCGTGATTGCCGAGACGGTATTGCAGCCAGCCCATGCTGTCCATGATATAGGCATCGTCCGGCTTCAGCTCGATCGCCTGCTTCAAGAGTTCGAGCGCCTCCTGGAAACGCGTGGTGCGATCGGTAAGCGTGTAACCGAGCGCGTTGAGCGCGTTGACGTTTTTCGGATCCTGCTTGAGTATTTCGCGCAGATCATGCTCGGTCACGTCGAGCAGGCCGAGTTTCTCGGCCGCCAACGAACGGGCGTAGAGCAGATCCTTGTCGCCGGGCACGGCCTCTGTCGCCGCGTTCAGCACCTCGAGCGCCTCGCGGTACAGCTTCGCCTCGCGCAGAACCGTCTCCTCGGCGAGTGCCACCTGCACGCGCTGTGCGTCGTTTTGCGTCTTGATATCGTGCAGATGGCGACGCGCCGCGGTCAGGTCACCCTGCCGCGCCAGCACCACGCCGATCCGCAGCTGCGCCTCGAAATAGTATTCGCCGTCGTCCACCTCGCGATACCAGCGGGCCGCTTCCGCGTAGCGCTTGCCTTGTTCCGCGACCTGTCCAAGATACAGTCGTGCCTGATCGTTCTCGGGGCGCAGTTCGAGCGCGCGCTTGAGGTACTTCTCGGCGTCCTCGAGATGGTTGTTCTGCAGCGAGAGCAGGCCGACGGCATATATGGTGTCGGCGTCGTCCGGCATGTCAGCGGCCACGCGCTTGAATTCGGTGAGCGCCTTCTGCCATTCCTTCTGGTCGATCAGGAAACGCGCGTAATTGAGCCGAACGGTGGTCGCGCGCGGATTGCCGTCGAGGAATGCCTCGAAGAACGACTTGGCCTTCGGCGAGTCCTTCTGTGAAATCAGGATGCGCGCCTTGAGCAGCGCCGCCTCCTCCCAGTCCGGACGCAGCTTCAATACTTCGTCGGCAGCCGCCAGCGCCTTGTCCAGATCACCGCCGCGAATCATGAGATGCGCCATGGCGAAATGCGCCGAGGCGCTGCGCGGGTGCAACGCCACCAGCGATTGCATCACGTCGATCGCCGCAGCGCGGTTGCTCGCGCGCCCCAGCACCGCCGCGGCGCGCAGATAGGACTGATCCAGGTTGCGGCGCACCCCTTCCAGCTTGAACAGTTCCTCGAACTGATGCTTGGTTTCGGTCACGCGGCCAAGCTCGAGCAGCGCGGTAATCTTCGCTTCCCTGGCCTCGACATCCTCCGGCCGCAGTTCCACCCACAGCTCCGCCGACTGCAGTGCCTCGTCGTAACGCTTGGCGTAGAGCGCAGCCAGCGTCGCCCGCTCGGCCACGCGCGGATCGCGCGTCTGCTGCGCCACCTTGCCGAGAGTCGCCGCCGCGACACCGATCTGTCCGCGCTGACCGGCGAGTTCGCCCACCAGCAGGTCATACAGGATTTCCGGCTTCAGTTCGACCTTGGGCAGGTCCGCCTCCGCCTTGGCGGACGGAGCCGCGGTTTCCGCCGACGGTGCGGGCTTCATCGTGCCGGCGCAAGCCGTCAGCAAGGCAAGTACTATTAATGGTGAAATGACACGAAAACGGGCAATGATCATATATATTAAGTCTCGAACTGCTTGGGAATAACGGGCTGTATGCGCCTTCGACCGCCGCTGGACGCGGAGATTCGGCGCGCCATCTAAAATAATCCCTGAAGTCTCAAAATTTCCGAAAAGGCGCGCCATGGCAAATAGGGGCAATCTCGTGCTTATCCTTCATTCCGCGCTCCACGGCGCGGACGGGTCATGAATTCACTGGTTCTGTTGGTGGCGGCCGCGGTGGCGTTCGTCTTCGGCTACCGCTTCTATTCCCGGCTCCTGGCGCTGGGCGTGTTTCGCCTTGGAAAAGATTATAGTACAGCCCCGTCACCCCGGCCTGCCACTGCGGAACAAGGCGGTTTCAGCCGTCATCTCCTGTTCGGGCATCATTTGGCCTCCCTCGCCGCCAGCGCCGCCGTCATCGGCAGCGTCGTTGCCTTAATATGGGGATGGGTTCCGGCATTTCTATGGGTCGTGGTCGGCACCGTGGTGGCGGCCGGCACCTACGGTCTGGGGACGCTGTGGCTGTCGCTCCGCTACCCGGGGCTCAACCCGGCGGAGATCGCCGCACGTCTGCTCGGCGCGCCGGCGTACGGGCTGTTTGCATTGATTGCCTTTCTCCTGCTCCTGATCATGAACGCGGCCTGCGCCACGCTTGCCGCGCAACTGCTGTCCACGCATCCCGCCGCGGTCCTGCCGTTCTGGTTCATCGCCGCGGCCGGCCTGGTTCTCGGAAATTTCCTGCGCGGGAGAGAAGACTTCGAGATCGTTCCCGCGACCCTGATCGCGCTCACCCTGGTCCTCATGGCCGTGTGGCTGCTCGGGGATTTCCTGACGGGTTTCGTTGCGGCGCTGCCTTTCGAAACCGCGACATCCTACTTCCCGTTCGACGCGACGATCGTCTGGGTCCTGCTGCTGTTCCTTTACGGCTACCACGCGACACGCCTGCCGATGTGGAAGCTGGCGCGCCCGCGCGCTTACCTCACGGCGCTGTTGCTGGGCGTGACGCTTTTCATTTTTTACACCGCCGTGGCGATCGACCACCCCGATCTGCTGGCCCCGGAATTCCATTCCGTCTCCGGCGCTCCGGACATGTTTCCGTGGCTGTTCGTAACGCTGACATCTGGAGCCGTGTCCGGGTTTCATCTGCTCGTCGCCAACGCCGTCACCGCGCGCCAGATGAACCGGGAAACCGATGCACGCTATATCGGCTACGGCGGAGCGCTGGGGCTGGGACTGCTGGCGCTGAGTGCCATTATCATCGGCGCCACGGCGTTGCCGGGCGTCGAGGCCTGGAACCAGCGTTACGTCTCCTGGGCGGCGCTCACGGACTCGCACGCCATCCTCGAAATGTACGTCAGCGGCTTCGCGCGACATGCCGCGAGCCTCGGACTGGACCCGGGTTTTGCGCGCACGCTCATGGCGGTGGTGATCGTCGGCCTCCTGGTGGCAACGCTGGAGACCGGACTGCGCGCGCAAAAACAATTGCTCGCCGGCGTGGCCGAGCACCTGCCCTCGCTGCTTCCGGGAAAGGAAAGGGGACTGATTGCGACGGCCGTCGGGTTGTCCGCGCTGCTTTCACTGCATGACGGCCACGGCCGTGGCGGTCTCACGTTTTGGCCGCTTTTTGGCGCCGCCGACCAGATATTCGCTGCGCTCGGCTTCGCTCTGCTGATCCTGGCATTACGGCTGCAGGAACGGCCCGTGTCAGCGGTGCTCCTGCCCTGGCTGTTCCTGCTGGTTACCGCCAACGGGGGTCTGGGCGCACAGATGATGCATTGGTGGTCGGAGGGTCGGTGGATATTGCTCTTGTTTGGCACCATATTAATGGTCACGGAACTCGGGTTGATATTACTGTCCCTGAAGGCATTGAAAGCCCCCACGAAAGTCCAAACTTGACACCGGACCCTGATGGGTCAAAATCGCTCACAACAGCGGCAATTTCCCGGTTTCTGCATGCACCTGCTCGCCTTTGGCATCAATCATCACACCGCGCCGGTCGATATCCGCGAGAAGGCGGCGTTCGCCACCGACAAGCTGGTCAACGCCCTGCACGAGGTAACCGGCAGCGGCGGCGTCAGCGAAGCCGCGATCGTCTCCACCTGCAACCGCACCGAGCTGTATTGCGGGCTCGAGCCCGCGCACGACGAACGGGTGATCGAATGGTTCTGCCATTACCACCGGCTGAATCACGGTGATATCCATCCGTATCTCTACCGGCATCCCGACCAGGAAGCGGTCAAGCACGTGTTCCGAGTCGCCGCCGGACTCGACTCCATGATCCTGGGCGAACCGCAAATCCTGGGACAGATGAAGGAAGCCTTCGCCACCGCGCACAAGGCCGGCGCCACCGGGAAAATCCTGAACCGCCTGTTCCAGCAGACCTTCACCGTCGCCAAGCAGGTGCGCACCGACACCGCCATCGGCGCCAGCGCGGTGTCGGTCGCCTCGGCGGCGGTGCGGCTCGCCAAGCAGATTTTCAGCGACCTCACGGAACAGACGGTGTTGCTGATCGGCGCCGGCGACATGATCGAACTCTGCGCGCGCCACCTCAATGAACACGGCGTGGGTCACATGATCGTCGCCAACCGCACGGTCGAGCGTGCCCAGCTGCTGGCCGGCCAGTTCAACGCCGAGGCCATCTCGCTCGCGGAAATGCCGACCCGTCTCGCCGACGCCGACATCGTCATCTCCTCGACCGCAAGCCAGCTGCCGATCCTGGGCAAGGGCACGGTGGAACGGGCCCTGAAGGCGCGCAAACACCGGCCGATGTTCATGGTGGACATCGCCGTGCCGCGCGACATCGAAAACGAGGTGAGCGAGCTCAACGACGTATACCTGTACACCATCGACGACCTGAAGGAGGTCGTCCAGGAGAACATGGAATCGCGCCAGGAAGCCGCACGCGAGGCGGAAAAGATCATCGACACCCAGGTCGTGGATTTCATGCGCTGGGTGAAGTCACTCGACGCTGTGCCCACGATCCGCGCGCTGCGTGAATCCGCCGACGCCCTGCGCGAAGCCGAGCTGGAACGCGCGCGACGGCGGCTCGCCCATGGCGAAGACCCGGCCAAGGTCGTCGAACAGCTGGCGCGCGCCCTGACCAACAAATTCACCCACGCCCCCACCGACGTCCTGCGCCGTGCGGATCACGACGGCAACGGCGCGCTGCTCGAGGCCGCACGCCGCCTGTTCGGCCTCCACGAAGAGTAAGCATGAATCCGTCCATCGAAACAAGGCTCACCGGCCTTGCGCAGCGCTTTGAGGAAATCGAACGGATGCTGGCCGACCCCAAAGTCATCGGCAAGCAGGACCAGTTCCGCAAGCTGTCGCAGGAATACGCCGAGATCAGTCCGGTGGTGAAGCTGTACGGCGACTATCGCGCCGCTTGCGATCAGTTCGAATCCGCCAACGTCATGCTCGAGGACAAGGACCCGTCGATCCGCGAGATGGCGCAGGAGGAAATCGCGCAGGCGCGGGTACTGATCGCGGGGATCGAGTCCGAAATCCAGGCGCTGCTGCTGCCGAAGGACCCGAACGACAACCGCAACATCTTCCTCGAAATCCGTGCCGCCGCCGGCGGCGACGAGTCGGCGATTTTCGCCGGCGACCTGTTCCGGATGTACAACTATTACGCCGGCAACCACGGCTGGGACGTGGAGGTGATGAACCAGAGCTCCGGCGAGCACGGCGGCTACAAGGAAATCATCGCGCGCATCTCGGGCAAGGACGTGTATTCGCGGCTCAAGTTCGAATCCGGCGCGCACCGCGTGCAGCGCGTCCCCGAGACCGAGGCCCAGGGGCGCATCCACACCTCGACCTGCACGGTCGCGGTGCTCCCGGAAGCCGAGGAAGTCGACGCCATCGTCATCAACCCGGCGGAACTCAAGGTCGACACCTTTCGTGCCTCGGGCGCCGGCGGCCAGCACGTGAACAAGACCGACTCCGCGATCCGCATCACGCACTTGCCCACCGGTATCGTGGTCGAATGCCAGGACGAGCGCTCGCAGCACAAGAACCGCTCGCGCGCCATGTCGATTCTCTCGGCGCGGTTGCTCGAAGCGGAACAGCGCAAGCAGCGCGAACAGGAAGCCGCCGCGCGCAAAAGCCTGGTCGGCACCGGCGATCGCTCGGAACGCATCCGCACCTACAATTTCCCGCAGGGGCGAGTAACCGACCACCGCATCAATCTGACCTTGTACAAGCTGGATCAGGTCATGGAAGGAAAACTCGACGAGCTGATCGACGCACTCCGGACGGCCGACCAGGCCGATCTGCTGGCGACGCTGAATGCCTGAGCATGAAACACGCCGTCCTGAATACCATGCCGCTGACCGTCAGTGAAATCCTGCATACGGCCGCACGTGAGCTGCAAGCGACCAGTTCCACGCCGCGGCTCGACGCGGAGGTACTGCTGATGCACGCCTGCGGGCTGGATCGCGGCACGTTGATAGCGCGCGGATACGTGCCACTGACGGTCGATCAGTGTCATCAGCTTGAAAAACTGATCGCGCGGCGGCGTCACGGCGAACCGGTCGCCTATCTCACCGGCACGCGCGAATTCTGGTCCATGGAACTTAATGTCTCGCCGGCGGTGTTGATCCCGCGTCCGGAAACCGAGCTGCTGGTGGAAAAAGCGCTGGAGCGCATTCCATCCGATGCGACATGGACCATCGCCGATCTCGGCACCGGCAGCGGCGCTATTGCCCTGGCCATCGGCAGAGAACGCCCGCGCTGCCGCGTGATCGCTACGGATATTTTTCCGCAGGCGCTCGATGTCGCGCGCTCAAACGCTGTAAAGCTCCACGCGACCAATGTCGAATTTCGCGAAGGCAACTGGTTCGAACCGCTGGCGCGAATGAAGCTGGACATGATCGTGAGCAATCCGCCTTATGTCAGCACCGGCGATCCGCACCTGCGGCAGGGAGATGTCCGCTTCGAGCCCGCCGAGGCCCTCGTCGCCGGTCCTGACGGACTCGACGATATTCGCCCGATCATCCTGTCGGCACGCGACTACCTACAGCCCGCCGCCTGGCTTTTATTCGAGCATGGCCGGGATCAAGGCGCCGCTGTCGGTCTTTTTTTGCATCAGCACGGCTATCGGAATATCGTTTGTCACCCGGACATCGGCGGGCGCGACCGCGTGACGGTTTGTCGTTCGTAGTCAGCCAAGACTGCTGTCTTAATTCAGCCATGGATGATAATCAGCTTCTGCGTTACAGCCGTCATATCCTGCTCCCGCAGGTGGGCGTGGACGGCCAGCAGAAGCTGCTCGACGCGCGCGTGCTGGTCATCGGCCTCGGCGGACTGGGCTCGCCGGTGGCAATGTATCTGGCTGCTTCGGGCGTTGGTCATCTGGTCATCGTCGATCACGACCGCGTGGAACTGTCGAACCTCCAGCGCCAGATCGCGCACACCACGAACGCCATCGGCACCGACAAATCCGTTTCGGCAAAACAAACCCTGCAGGCACTGAACCCGGATGTTCAAATCACGGCCTTCAACAAAATTCTCGATGCCGGTGAATTGGCCGAACAAGTGCAACTGTCGGACGTGGTGGTGGATGCGAGCGACAACTTCGCCACCCGCTTCGGTCTGAATCGTCTTTGCGTCGAATGGAAAAAACCGCTCGTCTCGGGCGCGGTGATCCGGCTGGAAGGTCAGGTGACGACTTTCCGCGCCGATCTTCCCGGCGCGCCTTGCTACCGTTGCCTGTATAAAGACATGGACGAACTGGCTGAAACCTGTTCGGAAACCGGCGTGCTCGCGCCGGTCGCGGGCATCATCGGCAGCATCCAGGCGACCGAAACGCTGAAGGTGCTGACCGGCGTGGGCCAGACACTGAACGGCCGTCTGTTGATTTTCGACGCCCAGACCATGGAGTGGCGTGAAATCCGGCTGCACAAGGACCCGGCCTGTCCGGTCTGCGGGGACACATGAACGTCGTACGGCTGCCGCGCGCGATCGTCAACCAGCTGCTGCACCTGGCCCAGAAATCTCCGGAAGAGGAAATCTGCGGACTGATCTCGCGCGATCGCGCGGGATTCCGGAAATGCTATCCCGTGGCCAACGCCGCCGGCGACCGGAAGCGCTTCTTCACGCTCGATCCGAAGCAGCAGATCGAGTCGATGCGCACCATGCGCGAGCGTGGCGAGGAACTGGCCGCCATCTATCATTCCCATCCCGACGCCCCGCCGCTGCCCTCGCTCGCGGATATCGAGCAACACGAATACCCCGGCGTGCTTTATCTGATCATTTCACTCGGCACCAAGGGCGTGCTTGAAATGCGCGGTTTCCACATCCGCGGCCGCGCGATCGAAGAAGCCGCCATCGGACTGCTGGACGAGCCCCCGACCTAGCGACCGCCGCCTCGGCGGCTATACTCCTTTTTAAAGCCGCCCGCCGGCTGACGAAGGAGAAATCATGTCAATCGCCACTTTTGTCTTCCTGGGCATTTTTGCCGCGCTGTTCCTCTATGCCGTCACCCTGTACAACAATTTCGTGCGACTCAAGAACAACGTCGCCCAGGCCTGGTCGAACATCGACGTGCTGCTGAAGCAGCGCCACGACGAGTTGCCGAAGCTGGTCGAGGCGTGCAAACAATACATGCAACACGAGCGCGGCGTGCTGGAGAAGGTCACGCAGGCGCGCGCCGCAGTACACAGCGCGCGTGAAGCCGGCGACATCGGCGCTCTCGGCGCCGCCGAGAGCGAACTGCGCCTCGGCCTGGGACGGCTGTTCGCCGTGGCCGAAAACTATCCCGAACTGCGTGCCAACGAGAACTTCCAGCACCTGCAGGACCGCATCTCGCAGCTCGAGGCACAGATCGCCGACCGGCGCGAGTTCTACAACGATTCGGTCAACACCAACAACATCCGCATCGAGCAATTCCCGGACAACGTGATCGCCACGCTGTTCCGGTTCGAACCGAAGCCGCTGCTCAAGTTCAAGGAAAGCGAAACCCGGGACATCAACGTCAAGGCGCTGTTCGGCACCTAGTCCCGTGCCGTCATCCGGCCCGCTGGCCCCGTGGCTCGCCGGGCTGGCTCACTCGATCCATCAAAGCGATCCGGCCGCCATCGGCCTCGTGGTGGCGGTACTGACCGCCGGCTCCGCCTACTGTTCCTGGCGCACGTGGCGCCACGTCAGCCACATCCGCCTCATCGAAGACACGCCCACTTGCAAGATCCGCTCGGCGCCGCAGGGCTACGTGGAACTCGAGGGCCTCGGCAAGCTCATGGACGGTCCGCCGATCATCGCGAAACTTTCCGGCCTGCCCTGCGTCTGGTTCCGCTACAAGATCGAGGAATACGTCGCCACCGGCAAGGGCAATGAACATCGCTGGGAGACCATCGACAAGGGTGAAAGCACGGACACCTTCTGGCTGCAGGACGACACCGGGCGCGTGGTTGTCGATCCCGAGGGCGCGGATGTCACCCCGCGGTACAAAGATACATGGCGCTCCGGTTCCTCACTGAGCGGCATCGCTCACGTGACTTACGTAAAAAGTTTTATCAGCTCCCGCGCCAGCGGCGGCAACTACCGCTTCACCGAGGAGCGCATCAACTCCGGCGAACGGCTCTACGCCCTCGGCCTGCTGAAAAACGTGAGCAGCTACACAAGCCAGACGAGCGTGGACGAGGACGTGCGCGCGCTGCTCGGCGACTGGAAAAAGGACCAGCCCGCGCTGCTTCAGCGTTTCGATCTCGACAAGGACGGAAAAATAGACGAGAAGGAATGGATGCTCGCGCGCTCGCAGGCGCGGCGCGAGGTGACGAAGAACCGCCGGGAACAGGTCAACACTCTCGCTGACGGCCTGAATGTCCTCGGCCCGACACGCGACCGGTCGAGGCCTTACATTCTGTCCGCATTCACTCAGACAGAACTCGCCAAGCGCTACCGTCTCTGGGCGATGCTGTACGCCGGCGGCTGTTTCCTGCTGGGTCTCGTTACGGTGTGGGTATTCAACGCCAAGTTTCTGTAGCAATTCATGCGACGATCGCGACCATCCAGACCTGCGTAGATCGCCCATCCGAAAATGTGCCGGCAACCTGACTCGCGATCGGGCCCGGGTATATTAGCCGACGCTAAACTACTCATTGCACATCATGAAAAAGTAAGATAGCTTAGTTCAGCTACAGATGTATCCGGCGCCACGCCGGTTTTTATGGTCTGACGGTGGTCGGAGGGGAGAAGGACGCGGCAATAATAAAAAGTTTCCCACGGAGGGATCCTGATGACATCCGCGGATTGTCATGAGTTGATAGAACTGCTGTCAAAGGCGGGCACTGTCGAGGACATCCACTCGGCCTGTTCCGCGCTTTGCGAGCAATTCGGCTTCGATCGCTTCCAGTATGGCGCGCGCATACCTACTTCCTTCGTCAAGCCGTACTATATCTTCATTAGCAGCTATCAAAACGAATGGCGCGATCGTTATCTGGCCAAAGGCTACATGGCAATTGATCCTGCCGTTCAATACTGTGCCAATCACCTGACGCCGTTTTCTTGGGATCGAATCAAGCAACAGGAAAAAAACGATAAAATCGTACGTCAGTTCATGGGCGAAGCCGGTGAATTTGGTTTAAACAGCGGGGTAAGCATCCCTGTCCATTCCGCCCAGGGAGAATTTGCAATGTTCAGCACGGCTTCAAGCCTGGACCAGGAACGGGCTAATTCACAAATTATGGAAGTCCTCCCTTTCGTGCATTTATTTGCTGCCTATCTTCACGAAACTGTACGAAAGATCCTGGAAAAACAGGTTCTCCCTCTCAGCAAGGTTCAACTCACCGATCGGGAACGTGAATGCCTGCTCTGGACGGCCGAAGGGAAAACAGCCTGGGAAATTTCACAGATTCTAAAGATATCGGAACGCACCATCGTCTTTCATCTCCAGAACGCTGCCGACAAGCTTAACGTCGTCAACCGACAACAAGCCGTGGCGCGCGCGGTTTCGCTTGGAATAATCTCTCCCTCACTCGTCTGAATCTCTTTTTTTGTCCAGCCAATTGCACGACGGCTACTTCGCTCCACGACTCCCGGAAAGAGTCGTTTAACCACAACCTGTAACATCTTACAGCTACCTATCATACAGGGGTTGTCGTTCACTATCCGAAAGCATTCGCATCGGAGAGGTGAACAGTGCACAAAATTCTGCTGGCCAAGGCAAATGACGGTCTCCTGGACAAGGAAGCCCTCAATGAGATGTTCCGGTTCCGCCACAAGGTCTTTCACGAACGCCTGGGCTGGGAGGTCCCCGTTCAGAATGGAATTGAACGTGATGACTACGATGAGATAAATCCCGTTTATTTGATAGCCAAAAATCGAAGCGAAGAAGTCGAGGGATGCTGGAGACTGCTGCCCACAACCGGTCCCTATATGCTGAAAAATACCTTTGCTCAGCTGCTGCACGGAGATGAGGCACCTCAAGATCCAACTGTTTGGGAGATGAGCCGCTTGGCGGTGTTGCCTAGCGGCAGTCGCGAACATACCCAGATTACACTAAACGCCATTACCTTCGACTTGATACGTACGGTGTACGAATTTTCCATCGAAAATGGCATTCGTCAGTACGTACTCGTTACCAGTGTCGCCGTGGAAAGACTTCTGACAAGGGTCGGTTTCCCCATTCATCGAATTGGAAATCACAAGCCGCAGTACATCGGAAAAGTACTGACAGTGGCTTGTTACGTCGATATCAACGAGCAATTCCGTCAGGCAGTTTACAAAAACTACAAGCCTTCCGAAACTGACCGCGAAGCAGCATGAAAATTCTTCTTGCTGGCAACATGCCCGAAGCCAAGGCCCTGCTTCAAGCCCTGGCGCGCGCCAGCGAGCATCAGATTACCCATTGTGCGGATGGTGCCTATGCGATCGCCGAACTGCTCAAACATGGATATGACTGGGCGATCATCAACGGCCGTGCCGTAAGCGGGGGCGACAAGGATATTGCCCGCATCATCCGTGCGATGGGTACCGATACAGGAGCAGTTCCGCCGGTTGATGTACCGCGCGATGGGAGCGTCACCGGCCCCGTCGCGTCCCATGCATGCAGCGTCGAGTGGACGAAAGAAGGCGTACTCCAGCTGCATTGCGGATTGCACGCTTTAATGAAGGACGCCATGGCGCCGTGGCGGCCCGATCCGGGCTGTGCCGGGGAAATTCTTTTCGAATATCACGCCCCGTGTGTCAAGGCCCGGAGACGCGATGGCTGAAGAGCGCATACTCAACCTGCCATTCAAATCGTTTTTCGACAGCACCACCGCCGGGATGGCGCTGACCGACCTGCGAGGGAATATTCTCGTTATCAACCCGGCCTTCATGCGGCTCGTCGGCCGTCGTCCGGAAGAAGTCAGCGGCAGGAACATCCTGAATTTCATCGCTCCGGAGACAATCCGCGATGTGCGCGACATGCTCGATGGCCTCGTGGCCGATTCACATCAGCAATACAGGTCCGGGGTGGTCCTCAGCCACAGCCAAGGTCATGTCTTGCACGTGCAATTCGGCGCGGCGCTGGTGCAGGATCCGGCAGGAACTCCGCTGTGCATGATGTTTACCGTTTCGGAAACAGTCGTGGACCGGCCCGCGGACGATGCAACAACACGCGCCTCTGCCCCCTCGCGATACATCGACAAAACCTGCCTGAAAATACTCGATGTAATCCCGCAAATCCTGCTGTTTATCAGTCAGGCGCGACATATCGAGGGAATCAACAAACAGGGTGAATCCGCGTTCGGATACGTCCGGCAGGAGCTGATCAGCTGCCCTGTCGAGAAGTTGTTTCCTGACCTGACATGGCAGACACCCGTGCCGGACGCCGCCCATCATGCTGTCAGACCCTTGTTCGCCGTCCACGCGCTGCACAAGAATGGCGAAAAAATTCCGGTACTGCTCGACCTCAGGGCAGTTCACGCGGGCGACAAAACGTACTGGCTCGGCATCGTTCAGCATCTGACAGGGCACAAAACAGCCGGGGATGCCAACGTCTCCACCGTGCCGCGCGACCCGGTTACGGGTCTTTACACGCGAGGCATGTTCCTGGAGCGCCTCCAGCACGCGGCTTCCAGGGCGGAACGTGACGAAAAAAAACTCGGTGTGCTGCTGCTGGACCTGGACCGATTCAAGGAAATCAACGATTCATTCGGTCACGAGGGCGGGGACGATCTCTTGAAGAAGGTCGGCGAGCGCATCGCTGCGTTCCTGCGAAAAAGCGACGCCGTGGCCCGGCTCGATGGCGATCATTTTGCGATTTTGCTCGAGGGCCTCAACAAATCCGAGCACGTCTTGGCGGCGACGCAGAAACTTCTCGATGCCTTTGCAGCCCCCTTTTTGAGACAGGAACAGGACGTCTACCTGACTCCCAGCATCGGCATCAGCATATTTCCCGAAGACGGCACTGACGGCGACAGCCTGATCAGGAATGCCCAGAAGGCGATGCGCATGGCAAAAAAAAGCGGCGGCAACGCGTTCCAGTTCTATACCGAGGAAATGAATACCCGCGCGATCGAACGTATCAGGCTCGACAGCGAGCTGCGCCGCGCGCTGAAGCACGGACAATTTGCTGTTTATTATCAGCCGCTGGTGAATGCAGCGGACGGAAGAACCGTCTGTTTCGAAGCGCTGTTGCGCTGGAATCATCCCGAAAAAGGACTGGTGCCGCCCATGTCCTTCATTCCGCTGCTCGAGGAAACCGGACTGATCGAACAAGTCGGCGATCTCGTCCTGCGTGCCGCCTGTCAGCAGATCAATTTGTTGCGCCATAACGGCCATGGCCGCCTGCGAGTGGCCGTGAATATCTCCGCACGGCAGTTCCTGCAAAAGGATTTCGCGACGACGGTGGAAACAATTCTCAAGGAAACCGGGACGGATCCCCAGGCGCTGGAACTGGAAATCACCGAGAGCGTGCTGCTCAAGCATACCGAGAGTGTCGGCAGGATACTCGCGTCGATTGTCACGCTCGGCGTTCGCATCGCTTTGGACGATTTCGGCACCGGCTGCTCGTCCCTCTCCTACCTCAAGCATTTCCCGATCCACGCCCTGAAAATCGACCGTGATTTCGTGCAGGGACTTCCCCGACAACGGGGCGACCTGGCCATCACCAACGCCATCATCACCCTGGCCACCGATCTGGGCCTGAAAGTCATCGCCGAGGGCGTGGAAACGGACGAGCAGCATGCCTATCTGCGCGAGCGGCAATGCCATGAACTTCAGGGCTTCCTGTTTTCCCGCCCGATGCCGGCGGAGGAGGTCGGCCCGTGGCTGAACAAACAGTTGCACTGAGGTGTAATTAAGGAAACGAGCTTTAAATTCCCCGTAGCCGCCTAGCATCGCAATAAGGCAGCGTGCGCTGCGCGCACGAATTAAAAAAGCTAACTGCGGGTGGCTCCGCCCCCTTTTCCCGCCCCTGGTTGGCGTCGAGCATCGCAGCCGAAGGAGGAATAGCTCATGGTGTTCAAGGAGTGCGTCAGGGATGCGCACGAGCCAGCCGGGACAGGGATGTCCCGCTCGGCGAGCCCGGCGGAGGCGGGAAGCGCAGGGGACCCGCGAGTGCGGGCGCAGACTCGGGGACGGCGTTTCTTTGGGTCCTATCTTGTCGCGACATGACAAATTCGATGCAATCGAATTTGGACAGACGCAGTCTGTCCGATGGGCGAGGAACCGCGAGGGTCCGAATCCAAGGACCTCGCCTTCGGGTGCGAGAACCCGATTCAAATATCACGGCCGCAGGCCGCTCGGCTTATTTATTAAAAACGCTTTTCCGCAACATCTCCCACTGCTTCTCCCATCCTGCCACCGGCGACGATCTGAATTCGCTGCGCACGAAACGCGTGATCGAGCCTTCGACCACGGCAAGCAGCAACGCGGCGGTGTCGGCGATCGGGATGCGCAGATCTTCACTTGCCTCGGCCTCGCGCAGAACCTGTTTCAACTGGGTCTCGACCCGCTCGTAAATCTGCACCACGCGCTTGCGCAGGCGCTCGGTCTCGCCCACCAGCACATCGCCGTACAGCAGGCGCGCCATGCCGGGATTCCTGTCGGCGAATCCGAGCAGCAGGAAGAGAATGCCCTGGATACGCGCCTCGGCGCGGGATTCCTCGGCCAGGATGCGGTTGATGCGGGAAAAAAGCGTTTCTTCGATGAATTCGATCAACCCCTCGAACATTTTTCCCTTGCTCGGAAAATGGCGGTACAGCGCGGCTTCGGAAACACCGACGGCGCGCGCGAGCTGCGCCGTGGTGATGTGCTCGCCCTGGTTTTTCTCGAGCATGCGCGCCAGCGTCTCGAGAATCTCCTGACGGCGTTCGCCGCGGCGCGGTCGGGCCATGGCTCAGTTTCGCTCCCGCCGGCCGGGATTGTTTTCCGCAACGGACGTCGTGTCCCGCGTTCCCGTGCGGTCACGGCAACGTCGCCGCCATGAAGAGGGATCCTCCCCCGATGCAAAACACCCTGGCGCGCGTGGGTTCACGGGGTTCAGGACTTGATCAGCGTACCGACGCCTTCGTTGGTGAATATTTCCAGCAGCACCGCGTGCTCGACGCGTCCGTCAATAATGTGCGCGGTCTTCACACCGCTGCCGACCGCGTCGAGGGCGTAGTTGACCTTGGGCAGCATGCCGCCGTGGATGGTGCCGTCACCGATCAAATCCTTGACCTGGCCGATGGAAAGTCCGGTGAGCAGCTTTCCCCCTTTGTCCAGCACGCCGGTGGTGTTGGTCAGCAGGATCAGCTTCTCCGCCTTGAGCGTGATGGCGAGTTTGCCGGCCACGACGTCGGCGTTGATGTTGTAGGTCTGACCGTCCTCGCCGACGCCGATCGGTGCGATCACCGGGATAAAATCGCCGGTGTCGAGCAAGGCGACCAGGCGCGGATCGATGCTGCTGACCTCGCCCACGTGGCCGATGTCGATGATCTCGCTTGGAAGGCTTTCCTTTTCGGAGGGTTTCTGCAGCACCATTTTTTTTGCACGAATCAGTCCGCCGTCCTTGCCGGAAAGACCCACGGCCTTGCCGCCCTGCTGGCTGATGAGATTGACGATCTCCTTGTTGACGAGGCCGCCGAGCACCATCTCGACCACGTCCATGGTTTCGCGGTCGGTGACGCGCATGCCCTGGATGAATTCGCTTTTCTTGCCGATTTTCTCCAGCAGCTTGCCGATCTGCGGCCCGCCGCCGTGCACCACCACGGGGTTCATGCCGACCAGCTTCATCAGCACCACGTCGCGCGCGAAACCGCGCTTGAGGTTGTCGTCGACCATGGCGTTGCCGCCGTACTTGATGACGATGGTCTTGCCCTGGAAGCGCTGGATGTACGGCAGCGCCTCGGTCAGGATGCGCGCCCGGTCGGCGGCGGATTGGGGGGTGAGCGTCATTTCTTTTCCTGTTATTGAGAACGATACCGTCAGTACAGGTGGAAAAGTTAGCGCATATTCACGTTAAAGTCAGCATGCCGGAATCTAAAGAGCAAAAAGAAAGGCCGCTTGTGCGGCCTTTCTCATTCCGGGATCCGTCCCGGCAACAGCGGGATCAGGCTACATCCACTGTAATCTTCTTGGGTTTCACTTCCTCGGCCTTGGGCAGGGTCAGTTCCAGCACCCCGTCCTTGTAGTTGGCCCTCACGCCCTTCTCATCGATCTGCGTGCCGAGCCGCAGGCTGCGTACGTATTTGCCATAGCGGCGTTCCTTGCGCAGCACGCGTTCGCCTTCCTTCTCTTCCTTCTCGCTCTTGGTCTCGGCGGTAATGGTGAGAATGCCGTTTTCCAGCGTCACGTCGATGTCCTCTTTCTTCACGCCGGGGACGTCGGCGACGATGACATACGCGTCATCGCGTTCCTTCACATCCATGGCCGGGAACAGGTCTTCGCCGCG
>JACXTT010004351.1_pt1 | contig 21058 bp, 16 predicted proteins | sample 9270951 | NCBI WGS metagenome assembly JACXTT01 (sample SAMN15532306, study PRJNA645909) | rock metagenome | isolation source: weathered quartz diorite | place: Puerto Rico | collected 2017-06-21
ATATCTTCCGGCTCCCGCTTCCACTTGATGTCGGGCTTCTTGCGCAGGACTCCGAGCCCGGAGCAGGGAACGTCGATGATGACTTTCTCCGCGGGGGGAGCCTCGAGCGTGGAGGCATCGGCGACATGGAGCTGAACGTTCCGGATTCCCAGCCGCTCGCAGTTCGCGCTCACGATGTGCAGCCTGCTTTCGTATTTGTCGACGGCCAGAATCTCCCCCTCGTTGCGCATCAACTCCGCGACGAAGGTCGTCTTGCCCCCCGGCGCCGCGCAGAGATCGATCACCCTCTCTCCCGGCTTCGGATCGAGGAGGAGCACCGGCAGCGCCGCACTCTCGTCCTGGATCGAGAAGAGCCCGCTCTGGAACATTTTCATCTGTCCGATCCCGGAGAGGCTCCTGAGCTTGATGAAATGGTCGATGAAGCTCGACCCCTGGTAGGTGATCTTCGCGTTGTCGAGCATCGAGAGAAACTCGGCCGGCGCTATTTTCAGCCTGTTGATGCGGAGGGTCAGGCCCGGCACCTCGTTGTTGACGGCGAGAAACCGCTCGAGCTCTTCCCGCTCGAAGCGGGTCATCCACCTTCTCACCATCCAGAGCGGATGCGAGTAATAGACGGCAAGGTACTGGCCGAGGTCCTCCTCCGGCTTTGGATAGTGGATCGCATCGAGGCTGCGGATGATATTGCGAAGAACGGCGTTGATCAGGTGGCCCGATTTTTCGCCGCGGATCCGCTTGATGAATTCGACGGCCTCGTTCACCGCCGCGTAATGCGGGACGTTCGAGAGGAAGAGGAGCTGGTAGAGCGCCACGCGCCCCGTGTTCTTGATGTTCACCTCCGACTTCGAGAAGTTGCCGTGGGTGAACCCGTTCAGGACCCAGTCGAGCCGTCCCTGCCAGCGCATCACGCCGTGCACGATCTCCGCGAGGAGGTTCTTGTCGGGATCCGAAAGCTCGGGAGACCGCAGCTCCACGTCGAGGAGTTTGTCGAGGTAGGAGTCGGTCCGCTCGATCCTGTTCAGGATCTTTACCGCCGTTCCGCGCGGCCCCGAGTAGAGCGTCTGTCCTTCAGCGATCTGAGAGGCCATTCAGGCGATTCCCGCCTTCCTGCGCTCCGAATCGGTCATCGAGAAGACATCGCGCATCCGTCGCTCGTACGCAGACCCCATCCGCACCTCGCGGCGGGCCATCACCCGCTCGGCGGTGAGCACCGCCTTGCCCGGATCGTAGACGGTGAACGCGCCTTTCTCTCCCCACGAGAACGAGGGAACATACTTTGGCGGCGGCGCAGGGCCCGGAAGGCTGCACGATACTCCCACGATAGTGCCGGTGCTGAAGAGGGCCCCGATTCCTGTTTTCGAATGGTCGCCCATGGTCAGGCCCACGAACTGGAGCCCCGTGTCGATCTCCTCGTCTCCCAGCCGCACCCTGACGCGGCCGTATGTGTTCTTCAGATCGCTCGTATTCGTTCCCGCTCCGATATTGACCCAGCTCCCGAGGTACGAATGCCCGAGGAAGCCGTCGTGCTGCTTGTTGGAATAGGACTGGATGATTGATGCCTCGACTTCCCCCCCTACTTTGCAGTGGGGTCCGACGGATGTCCCATGGTAGATCTTCGCGCCCGCCTTGATCAGCGAGTTGTCGCCGATGAAGGCGGGACCCTGGATCATCGCGTGCGCCATGACGGTGACGTTGGAGCCCAGGATCACGGGTCCCTGACCGGCGTCGATCACGGCTCCCGGATTCACAACGCATCCCGGCGAGAGGCGGATGTTCTTCCGGTTAAGCAGGAATGCTCCCCTTTGCACGCGCGCCCGCACTCCGTTTCTGCGGCCCTTGGAGGGCCGCGCAAAATCCTTCTCTATCTCACGCGCGTTGACCGCCACGAGGTCCCAGGGATACCGGACGAGCGTTCCTTCAAACGCCTCATGGGGGAATCCGGAAAAATTATCCGGCCCGATCGGCTCGTTGCGCGGTCCTTCGGCCGATCTGACGTGCTTTCCCTCCACGCAGGCCGCGGCGATTTCTCCCCCGCTGAAGTACGCGCACTGGCGGGGCCTCTTGCGGCCAAGGAGCCGCGCAAGATGCTCATCCGCGACGACCCTGGCGTTGACGAACCACGTATCCTCCTCGTGCAGCGCGTCTACCGGAACGCTCCTCTCTTCCTCCGTCCAGAACTCGGCCAGATCGGGACGGACCCTGAGCGAGTACTGCGTTCGCGGCAGACATGCGGCGATCTTCTCGCCGAGCGTGGCTGTGCCGGAGCGAAATCCCGATACCGGCCTCAGATACGCGACGGGAAGAAAGCCGCGGTAATTGATATCTTCGAAGATGCAGAGCTGCATTCGGCCAGAAGGAAGCAAAAACGGAATCCCGATGTGCCGGAATTCCGTTTGTAGACGTACGAGCGATTAAACCCGCATCAAGCGGTCGCGGGAGCTGCCTGGGTCTTCTTGGCGTATTTCCTGTTAAATCGTTCCACGCGGCCGGCCGAATCGACGAGCTTCTGCTTCCCGGTGAAGAAGGGATGGCACTTGGAGCAGATTTCGATTTTCAGATTGCCGCCTGTGGATCGCGTCTCGAACGTGTTCCCGCAGACGCAGGTAACTATTGACCTCTTATATGCTGGATGGATTCCTTTTCTCATGAGATTCTCCGTTTTCTAAGGGATTACTCCATACAATATAGCATTATTAGGCCATAATCACAAATGAGGGTTCTGTGGGCATAAGACGCCGCGTGTCCTTAACCGAAGGGACGCAGGTATTCGCCCGCTAATAATCACACGCGCTTCGACCACTGCTAATGTTCTGCTTTTAAGAATGGAATTAGTCAGTTGTCGGATTGTGATGTTCATTGGGCTCCAGCAGAACCAATAGGTAAATGTAGTTGTGACCCCCTTCTATGCAACCCAGCCTTGACTTTGGCCGCCGAGGGTTTTAAATTGCTCTATCCTCAAAGGGGGGAGACTCGGACGCGTCACCGCAATCATGTCGCCCGCAAAAGTCTGCGCCCCCTCTAGTCCCATCTAATTTAGCTTGGACCGCTTGAGTGAGGGAATGGCATGATCGAAGGGACTCCTTTGCTCTTGTCTCGCCCGCCGACACGAATACTGCCACGGCGGATGGGGAGGCCATCTGCTCATGAATAGGAATTTCCCCTCTCCGCAATTACCCCTTGCATCCCCTCTGGATATTAAGACCTCTCTGGCAGGAAAACAAGAAAGACGGCCGGTAGCACGGGGCTTGCGGCGGCGTCCGAGTGAGCGCACTTATTCGCAAACTCGACTAATAATCATCACCCTTGTTGTAATGTTTGCTATAACATCGAGTAGCCTTGCAAGCTCAGGGCCCTGGGAATGGATCAATCCCAAACCCCAGGGGAATCCTCTCTTCGGGGTGTACTTCCTCAACCGCGATACCGGCTTCTGTGTGGGAGACGTAGGAACTATCATCAGAACAACCGATGGGGGAAAAACATGGGATGTGAAGACGTGTGTTACTGGAAGTGATCTGAACAGGGTCTATTTTCCGAATCACGGAACTATTGGTTATGCTGTAGGCGACAGTGGAACGATCTTGAAGACTACAAATAGCGGCGAATCTTGGTTCCAGCAGCAAAGTAATTACAGCGATGTATTACTCGGCGTTCACTTTCCAGTGAGCGATCAAATAGGTTATGTCGCCGGGGCGGGAGTTGTCCTCAAGACCACGGATGGGGGAGGCCATTGGAATCCAACGGGACAGACCCCTTTCTTCTTAGCAGACGTCTGGTTCGTCGGCAATGACACTGGTTGGGCGGTTGGTTTTGGTAGCGTTCTCCTCAAAACCACCGATGGAGGAGGTACATGGACACAGAACATGAGTGTGGCTTACTCGGGGCAAGATTTCCTGTCGGTACAATTTCCACTCGGGACGAGCGTGGGTTTCATTGCGGGAGGCAACAGTGTCGACCCCATCATTTTCCCGCTCTGGAAAACCAGAGACGGCGGTCAGACATGGACTACGTTGTCAGATCCCTTTCTAGTCGTCAAGCACAAGTTGTGCTTCCCGCAGGATACCGCCACGGGGTACGTCGTTGGCGAGGCCGGCGGGATTCTCAAGACAACTGACGGAGGAGCGTCGTGGCTTCGACTCTCAGGAGGCGGTGATGTGGGTAACCTCTACGATGTCACGTTCGTTAGTCGTGAAGCTGGTTATGCAATTGGCGACAATGGAGCAATACTAAAGACCACGGACGGGGGGACGACGTGGACAAATTTTCTTCACAGTCTAGGGAACACTATCGACTGGTATTTCTCTCGGACTGGACAGGGTTTTATAGTCGGGGGAGATGGATTACTTTTAAGAACGCTCGACTTTGGCGAGAGCTGGGATACCATCGGGACGGGGATCACAAATACGTTGCGAGTTATCAAGTTTCCATCTGATGGAGTGATTGGATACACGGCGGGCGACAATACTGTGCTCAAGACAATAGATCGCGGATCAACTTGGACTGCCCTTCCTCCACCGAGGAACTCTTCGTTCACAATCTATAGTTCAGCCTTTCCGATGGATGCTGATACCGGATTTGTGTCTGGCGGCATTGGACCTCCCTTATGGGGTCCAATAGGATTCATTGAGAGAACGACGGACGGGGGTTTGCACTGGCGGGAAGTGTTGAAAGACTCAACGGTGGCCATCGACAAACTGAGTTTCCCCCCCCAACAATCCAAGATCGGCTATGCCTTGACTGGTCAAAATGTTGGCGGTGGGGTGAAGGGTGTATACAAGACAACGGATGGTGGCAATAACTGGTTTCTCCGGTATAACAATCCCGGCTACGGTCTAAACGACCTAGAGTTCCCGTCAGACCCCGACATCGGCTTCATCCCCGGCAACGGTCGAATCCTCAAGACCACTGACGGAGGAAGCATGTGGTTTGCGATCGATAGCGCAAATTACGGCTATAAGTCAATTTATTTCCCAGATGGTGGTCAATCCGGTTATGCCGGGGGAGGAAACAATCTCATCTCTAGAACGAACGACGGCGGGCTGACATGGACAAGATTGTGCATGGGGACCTCATCTGTCGACAAGATCTATTTTCCTTATGACACACTACTCGGTTTCATTGGATTGGAAGGGACTATTCTGAGGACCATGACAGGTGGCTATCCAACAAGCGTCCATGGTCGGCACGGGAACATCCCTCGTGACTATACCTTATTTCAGAATTACCCCAATCCCTTTAATCCCTCGACGGTGATTGAGTTTGATCTTCCTCACGCAGGAAGGGTGGAATTAACTGTGTATAACATATTAGGAGAAAGAATCGCCGAGGTTTTGAGTGGAATTGAGCAGGTAGGGCGGCACAAAGTACAAATCCATCTCTCCAGTTCACCAAGTGGGGCATATTTTTACCAACTCAAACTCGATGATCTCGTGCGCACACGAAAAATGATATTACTTAAATAAGGACTCGAGCGAGGCACCACCTTCAATTGCAATTTACCCATTCCACTCGCTGCAAACACTGTGGAGGTCCCCATGAAACAGAACTCGTTCTTATATCGGTGCGCGTGGTTGATTGGGGTCTCAGTGACATCATTCGCGGCGGCCAATGCGCAATCAAATCCGGATGCGACGGACTATTTGCCGCCCCCTAGTAGTCTGCCGAGCTCGCCCCTGGGCTCGCCCTCAATTCTTGCGACGCCGTCCAATTACCACAACATTGCACTTCATCGTAACACAAATTTCCATCAATCTGAACCTTCAATTACCATTTATCCACGGAGCACGAACAATCTCTTTGTTGCCACCAATACTGCGACCCCTTTCAATGCGGTCACGCGCCAAGTACAAGGAACCTACACTTCATCAAACACAGGATCCCAATGGTCGGGAAGCGATGATTTCTTCGGTTCAGCCGACTCTGCCCTCTTCGATCCGGCGGTTGGTGTTGATACCGTAGGCAATATCTTCTACAGCTTCATCCGGGTAACAAACTTCGCTAACCCCGTATATCGCCTATATGTCAAGAGATACTTGGCTTCTACGGGCACATGGGGTCCCGACTCCCAAATCCATCATACTGGTTATCAGCCCGACAAACCCCACGTGACAATCGACGTGAATTCTTCCAGCCCGTTTAAGAATTATGCCTATCTCGGGTGGACGGATTTTACGCGCCTCGATATTCCTCCTCTTAACCCGGTTTATTTCCAACGCTCTACCAATGGAGGTCAAAGCTTTAGCGATACGTTAAATATCAGCGGAAGAAGTGGATATGACCACGCTCAAGGAGTTAATCTTAGTGTTGGACCAAGAGGCGAGCTTTTTGCAACCTGGGCTTACTATGATGCGGCTGGTGGCAAAGAGACCGGTCTCGGGTTCAATCGATCGTATGATGGCGGACAGACTTGGACGGGTGCATTTAGAATCCCGTTCCAATCAGGCACCTTCTTTGGTACGCATGGTAGACTTTCGAAGGCCGATTCGATTAATGTGCACAGTTTTCCATGGATGGACATTGACAGAACGACCGGACCAAATCGCGGAACGATCTACCTGGCATGGTCGAATGGGGTTCGCAGCACCAAGCCACAGAATCCTGACATCATGATGATAAAATCCAAAGACAGTGGCAGCACATGGTTGGGATTAAACAACGTCAGAATTGATCAGGGCGGTCAGCTCATTAAAGTAAATAACGATAATACGCAGACGCATCAATGGTTCCCATCAGTGAATGTCGATCAGTACGGCGCGGTCAACGTCGTTTTCTATGACAGCCGAATCGATTCGACGAATAATAAGCTCACGCAAGTCTACATGGCCCGAAGCGTCGATGGCGCACAAACCTTTCCCAACTATCAGATCAGTGATACAGCGTACACACCAGCAAAAATTAATGGCTACAATGTAGCTCAGTATTACGCGGGAGACTACATAGGGATCACCTCGAATGCCGACTACGCCTTTCCGTGCTGGAACGACAACAGAACCATTATCAATTATGGAGGTAATAATTACGGCGTTCATCAACTCTACACTGCCCGCTTCGGTATCTTCACGGTGAATGCACCGATTATCGGCTATTGGAATATGGCGAGTGTTCCCGACACCGTCTTCAGCTTCAAGAAGACAGACGTCTGGCCCACGGCTACCACTGTGGCGAAGTACTGGGACACAACGACTGGACAGTATGCGGTGAGGGACACGCTGAAATGTGGTGAGGGCTACTTTGTCAAATTCGGCACCGACCAGACGATAACGTATATTGGTGCCCCGATTCGTTCCGAGACTCTCAAGGTAGCCTGCAACGCGGCCACCTGCTGGAATCTCTTTGGGTCGATATCTGGCCCGGTTGCCACGTCCGCCGTTGGCCAAATTCCGCCCGGCATTGTGACGGGCAACTACTTCACCTACGGCCGGAACGGTTATCAGGTTATTTCGACGATATCGCCGGGCCTGGGAGTCTGGGTACAGGTGACGCAAAGTGGGAAGTTGACTCTAACGAACAATGGAATCCCAAAGGCCGAGGGAATCTTGAATCTGCTTGCAGAACTCGACAGGTTTAAGGTCACTGATGCAGTCGGTCAGAGACAGGATATGTTCGTAAGCAATGGTTCGCGACCACTTGGTAAGGTTGAGGGGGGTGCAAGTCTAGATGGTGACATACAGATGCCGCCCGATCCACCAGATGGGCTCTTGAGTGCTCACTTCAAGACGGGGAACTACGTTCAAACCGTTTACCCCGGCAAGAGTCCGACGGAGCTCCCCATCGTGCTCAAGAGCGCAGTCTATCCGGTCACCCTCAGCTGGATGTTGGACAAGGCGAATGACGTTGAGTACTGGCTCGCTCTGGGTGATCAGAGGATTTCACTCTCCGGTTCGAGTAGCATCACCGTCCATGACGTAGGAGATCACGTGTTACACCTGAGCGCGCAAGCCGGTGCCGTGGCACCGCTGCCGCAGGCGTATTCGCTTAGCCAAAACTACCCGAATCCATTCAACCCAACTACAACCGTACGATATGCTTTGCCGTTGGACAGCAAGGTCATCTTAAGGGTTTACAATACTCTCGGTCAGGAGGTAAGGAAGCTTGCCGATCGGATCGAGACAACGGGGTACAAATCCGTAAACTTCGAGGCAAGTAATCTCCCAAGCGGAATCTACTTCTACCGTCTCGACGCCGCGAGCGTCACGGATCCTAGCAGGACATTCAGCCAAGTGAAGAAAGCTGTATTTCTCAAGTAGGTCACCTCTGATCCCCAATATGTCAAACCCAGGTTTGCAAGCCGCAGCCCGGGGTTTGTTGTGAAAAGGTCGTTCGTCAGATGAAGAGACGTGGCTTCTCTACGAGGAATGATGCTGTAACACGCTTCAAAAGGGCAGTCCCGTCTGCCGGGTGTGAATCATTGGGGATGCCCAACGAAGCAAGTGGGTCTCATAAACGGGACTGCGATCCAAAGAAGCGCGAGCTACATTGAATCCGTTGGAAGATTGGCAACTTGGGGTGCGCTAACCATGGAGAGTCAACATTCCTGACACTTACACGTCTGATCGTGATGAGGCGCTCCCAGAAGCGCATGGCCATACATGAATCATCCTTGGGTCATCTGGATATACAATTTTCGCGAACTGCTAGTTAAAGATATCGGGGTAGCGACCGCGACTCGGCCGTGATCCGACCGTTCCTGCAAACCACTCCGGTGGCGCCTTGCTAGGTTCCACGGTGGTGAAGGCCCTTGGTTCTGCCTCGGGGAGGAAGGTGTTGAGTTCATGGAAGAACAGCCCCCTAGTCATCTTCCACACCACCCGCTAGATCCGATGGGCATCGAACCGCTTGTGGACTTTTCCAGACGGAAGTATGAGTCCCGAAGCCGTCTCTTCAAATTCGGGAAGAACTCAAACGAGGGTTCCGGCGTGGCGAAGGCCCCGTACACATGTCATTGGCAGCCAGCGGGCCTCGGCCCGTGCGACGCATCTGATCCGTGGTCGGAGTCCGGATTGGACCTCCTATTCAGGCGGCTTCTTGGTTGCCTTGTGCAGGCTGTCGAGGGTTTTTAGAGCTCTCTTGAGGGAATCGATGTAGAGACTGTCCCGGATCGCCGATGTATCGCTGACGGCGGCGGCGGAAAACTCCCGGGGGGTATATAAGTAATGCAGCGCGTCCTCGGAACGTGCAGAGGGAGCTGGCGCTGCCTGAACGCCCTTCAATTGCGGGACTTGGGATTGCGCCTTTGGGCCTTCCTGCCGGTAGTTTTGCTGGATCTCTATATTCTGTACCCCGTACTTCGCGTTGCTTTTGAGCGGCGCTCCTTCCTTGAGCTTGCTCTCGGGCGGTGCGATCGACGGTGCGGCCTGTTGCGCGGCCGTTCCCGTCACTTCATGTGAGCGATCATCCCTGGACGCGGCCCGGCGTTCCTCATGAACGCGTTTGTCCGCGCCGGGGGTTTCAACGGATTTCTTGCGGGCCGTTTCATCCCGAAACGGCGATGGAGCCTCTGCGCTTTTCTCCGATTGGACCTGACCGTTGCTGGCCGGGGGCAATTGCTTCGCATTCTCCGATGAAGCGGACGGCGGGGGCGGATTGTTCCCGGGCACGGACACGGGGACGACCCCCGTCCGCCAGAACATGTAGTAGGAAACGATTCCGACGAGCACAAGCGCGACGAGCGAGTAGCCGAGCGCGGGTACGCGGCGGGGGAAGAATCCAATCGGCGCCGGGGCGCCGCTTTTTTCCCCTTCGATCTCCCCGATCCGCCGGTGCAGCCGTGCCTCAAAGTCAGGCGCGGCCTTCGCCGGAGGGAGCTTCTTCAGCGCCCGCCGTATCCGGTCTTCCGATTTGCCGTTTATGCCGTCTTCCGGCATTCGTCACGCTCCTTCAAAGTCTTCATTCTCCGACTGCAACATCCTTCAGGAGCTTCTGCAGCCGGATGCGGGCCCTGTTGAGGCGGGACTTGACCGTCCCCGGGTTTATGTGTGTGATCTCCGCGATCTCCTCGTAGCTCATCTCCTGAACATACCTAAGGATCACTATTTCCTTGTACCTCGCCGGGATTGAATCGAGGGCGTTCTGTATGAGCCCTGCGAGCAGCGCCCGCTCCGCCTCCCCGTCCGTGCGGCTGCTCTCATCGGCGAGTTCGAAGTCCTTCTCCTCTTCCCCTTGCCGCCTGCTGCTGAGCGAAAAGAGCGAGTGCCGCTTCCGGCGCCGGAGCTCCGATTTCGCCAGGTTCGAGGCGATCGTGTAGATCCAGGTGGAGAATTTTGCGACGGGCTTGTAGGCGTGTTTGTTCCGGTAGACCCGTATGAAGGTCTCCTGAGCCACCTCGTCGGCCGCGTCGTAATCCCCGACGAACCGGAAGGCAAAATTGACGAGCTGATCCTTATACCGCGCCACGAGGACGTCGAACGCCCGCCCGTCGCCGCGCTGGAAAAGGTCGATCAGCTCCTCGTCGGTTCTTTCGAGGACCGCCGTCCGCTCTTCCGGCATCCGGCTACCCTTCTAACTTGCCGACCGGGTCAAATGTTCCCGCGAGCCTGAAAATGAGCATTGTCATCGTCAGCCGCTCATCGAGGGGGGAGGATTTCAGGGTTTCATCCGCTTCGAGAAGCGCGGCGAAGCACTCGCGCAGTTCATCTCCGGTGTAGTTTTTCGATGCCGCAAGGTATTCCCTGAAGGCGAACGGGTGAACGCCCATCCGGGAGGGGATCTGGGCTTCCGGAATCTTTCCCGACACAAGTTCCTGCAGGACCCAGAGTTTCTGAAAATAACGCGTCAGCATGACGATCATCCCGACCGGCGACTCGCCTCCCATCAGCATTCGTTCCGTGATCTCCACCGAGCGGGCAAGATTCCTGAGCCCCACGGCCTTCTGCAGTTCGAAGATGTTGAACTGCCTCGACAACCCGACGACGCTGTTGACGTCGTCCGCGTCCACACTGTTCTTCTCGCCGGCGAAGATGGCGACTTTTTCGATCTCGCTCTGAAGCTCGCGGAGCGATCTCCCCACGTAGAAGGGGATCAACTGGCATGCTTCCGGCGTCGGGACCTTTCCCAGGGCCCTCATCCTCCTCGCGACCCAGTCCGGAAGCTCGTTCTCGTAGAGCCGGCGGCATTCGAGGACAACTCCGTTCTCCCGAACGGCCCGGAAGAATTTGAGACGAAAATCGGGCTTCAGAGACGTCAGGACGAGACACGCCGTGGAGGCCGGTTGTTCCGCCGCCGGAAGGAGCTTCTCCAGATCAGAGAGCTTTTCGACGTCGCGGACGACAACGACCCGCCGCTCTCCCGTCATCGGGTAGGAGGCCGCGAGCGCGGCGACGGTTTTGCCGTCGGCTTCCGCCCCATCGACCGTGTCGAGATTGAACCCCCGCGCGCTTTCGTCCACAGCCGCATCCACGACCAGACGGACGGCCTCTGCGACCAGGAACTCCTCCTCCCCGTGAAAAAGATAGAGCGGGGCAATCTCGCCCCGCTCCAGGGATTGCTCGAGCTGTGCCACCGTGGTGATGCTTTGTGCCACGATGATCCCCGGCGGCTCAGGTCAGCGTCTCACATCTTCGTCGGCTTTGAGGGCTTCTCGATCTCACCCTTCATGTGCACCTTCTTCATAACGACCGGCGTCACCGGCTTGTCGCCCGGCTTGCCGGTCTCGACTTTTCCGATCGCCTTGACCACATCCATTCCGCCGACGACCTCGCCGAAGATCGTGTGGTGGTTGTTCAGCCAGGGCGTGGGCACCAGCGTGATGAAGAACTGGCTCCCGTTCGTCTTGGGTCCTCTGTTTGCCATTGCAAGGAGCCCGGGCTTGTCGAATTTAAGGTCGGGGCTGAATTCATCCTCGAAGTCGGCGCCATAGATGCTTGCCCCGCCCCCTCCTGTTCCGGTCGGATCTCCTCCCTGGATCATGAAGTTGTCGATGACGCGGTGGAAGCTGATGCCGTTATAGTATCCTTTTTTCGCGAGCCCTTCGAAATTCTCAACGGCCTTCGGCGCCTTGGAGCGGAAGAGCGAGACCTCGATGTTGCCCATGGATGTTTCGATAACCACGATGTCCTTTCCTTTCTGATCCGCCGGTTTCATTTTCTCCTGTTTCGGCGGCTCGGCTTTTTTTAGGGTGTCTTTGTTCTGCGCGGCGAGCGAACCGGCCAGCAGCCCGATTGCGGTAGCCGCGAAGGCGATCGACCTGACGATGTTCATGGATTCCTCGTTGATTGTGAACGGTGTGGTTTGATTGTCAGAGATAATAGACAAGGCCGAATTTCAGGCCCAGCGCGAAGAAGTTCATGCCCGCGTTCTTGTTGGTAACGGGAATCACCAGTTTCTGGTTCCCCCCGCCCCGGAACTCTCCCATCACGGCGTCGCGCGCGTCGACGGAGATCAGGCCGTAGAGATGTTCGTCAAACTCCGTGTTACCTTCCGCCTCGAGCTTGATGCCGACTCCCTTCGAGGTATAGGTGTCGGAAAGGAACACCGACGCCTCCTGCGTGAACTTCGCCACGTGATAGCCGGCCCCGCCCCCGAACTTGAACACATAGCCGCTGCCCGCGACGATATACTGCGCCATCGCGACCGGCATGTGGATGCCGTACGAGAACGTGTAGTCGGCTCCGTACTGCTGCGGTACCGTGTACGATTTCTGAAGGTAGGAATACTCGATTTTCACTCCCCACGATTCCGAAACCCTGATCTCCCCCGCCCCGAAGAATTCGCCCGCCGTCGCAAAATCGTCCAGTTTGTTCGCGGGCTGGTATTGCAGGTTGATGTAATCCACGATATCCGAAGCATTGATCAGCGCGACGCCCAGCCCGCCGTTGATCGAGACGGCGCGCGGCACTGTTACGGATGTATCGGTCTGCGCTCCGGTCCGCGCCACCGCGCACACCAGAGTAAGCATAACGCACATCTTAGGCATCCGGCGCGGCCTCGGCCGCAAGTCCGGTCCCCTCCAGTTCGGCCTTTCTCACGTCGGCGAGATGGAGCTTGTCGACCCAGAAAAAGTAGAGCCCGAAGATCGTCATGGCCACATACCCGATTCCGTGCGTGACCGTCGCGTAGCTGAGGGCGAGCTCGGCATCGACGCCGTAGAGCTTCGTCAGGCACTGGACCGTGAAATAATGGTACGGGCCCGCGGACCCGGGAGTCGGCGCCATGTACCCGATCGAGGAGATCGCCTGTACCACGAATGCCGCGCGGAGATCGAGACCGTATCGCTCAACCATTCCGAACGCGTTAAATGGAAGGTACATCATGATGATGTAGAGCCCCCACACCAGTACGCTCTGGACGGCGATGATGAAGTAGTGCTTCGGCTCTTTTAAAAAGAGGAACCCGTCGAGAAACGAATGCGAGATGTGCTCGACCTTCCTGGCCCTCGCCGGGGAGAGGTGGCGCGTGAAAAAACCGAGGAGTTTCATCAGGACGTCCCGGCGGAGCATCAAGAAGGTGAACACACCGATGCTGAGAAGCGTCCCGGCCGTAACCCAGATCCCGGTCGATTCGAGCCAGGGAAACGACTGGTTCAGGGGACCCGAATAGACGAAAGGGATCAGCGCGACCATGAGGAGGAACGACACGGCATCGAAGAGTCTCTCCACGAGCAGCGTGCCAAAGGCGGCGCTCCTCGACAGGCCCTCGAGTTTTCCGATCGTGTATGGACGGACGACCTCGCCGACCTTCGGCAGGACGTTGTTGACCATGTAACCGACCGACATCGCGGACCAAAGATTCCGGAACTTCACGTGCCGCTTGATCGGCCGTAGGAGGTAAGCCCAGCGCCACGACCTCACGAGGTGGCTTGCGATGAGGACAGGAAGGAGCGAGAGCGCCCACCAGTAGTTCGCGTGCGCGAGGATGTCCCACAGCTTGCCGAAGTCGGTCCCCCTGAAGGCAAAATAGAGAAAGACGAGCATGAGGAGAATGCTCAGCGAGTACTTCAGCGCGGTGGAGGTTCGCGGCGACATTGGTCCGGGGAGTGTCAGCGGGTCAGGGGTTCAGCGCACGTCGATCACTTCGACTCCCGGAGGGGGCGTGAATCGGAACGTGCTGTCGGGAATGCCCGTATTGAGCTTCAGCGAGCCCACCTCGTACGTGGTCAGGTTGTCGGCGATGTCGAGAAGCTGGATCCTGCGCATGAGCCAGTCGTCGCGGTCCACCCACACCTTCATCCACTTGAGGTTCGATTTTTCGCTCTTCGGAACAAGCTTGAGGACGGTGGCCTCTTTTTTTGCCACCTCCTCCCTTCCAAGGATCGCGGCAGTATAGTTCTCCGGGGCGTTGACGAGCACCCGGTCCGGCGAGAAGGAGACCGAATCCTCCCTGTAGGCGTCGACGAAGACCTGGTTGTTGATCTTCGAATAAGTCCATACCGATTTCCCGTCGGTGACGATCGTCTGGTCTTCCAGTTCGATCCGGTACCGGTTCCCTTTCTTCATCGCGAGCGTGCCGGCGAAATCCTGCCGGGTCTGGGTGACCCCGAACACGACGCGGCGCGTAAACGTGAGAGACGCATCGCGGATTGACTCATACTTTTCCTGGACCTTTTCGAGGATGTCTGCGGCGTTTTCTCCGCCGAATGCAGCGGGATGAGCCAGCAGGAAGAGCGGGACGAACCACCGCAACATCCCATCGCCGGTTTTCCTCACGGCTCAGTCGAGCTCCCTGAGCTTCATTTCCAGTTCCTGATCGTTCTCGATCAGCACGGCCCTGGCCTTGCTTCCGTCGAAGGGCCCCACAATGCCCGCCGCTTCAAGCTCGTCCACAAGCCGCGCGGCCCGCGAGTATCCCACCTTGAGGCGCCGCTGCAGGAGCGACACCGAACCCTGCTGGTGACGCACGATGAGGCGGGCGGCCTCCTCGAAAAATTCGTCGCGGGCTCCGTCGGACTTGCTCATCCCGGAGCGCTTCCGGTCAAGGATCGACGGGAGCTGGAACGGCCTGCTGTAGCCCTGCTGGCGGGCGATGTGATCGGTGAGCCGCTCGACTTCCTCCATCGACACATAGGCGCTCTGAATGCGAACGGGTTTCGGGCTTCCCGAGGGAAGATAGAGCATGTCTCCGCTGCCGAGGAGCTGCTCCGCCCCGTTCATGTCGAGGATTGTGCGGGAGTCGGTCTTCGACGCCACCTGGTACGCGATGCGCGACGGAAAATTCGCCTTGATGACTCCGGTGATCACGTCCACCGAGGGACGCTGCGTGGCGAGAACGAGGTGGATCCCTACCGCCCGCGCAAGCTGGGCCAGGCGTGCGATCGGCTCTTCAACCTCGCGCGCCGCCGTCATCATGAGGTCGGCCAGTTCGTCGATCACAACGACGAGAAAGGGCATCTTCCGGTGAACCACCGGGCCGGCGTCCTTCAGCCGGCCGAGCTTCAGCCGCTCGTTATAGTCCAGGATGTTTCGGACGCCGGCGGCCGCAAGCCTGTCGTACCGCTGCTCCATCTCGAGCTCCACGCTCTTCAGCGCGCTGACCGCGCTCGCGGGGGTCGTCACGATCTCCTCGTCGATGTCGGGCGAGACCGCCAGGAAATGGTGCTTGAGCTTCGCATAATTCGTCAGCTCGATCTTCTTCGGATCGATGATGACGAACTTGACCTCCGACGGATGGAGCCGGAAGATCAATCCGGCCAGGATCGTGTTGATGCCGACGCTCTTTCCCGAGCCGGTCGAACCGGCGATCAGGAGGTGGGGCATTTTCGCTAGATCGTCCGCGTACACCTCGCCGGCGATCGTCTTTCCGAGGGCGATCGGCAGCGACGCCTTTGTCTCCCTGAAACGCTGGGAGTTGAGGACGCTCCGCAGATACACGATCGAGGGGTTCCTGTTCGGAATCTCGACGCCCACCGCGCTCTTGCCGGGAATCGGCGCGATGATGCGGATCCCTTTCGCCGCGAGGGCCAGGGCCAGATCGTCCGCGAGGCTGACGATCCTGCTGATCTTCACTCCCGAGGCGGGGACCAGCTCATAGAGGGTGATCACGGGGCCCGGGGTGACGCTGACACTTTCGATCTCGACGCCGAAATGCGCGAGCTTTTCGCGCACGAGTTCCGCGTTCGCTTTCAACTCGTCGGGTCCAACCACATCGGCCTGCCTCGGGGGATCAAGGAGATCCACCGACGGGAAGACATAATCGATCTCGGCCTGCTCGTCTGCGATCGGCTCGGGCGGGGCAACGGACTCCCGTTCCGGCGGCGCGGGCGGCGCCGCCCTGTCGGGGATTCTCCGGAACTCCTGAACGCGCGCAGCGGCCGCCTCGCGCCCTTCTTCCCCGGAGCCCCCGGTCAACTCATCTCCCAGGTACTGCTCTTCCGGTTCCGCGGGTTCCTCCTCATCGGAATCAGCCGTCTGAACCGACTCCTCATCCCCCGCATTGATCTTCACTTCGGTGTCGCCCCCGCCGGCTCGATCCGGGCCGGGTCGCGCCGAGCGCGCCTCATACGCCCTTGAGATCCGGCCCTTCGCGCCCGCGGCCAGGCCTTTGAACCGCTCGAGCGTCCTGTGAATGTCGAGATCGACGGCAAACACCGTTGTGATGAGCATCGCCGTGCAGAGGACGATCGAAGCTCCGACCGCCCCGAAGAGCTTCGTAACCACATCGGCAGAGAAGGCCCCCATCGTGCCGCTCCACTCCTTCCCGATGTCGAAGATGACGAGATTCACCACTCCGAGCGAGCTGGAGATGAGAAGGAGCAGGAGGAGCGCATAGTTCGTGAGGGTCAGGGGTTTGCGCACGTCGCTTTTGCGGAGGATCACCCATCCCCACACAAGCATGAGTACGGGTAAGACGATCGAGGAGTAGCCGACGGTGGCATTAACGAAGAAATTCGAGACGAGGGCCCCGAAGAGGCCGAACCGGTTCTGAATCCCGCTCACCTTTGCTTTCACGTCGGAGCTGTAGATGAGGCGGACGATGTCGAGCGAGGAAAGTTTTTCAAGGAGCGCCTCGTCGCGCCTGGTATATCCGAGGATGCTCAGCATGATCAGGAGTCCGGCCGCAAGGAGCAGGATTCCAGCGATCTGCATCCGGCGCGGGTTCACAGCCTCCTTCCGCGCCCTGCCCGTCCGTTCCTTCGGGACGTTCCGGGGGCCCGTCACGGTTCTCGTTTCGGTCTCGGCCATGGCTTTCATGCAGGGAGAGGCGCAGGCACGCGTTGGGAACGGATGATATTTCCCGAAAGCAGCGGAAGGACGCCGTACGAGTCCACATCACCGCAAATGGCGAGATCGTCGCCGAAGCCGATGCCGGTAAGGTAGGCGCCGTGCTGACAGCTTTCCAGCATTTTGGGGATATCTTTGCCGAAGGTCTTGTCGAGGGCCGCGGCGGCCTTCCCGGCGTCGTCGAGTGACAGCGTCCCGTCGAGCTCCCTCGAGAGGCTGTTGATGATCTTCCCCGCACAGACCGAGTCTTCAATGCAGAAGCTGTTTTCGTTGCCGGCGCAGATGATCGTAAAGTCCGATCCAAGATCTTTCAGGAATCCCACCACCATGGAGAGGTTCACGAAACTCGCAATCACATTGTTCCTTGCGTGCCGTCCCTTCGTCATCGCGCCGGTCCCGTTCGTGGTCATGAAGATGACCGACTTCCCTTTCACGACCTCCTCTTTGAATTCACCGGGCGAGTTGCCCAGGCTGAAGCCCTCGATCATCCGTCCGGCCCGCTCCCCGGCCCGAAGGGTGACGTCGCCGAAGAGGCTCCCCGAGATCTTGACGACGCCCTCGATGTCCGCCACCGGGATGACCTCCTTGGCGCCGTTTCTGAGCGCCACGGCGATGGTTGTGCTCGCCCGCAGGACGTCGATGACGACCACGTTCTTATCTTTGAGGTGCATCTCATCGATGTTCCTCGGGGTGAAGAAGGTCGAAACATTGATGGCGCTCTTAGACGGCATTCCCGTCCTTCCTGATGAAGGGGAGGTTCACGATGCAGCCCGGGACCTCCTTCGACCGGATGACGATGCTGAGCTGCGTCCCGGGGCCGCTCTGGGCCGCCCCCACGTAACCGAGGCCTATGCCCTTTTCGAGCACCGGTGAAATCGTCCCGCTCGTCACCTGGCCGAGGGAGTGGCCGTCGGTCCGGATCTCGTAGCCGTGACGTGGGAACGCCTTCTCTTCATCCATCGTGAAACCTACCAGTTTGCGGTTGACACCCTCCTCCTTGACCTTTCGAAGAGCGGCCGCGCCGATGAATTCCCCCTTATTCAGCCGGGTGATCCACCCGAGGCCGGCCTCCAGAGGGTTCGTCGTCGCGTCGATGTCGTTCCCGTACAGGCAGTATCCCATCTCCAGCCGCAGCGTATCGCGCGCGCCGAGCCCCGCCGGTTTGATCCCGTGTTCCTTCCCCGCATCCATGACGGCGTTCCAGACCCGCTCAGCCGCGCCGCCTGCGCCTTCGAAATAGAGCTCGAACCCGAGCTCACCCGTATATCCGGTGCGCGAAACGATCATCGGCACGCCGGCGACGGTTGAGCGGACGAAGGAGTAGTACGGGATGGAAGAGAGGGCTGCGGTTGTCAGCTTCTGGAGGGTATCGAGCGACTTCGGTCCCTGGACGGCGAGAAGAGAGATCTCATCGCTCCTGTCGACGACGTCGGCGCCGGGAGCCGCAACGTTCGAGCGTATCCAGTCGAGGTCCTTCCCGATATTCGCCGCGTTGACGACCAGCATGTATCCCTCCTCGGTCCTGTAGACGAGGAGGTCGTCCACGATACCCCCGTCGCTGTAGCACATCGCGGAGTACTGGGCCTTCCCCGGGGAGAGCTTCGAGACGTCGTTCGTCGTCAGCCGCTGGACGAGGTCCTGCGCTCCGCTCCCGCGGACTTCGAACTCGCCCATGTGCGACACGTCGAAGAGGCCGACCGAAGACCGGACGGCCCTGTGCTCGTCGATGATGCCCGAGTACTGCACGGGCATCTCATACCCCCCGAATTCCACCAGCTTGGCGCCGAGCTGGCGGTGAATCTCGAAGAAGGCAGTATGCTTCACGAGTTATACTGGTCGGTGAGATCGCGGTTCTGTTTGGGGGAATGGAAGTGGAACTCGGCGATCGGGAGCTTCGGGTCCTGCTCGAGGGTGATGAATTTCCGGTACTGCAGGCGGATGCGCGTGATCCTGCTGATCCACCCTTCGCGCAGGTACGCGGCGACGCTCGGATGCACCGTCAGCTTCAGCCGCATCTCCCGCGAGCTGGTCCTGAACCGGCGCAACCACCGCTCGATCTGGTTCACGATGCTCGATTTCGACTGCACGAGGCCGGCGCCGCCGCAGACCGGGCAGGGCTCGGTAAAGCTGTGCAGGATGCTCTGGCGAATCCGCTGGCGCGTGATCTGCACGAGACCGATGTCGGTCATCGGCAGAACCGTGACCTTCGCGCGGTCTTTCCTGAACTCCTTCCGCAGCTCGTCGTACACTTTTTTCCTGTTCCGCTCGTCGTCGAGATCGATGAAATCGATGACGATGATCCCGCCGAGATCGCGCAGGCGGATCTGCCTGCAGACCTCGCGGGCCGCCTCGAGGTTCGTCCTGAGGGAGTTCTGCTCCTGCTCTCGCTTGGCGGCATAGCGGCCGCTGTTGACGTCGATCACCACCATCGCCTCGGTCTGCTCGATGATGATGTAGCCGCCGATCTTGAGCCAGACCTTCCTGTTCAGGCACGCCGCGATCTCCTTTTCGACCTTGTAGGCGTCGAAAATGGGCTCGCGGTCCTTGTACAGCTCAATCTTGTCGACCATCTGCGGGGAGACGAGCTTGACATAGGTCCGGATCTCGCGGTAGAGCTTGGGAGAGTCTGTGACCACCCTCTCGACCTGGTCGGTGAAGAGGTCCCTGATCACGCTCGACGTCGTGGCCATGTCTTTATAGAGGACGGCGGGGGGCTGCTCGGTCTTCAGGCCCTTCTCGATCTCCCTCCACGTCGTAAGGAGGGATTCGAGGTCCTGCTTCAGGGAGGCTTCGTCCTTGTCCTGCGCGACCGTCCGGATAATCACGCCGAACCCTTCGGGAAGCATGCTTCGTACGATCCTTCGGAGCCGGCGCTTTTCCCTCAGGTTTGTCATCCGCTTGGAAACCCCGATCTTGCCGTCGAAGGGCAGGAGCACGAGGAACCGGCCGGGAAGAGAAACTTCGGAGGTAACTCTGACGCCCTTCTTGGCAACCGGCTCCTTCGTGACCTGCACGACGATCTCCTGCCCTCTGCGAAGGTCGGGAATCGCCTGCGATCTGCCGTCGTGCCTGTCGGATCTCTGGGGCTGGTGCTGGGGCGGGGGTGGTTTTACCGGGAGGGTCGCCACTTCGGGCTGCGAGCCCGCGGGAGCGGCATTTCCGAGCGCGGGCGATTCATCCTCGTCGGAATCCTCGTCGGTGTCGACGTCCGAATCTTCGTCCCCTATGAGGGATGAATACTCATGGAGGGAACTTCCAATGTCGGAAAAATGAAGGAAGGCATCCTGATTGAGGCCGAGATCGATGAACGCCGCCCGAATTCCCGGCATGACTTTAGCAACTTTCCCCAGGTAAATATCGCCGACCATACGCTCTTTCTCGGGGGTTTCGACATAGAGCTCGGCTAGCCGCTTTTCCTCAGTTATGGCAATCCTGATTTCATCAGCGACGGAATTGATAATAATTTCTTTTCTCATGAAAAGGTTTTCGCTCCTCCGAACCCTCTTCCGATAGCAAACTTGAGTTAGATTCCTGCAGAGGGTTCCTGATAAATGATTGGTTGATGCTGCAACGCCGCCAGCGGATCGGTGCCGAGGCGAAGTCACGGAACGAGGCGAGCGAAAGTCCTCCCGGAAGAGAGAATACCTGTAGTATGAACATGCTCAGCATCGTTGACCGGAGACCTGTTGCGAATTGAGTTGCAATGGAAAATTCAATGAATTCGCTCAAAATTCAAGTAGAATTTGAGGTAACAAGCGTAAAGTAAGAAATATTGGGGTGGATTGCAATAGGCGGGCGGACATAAAAAGAGGTCAAGCTGACTGTGTCACCCGGAAAAAACTTCCTACCGTTGCTTCCTTCCGGATCTGGCGGGGTTCGGAAGGTTTCCGCCGCACAGGACTTGACCTCGAACT
>JACXTT010004352.1_pt1 | contig 21054 bp, 18 predicted proteins | sample 9270951 | NCBI WGS metagenome assembly JACXTT01 (sample SAMN15532306, study PRJNA645909) | rock metagenome | isolation source: weathered quartz diorite | place: Puerto Rico | collected 2017-06-21
GGCGGCCACGATCGCAGGTGCAGCCGCCGGCTTGGCGGCCATGCGCCGCTCCGAGGCTTCGCCGGCGCGCGACACCGCCGCAGCGAGCGCCCGAAGTTCAGCGGCCTTGGCCTCGCGCAATGCGGCGATCGCGTCGCGCTCCGAGGCCTTGATCCGGTCGGTCTCCTGCGCCATCGCCTGGTCGGCGCGCTGGTGGGCTTCGGAGGATTTCTTCAGATAGTCGGCGAGCAGCGCCTGCTGGTCGCGCATCAGTTGCATCAACTCGGCATTGGCCGTGGTCGCGGCCTCGGTCTGCGGCGGCGGGACCTGCGGCTTGAAATAGCTGTTGATCAGGTAGGCGCCGATCGCGCTCGCGATGGTGGCCGGCAGCAGCTCATAGAACAGCTTGGCGAAGAACTGGGAGTGGAAGAATCTCCGCAGCATGAATACGTCCCCTCGGCTCGAAACCCCGGACGCCCTATCGAACAGGCGTTCGGGACCGCAGCGGGGCGCAATGTGGGAGAATTTTCGGCAAGAAAAGCACCAGGAACGGTACGAAGAGTCGTTCCAAACTCGTTCAATGGCCCGGCTTGGGCCCCGCTTGCCGCTCTCCCGCTCGCCACTATGATCGCGGTTTGTTCATCCCAGCTTTGAATGTCCCAAGCTTGCATGTCCCAAGGGTCCTCCATGTCCTCTCTGTTCTCGCCTATCAAGCTCGGCCCGGTCGAGCTGTCCAACCGCATTGTGGTGTCGCCGATGTGCCAGTACAGCGCCGACGACGGCAGCGCCACCGACTGGCACATGGCGCATCTCGGCATGTTGGCCAATTGCGGCGCGGGCCTCGTCATCGTCGAGGCGACACACGTCGAGCGTCACGGCCGCATCACCCATGGCTGCATGGGGCTCTACTCCGACCACAACGAGGCGGCGCTCCAGCGCGTCATCGAGCATTGCCGGCGCGCCGGGACGGCGAAGTGGGGCATCCAGATCGCGCATGCGGGGCGCAAGGCCTCGGCGCAGCGGCCCTGGGAAGGCGGCGCTGCGCTGAAGCCCGGCCAGGACCCCTGGGAGACCCTCGCGCCGTCGCCGCTGCCGTTCGGGCAGGGCTGGCACGTGCCGCGGGTCGCGACCCATGAGGACATCGCCCACGTGCGTGAGGCCTTCGTCAATTCGGCGAAGCGTGCCGTCCGCATCGGCTTCGACGCCATCGAGCTGCATTACGCCCACGGCTATCTCGCCCATTCGTTCCTGTCACCGGTGTCGAACCATCGCGCCGACCAGTACGGCGGGCCGCTGGAGAACCGCATGCGGTTCGGCCGCGAGATCGCGCGCGCGGTGCGCGAGGTGGTGCCGAAGACCATTGCGCTTGGCGCCCGCTTCACCGGCAGCGACTGGCGCGACGACGGGCTCACGCCGGACGACGCGGTGGCCTACGCGAAGGCGCTGAAGTCGGACGGCCTCGACTACATCGACGTGTCGTCGGGCGGCATCACCGCCGACACGCGCACGCCGACGACGCCGGGCTACAACGTGCCGATTGCGGCGCGGATCAAGAGCGAGGCCGGCATCGCGACGCGCGTGGTCGGCATGATCACGCAGCCTGCCCAGGCCGAGAGCATCATCGCCGAAGGCAAGGCCGATCAGGTCGCGCTCGGCCGCGGCATGCTCGACGATCCGCGCTGGGGCTGGCACGCCGGCGCCGAGCTCGGCGCCGAGGTGGCGCGCCCGCCGCAATATCTGCGCGCCGGACCCAAGCTCTGGGCGCCGGCGGCGCAACGGGCCGCAAAGGCCTCCTGAACCCGCCATGCGCAATCTCGCCATCGATGCCGAGCGGCTGTGGGGCGAGATCATGGAGACCGCTGCCATTGGCGCGACTGCCAAGGGCGGCATCTGCCGCCTGACGCTGACCGATCTCGACCGCCAGGTGCGCGACTGGTTCAAGGCGCGCGCCGAGCAGCTCGGCTGCCGCGTCACGGTCGACGACATGGGCGCGATGTTCGCCCGCCGTCCCGGCACCGCCGATGTGCCGCCGATCGCCATGGGCAGCCATCTCGACACCCAGCCGACCGGCGGCAAGTTCGACGGCGTGCTGGGCGTGCTTTCGGCGCTGGAGGCGCTGCGCACCTTGGTCGAGGCCGGCTACGAGACTTACGCGCCGATCGAGGTGCTGAACTGGACCAACGAAGAAGGCTCGCGCTTTGCGCCGGCCATGGTCGCCTCGGGCGTGTTCGCGAAGGTGTTCCAGCACGACCAGGTCTATGCGACGCCGGATCGCGCCGGCGTGACCTTTGGTGCGGCGCTCGACGCCATCGGCTATCGCGGCCCGGAGCGCTGTGGCGAGCATCCGCTGTCGGCGTTCTTCGAATTGCACATCGAGCAGGGGCCGATCCTCGAAGCCGAGGAGAAGGACATCGGCATCGTGGTGGGTGTGCAGGCGATCCGCTGGTACGAGGCGACCATCGTCGGCCAGGATGCCCACACCGGCGCGACGCCGATGCATCTGCGCAAAAATGCCTTGCTTGGCGCCGCACGCTTGATCGAGGCGGTGGATCGGATCGGCCGCAAGTACGCACCCGGCGTTGCCACCGTCGGGCTGATCGAGAACCGGCCGAATTCGCGCAATGTCGTTCCGGGCGAGGTGTTCCTCACCGTCGATTTACGGCATCCGGACGACGACGTGCTGCGCGACATGCACGAGGAATTCTTCGACCATATCCAGATCATCAGCGACGACCTCGATCTCGATTTCGAGGCCAAGGAAATCTGGCAGCAGCCGGCGGTCAAGTTCGATCCTGAATGCGTTGCCGCCGTCCGCCGCGCGGCGGAGATTTCCGGCTACGGCGCGCGCGAGATCGTCTCAGGTGCCGGCCATGACGCCGCCTATGTGTCGCGCGTGGCGCCCTCGGCGATGATCTTCGTGCCCTGCCGCGGCGGCATCAGCCACAACGAGGCGGAGTTCTCGTCCAAGGAGCAGTGCGCCAAGGGCGCGCAGGTGCTGCTGCAGGCGGTGCTCGATTATGACCGCAAGCTTGCCGAGCGAGGTTCGAAAACGGGTGCGCGATAACCAGGCAAATTCAGGCGGCGAGTCCGGGTTCCCGGCCGTGCGGACAGCGCTGCACCTCGACGGTGACGTGCGACAGGCTCGGCAATCCGGCGAGCCGTTCCTTGTAGTGCTGCGGCTCCTGCGGCTCGTCGCTGACGATCGTGACGACGACCGCCGTATGCCCTGGACCGAGCCGCCACAGATGCAGATCGGCGACCTTGTCGTCACCGACCTCGAGCCGCTCACGAATGCTGCTGGCGAGTCCCTGATCGGGCACCGCATCGGTCAGCACCGCGCCCGCGTCGCGCATCAGGTTGATCGACCAGCGGCCAATCAGGAGCGCGCCGGCGATGCCCATCAGCGGATCAAGCCAGTTGAGCCCGTAGTAGCGGCCGGCGAGCAGCGCCGCGATGGCGAGCACCGAGGTCGCGGCGTCCGCCAGCACATGGAAGTAGGCAGCGTGCAGATTGTGGTCGCGATGCAGATCGCCATGCGAATGTTCGTCATGCGAATGTTCGTCATGCGCGTGATGATCATGCGCGTGGTCATGGCCATGTTCGTGACCATGCGCGTGGCCGTGATCATGGTCAGCGCCGAGAAGCCACGCGCTCGCGATGTTGACGGCAAGCCCGAGCACTGCGATCGGAATAGCCTCGTCGTACCTGATCGCGACCGGGCTGTAGAGCCGGATCAGCGATTCATAGCCGACCAACAGCGCGACGACGGCGAGGATCACCGCGCTGCCGAAGCTCGCGAGGTCTCCCACTTTGCCGGTGCCGAAGCTGAAGCCCGGATCGCGGGCGTGGCGGCGGGCATAGAGATAAGCCAGCGCCGCAATGGTCAGCGCGCCGGCATGCGTCATCATGTGCAGGCCGTCGGCCAGAAGCGCCATCGAGCCGAACACGATGCCTGCGACGATCTCCACCACCATCATCGCGGCGGTCAACGCCACGACAAACCAGGTGCGGCGCTCGTTGCGGGCGTGATCGCGTCCGAGATAGACGTGATCGTGCGTCCAGCGCTCCATCGAATGCGAATGCATGGGCTTCAGTCCTTATTGAGCGCCGGACGTGCTGCCTCAGCGCGCGCCGCGCGGCGCCGCGATGGCGGTGTGGTGCGGCCAGCCGATATGGCCGAACGCCGGAATCTTAAGTCCTGGATCGCGCAAGTCGAGGCCCGCCACAAGGCCGAGCACGTTGAATTCCACGCCCTCGACCCAGCCGAGCTTGATGCCGAGCACGCCCCAAAGACTCGCCTCGACGCCGGTGTGGCTGTCGGTCCAGCCGAGATAGGGCCGGGGCCGGAAGTCGCGGCCGATGGCGTTGGGCGGCAGCGTCGCCGCGGCCTCGGGGATGGCGCGCAGGACGCCGGCGACAAAGGTGTTGCTGTTGGGGCCCGGCCAGATGCGGTAGTCGCCTTCTTCCGAATACCGGTAGCTCCGGATCGCGGCATCGACCTTGGGAATCAGCGCCTGCGCGCGCGGGCCGGAGATGTCGACGACCGCCTGGCCGTATTCGCCGAACCACAGGTCCGGCGGCCACCAGTTGATCCGCACCGGATTGCCCCAGCCGGCGACGTCGTAGCGGCGCCAGGCGCGCTCGTTCTCGCCCTTGACCACGACCCAGCTATGGACCGCGACCACGCCCTTCCAGCCGCGGGTGCGGCCGGACATCACCAGGATTCGCGCCTGCGGATGCTCGGCGGCCGGCGGCAGATGGCTGACCGTGCTGCGGTCCCAATCGCTCCAGTTGGTCGGTCCGCCGCGGTAGGCGAGCGCGCCTACGCCGACAAAGACCGGAAGCAGAAATATGATGAGGAAGGCCAGCACGAGGGTTTTGCGGCGCCGCCGCCTGGGCGGGGCGCCAGGACTATTGGCATCGGTGGTCATCGTGGTGTCAGTATAAATCGGTTCGCGACGCAATCGTGGCAAGGGGCGCGCCTGCGACATTTAGGATGAACAACCCCGTTCTGGTCGAGGTGCTGCGCGGCACGCTGGTCGAAAGCCGGCACACCGGCGCGGTTGCGGCGGTCGATGCCGACGGCCACGACCTGCTGGCGCTGGGCGACGTCAAGCGGCGGGTGTTTCCGCGCTCGGCCATCAAGGCCATCCAGGCGCTGCCGCTGGTCGAGAGCGGCGCCGCCGACCGCTATGGCTTTGGCCCCGAAGAGCTGGCGCTAGCCTGCGCGTCGCACAGCGGCGAGCCCGGCCATGTGGCGGTGGTGGAGCGAATGCTGGCCCGCCTCGGCCTCGGCGAGGCGGCGCTGAAATGCGGCGTGCACTGGCCGATCCACCAGGCTTCGGCCCAGGCGCTGGCGCGGGCGGGCGGTGCGGCGCGCGCGGTCCATAACAACTGCTCGGGCAAGCATGCGGGCTTCCTCTGCGTAGCCTGCGCGATCGACGCCGACGTGGCGCGCTATATGCAGCCCGCGCATCCGGTACAGCGGTTCGTGAAAGACACGCTCGAGGCCTTGAGCGAGTCACTGCTGTCGCAGGACGTGTGTGCGGTCGACGGCTGCTCGGTGCCGACCTGGGCGCTGCCGCTCGACAAGCTGGCGCTGGCGCTCGCCCGCTTCGCCACCGGCACGCACATGCTGCCCGGACGGGCGCGCGCCGCGGCGCGCTTGCGCGAGGCCTGCACCACGCATCCCTGGCACGTGGCAGGCAGCGGACGCTTCTGCACCGAGGTTATGCAAAAGTTCGGCTCGCGGATTTTCCTGAAGACCGGCGCGGAGGGCGTCTATTGCGCAGGCCTGCCGGAGCTTGGCATCGGCATCGCGGTGAAATGCGACGATGGCACAGGGCGCGCCGCCGAAGTGATGATGGCGGCCACCTTGGATCGCCTTCTCAACAACGACGCCGACAGCGCAGCGCTCGAGCCGTTCGTGCGGCCGCAGCTGCGCAACTGGAACGGCATCGTGGTCGGCGGCATGCGGCCCACTGAAGCGTTCAGGCCTTGAGTCGGATCGTTGGCGCCGCCGTGCTCTCGATCATGACGTTGATGCAGGCGGGCATGCCGCTGACCAGCGCGCGCTCGATCGCAGCCGGCAGCGCCGCGGCGTTGTCGACAAATTCGCCGTGACCGCCGAACGCCGTCGCCGCCTGGTCGTATCGGGCGGGCAGCAGTTCACAGCCATGCATCCGGTTCGCGCCGTATTCGCGGCGCTGGATCTCGCTCTCGGCGTTCCAGCGCGCGTCGTTGCCGAGGATGGCGACAAAAGGCAAGCGGCGGCGCACTGCGGTCTCGAACTCGGCGATATGGAAGCCGATGGTGCCGTCACCCAGCACCGCGAACACCGGCGCGCGATGCTCGATCATGCGCGCGGCCATCGCAAACGACAGCGAAGGGCCGATCGCGCCGGTCACGCCGTTGATCAGGCGGCGCTTCAGCGGCAACATGCTTTGCGCCCATTGCGCGAACTCGCCGCCGTCGCAGATCAGCACGGCCTCGGGATCGCGCTCGACGTAAGTGCGCAGCGCGCGGAACACCTCGGCCGGATGCAGCCGGCCCGGCGTCTGCGACACGACGCTCGCCCATTCCGCCGGGCGGTTGTCGAGGGCGGTGCGCGCCTCCTTGAGCCAGGACGTTTCTTTTTTGCTGGCGCGCGCCATCAGCGCCTGCGCCGCGAGCTTCGGATCAGCGGTGCAGCCGATCGCAAGCTGGGCACCTTTCTCGCGGCGGGCGCGATCGACCAGCACCGGATCCGGATCGATGGCGATGATCCGCGCCTTCGGATCATACGCAGGTCCCGCGGCCCATTTGGTGGTGAAGTCGAGCGCCTTGCCCAGGAATACGATCAGGTCGGCGCGCAACAGCAGATCGGGAAACGCCCCGAGCGTGGCGTCGAGGATGCCGCGCGGGCTTTCCAGGATGACGGCAGGCGCGCCGGTCGCGGCTTCGAGCTTGGCCAGGAGCGCCCGGCCTGGAACGCCGGACAGCTGCGGTCCTGCGATGATGATCGGGCGCTCCGCGGCAGCGATCGCGGCCGCGATTTCGTTGGCTACCGTCTCGTTCAAGGCAACAGGCTCAACGGCCTCGCGCTCCGGCCAGACCACGTCGCCGTCGTCGATCCTGGCGTCGAGCAAGTCCGACGGCAGGCTGACATGCACCGGGCCAGGCCGTCCGGACGTCGCAATGCGAATGGCCTCGGCGATGTCCTCGCCCAGCATGGCGGTGCTCTTTGCCATCCAAGAGGCCTTGGTGACCGGCGCGGCCATTTCAGCCTGCTGCAGCTCCTGGAAGCCGCCGCGGCCGAGTTCCCAGGTCGCGGCATGGCCCGACAGCAGCACCATCGGCGACTCGGCGCCGAGCGCCGTGAACAGGGCGCCGACCGCATTGGCATGGCCGGGGCCGCCGGTGACCAGCGCGATGCCGGGCTCGCCGGTCAGCCGCCCATGGGCATCCGCCATGTGCACCGCAGCAGCCTCATGCCGCACATGGACGAGATCGAGGCCGGCTTCAATCGCCGCATCGAAAATCGACATGATGTGGTTGCCGGACAGCGTGAACACCCGGCTGCAGCCGAGCCGCTTGAGCGAGCGCGCCACGATATCGGCGCCGCGGAGCGATGGGGTCATAGCGATCACTCCGTGTCAGGGGAGGCGCCGCAGCGCGGCAATCGACACGCATAGGTCGTTGAATTTGAACGCATATCAGATCGGGAACAGAGAATGCGGGAAGCCGGTTTGTTTGTCGAGCACACGGAGGTCCTGCAAAGGAGGATTCCATGAGCGACTTCCATCACGACCCCAATTTCCCGCGCGACGGCTTCGAAGACATGCGGCCCTACGAGAAGCGTATCCAATGGGCGGCGGTGGCGGTGCTGCTGCTGCTGTGCGGCGGTATTTTCCTCGCTGCGCTGTACTCCGGCAACGACACCCAGACCGCGATGAACTCGCCGTCTGCCCAGACGACCGGCTCGGCCAACGCCACGATGACCACGCCGCCTGCGCAGCTTCGGAAGTAGCATCGCACGGAAAAGCCCCGGCTTTCAGCCGGGGCTTTTTTGTCTTCTCTCGTCTTGGTTTTGGGATCAGCCCGCGCCGAGCGCGTCGCGGAACGCCTTGCGCACGTGCGGGCCGTGCAGGCGGCTGTAGTCGCGCTGTTGCTCGCCGCTCGAGACGATCTTCAGGCACGTGAACATGGGGCCAGGCTCGGCAAGGATCGCGCCGACCTGCTGCTCGAACACCTTGAGGTCGGAGAACTCATGGACGTTCTTGTGCCCGGCCGAGCGCGCCAGGCCGGCGAAGCTCACCGAGCCGCGGCCGGGAATCGGATGGCCGCCGTTGGCTTCGTAAGTGCCGTTCTCGCAGACGAAGTGATAGAGGTTCTTCGGCGCAGCCTCCGCGGTGGTGACCAGCGTGCCGAGATTCATCAGGAGGCTGCCGTCGCCGTCGAGCACAATCACGCGCCGGTCGGGGCGGCCGAGCGCAAGGCCCAGCGCGTGCGAAGACGCAAGCCCCATGGCGCCGTGAGAGAGGTAGTTCAGCGGGTTCGGCCGGATGTCGATCCAGTCGAACGCCGTCGAATAGACCGGCAGCACGATGTCGGCGTCGGTGACGTGACGCGCGATCGCTTTCAGGCATTCCTTGCGGTCCATCATGACGGCCTCTGTCCGATCAGAATGACGGTGGGCTTGCTGCTCTTGTAGGCCTCATCGATGGCAGGTCGGATTTTCGTAACGTCCGGCTGCTCCTCGATGTTGTGATAACTGATGCCCATGGCATCGAGGATCGGCTCGACGATCCGCACGCCGTAGCGCCTCGACTGGCGCGGCATGACGCCGACCTCCTTTTCGAGAAGGCCGACCATCATGCAGATCGGCAGGTCGTATTCGACCGCGACGCCGCGCACCGCGTTGATGGAGTCGAGCAGCCCGGTCTGCTGGATCAGCAGCAGGCTTCGCTTGCCGGTGTAGGACAGGCCTGCGCAGATTGCGACGCCCTCATCCTCCTTGCAGATCCGGATGAGTTTCGGCCCGGCGCCTTTCGCCAGCGGCCGCAACAGGCCCTCACTGGTGGTGATGTCGGGAACCGAGATCACGAACTCGACGCCGCTTGCGTTGATTTCCCTGATGATGCTGGCGCCGGACAGCCCGGCGACGGAGCGGCTCGCCGCCGCAATGGAACTCGATGGCATTCCCTGTCCCCTGAAGACCTTGTCCCAAATGCTAACACGGGGAATTCCTGACGGGCGAGGGCCTCTCGGGCGCGCCTTCAGGTCCACGGGCCGGAACAGCGGCCCTGTCGCCACAGCGCAAACGGCCGGCTGCAGCCGCCGCGACCGCGCATTCACGGCGATGTGTCGCGCGACTTAGCCAAAGATTAACCAAGCCTGTGCCGTGCGCCCTGCGAGAACCTGTTGTTGGTGTTTTCCGGATATGAAATTGCAGTTTAGAAGCCGGCGTTCGGCACAAATGACGAACAAACAAAGTTCGCTGCATGACGAACGAACAAGGTTCGCTGCCCAACGCGTGGTCGCTTGCCTGGCGAAGCCCGGCAATTCTGTTTGCCGTGTTGATGGCGCCAATCCTCTGGGCGGTCTACTTCGTCAACGCCTCCATCGAGAAAGAGCGCGCGATCGAGCACGCGAAGACGCAGACCGGCGGCGTTGTTCGCATCTTCCAGGAAAGCACTGAACGGATATTTTCCGAGGTCGACCGGTCGCTGCGCCTGCTGCGTCTGCTGCATCAAAGAGACCCCGCGGCGTTCGATTTGAAGTTCTGGGCCGACAACGCCTCGCTGATGTCCGGCAGCATCGTCCAGTTCACCTTGATCGGCGCGGACGGTTACGTGAAGGCGACCACGATCCCCATTCAGGGACCGCCGCTCTATCTCGGCGACGGCGAGCATTTTCTCAAGGTCAAGGCGCTCGACAACGACAGTCTGTACGTCGCGACCGCGGTGCTCGGAAAAATGATCGGCAAATGGGCCATCCTCATGGCGCGGCCGCTAAGGGCCGCGGACGGCAGCTTCGCAGGCGTCATTGTCGGCGCAATCGATTCCAACGCCATCGGCGACTTCTACGATACGGTGCGCCTTGGCAACAGCGGCAACGTCCTGCTGCGGAATTCCGACAATACGATCCTCACCGCCCGAGGATTCGCTGCCGCCCCCGTCGGAACGAAGGTGATTTCGCCGGCCCTTAAGGCCGCGCTTGAACGGAGCCCAGTTGGCCATGTCTGGGGCGGTGGTACCTTCGACGGTGTCAACCGGCTGGTCGCTTACCGCCGCTCAAGCTCGCTGCCGCTGCTGTTCGCCGCAGGCATGTCGGAGGACGACATCCTGGCGGTCTACCGGCACAACCGGAACATCTATCTGATCATCCTCGTGGCCTTCACCATTGTCATTGCCGGCGCGGCCTATCTGGATATCCGGCGTCGGCTGAAGATCGCACAAACCCAGCGCGAGCTGGAGGAAGTGGCCACCCGGTTCAAATCCGCGATCGAGAACATCTCGCAAGGCATGAGCATGTTCGACGCGGACCACAGGCTCGTCGCCTACAACGCGAAATACCTGCAGTTGTTGAACCTGTCACCCGATCAGGTCCGGTTGGGATGCTCGTTCCGGGAGCTCCTCGGGCTTCGGCACACGACCGGCAGCCTGCGCGAAAATGTCGACGCTTACGTTGAGAAAATCACCAGCGCGATCGGCCGCGGCGAGCAGATCGCGGTGACGGCCAACCTGCCGGATGGCCGGATCATTCGTGTGGTCAACTGTCCGAAAGCCGATGGCGGCTGGGTCGCGACCCATGACGACATCACGGATCAAGAGCGCGCCGAGCTCGAAATCGCCAATGTCAGAAACTTCCTGGATACCGTCATCCAGAGCATGCCCGCGCCGGTCGTGATCAGGGACGTGGAAACCAGGCGGTTCTTGCTGGTCAACCGGGCCTACGAATCCCTGGTCGGCATCCCGCGGGAGCAGCTGCTTGGCACCACGGTGTTCGAGCATTTCCCCGAGGATATTGCAGAACGGCTTAATCGCGATGACGAGGAAGCGATCGACGCCAAGGATCGGGTCGTTACCGACGAATACCCGCTGGACACCAAGATCAACGGCCGCCGGATCGTGACCACGACGCGAATCGTCGTGCGCGACAACAACCAGCGGCCGCAATATCTCATCGCGATTGTCGACGACGTGACCGACCGCAAGCGCTCGGAGGCCAAGATCGAACGGCTCGCGCACTACGACGGGCTGACCAATCTGGCCAATCGCAATCTGTTCCGCGAGCAGATCGAGGAGAGCCTAGCGCGACAGCGGCGCCTGGGGACCGAGTTCGCAGTGTTCCTGCTCGACCTCGACAAGTTCAAGGCGGTGAACGACCGGCTCGGCCATCAGGCCGGCGATACGCTGCTATGCGAGGTCGCAGCACGTCTGAAGGCGGCAATCCGCGAGGTCGATATTGCGGCGCGCATCGGCGGCGACGAGTTCGCTCTGATCGTCATGCCCGGACGCGATAGCCTCAAGGACGGCGCCGAGACGCTTGCGGCGCGGCTGGTCAACGTCATCAGCGCGCCCTACGACATCGAGGGCCAGAAGGTCGTCATCGGGTGCAGCATCGGTGTTGCGCTGGCGCCGAGCCATGGCGAGCGCAGCGACGAGTTGCTGCGCAACGCCGATCTTGCGCTCTACAAGTCGAAGCACGGCGGCCGCAACTGCTTCAACGTCTACGGTGAGGAATTCAAGGTCGAGGCGGACAGCCGCAACGCGCTGGAAAACGATCTCCGCGAGGCGATCTGGCGCGAGGAGTTCGACCTGTTCTATCAGCCGATCATCGATATCGTGACCGGCAGCGTCACGGCGGTGGAAGCGCTGGTGCGCTGGCGGCACCCGGTCAAGGGCTTGATTCTGCCGGATCAGTTCATTCCGCTTGCGGAGCAGACCGGACTGATCGTCCAGATCGGCGAATGGGCGATGACCCGTGCCTGCCGCGACGCCATGTTGATGCCGGATCGCGTCAAGGTCGCGGTCAACCTGTCGCCGGTGCAATTCGCCAAGTCGAATCTCGTCGAAGCCGCGATCTTTGCGCTGGTCGACTCGCAGCTGCCGCCGGAGCGGCTCGAGCTGGAGGTCACCGAGGGCGTTCTGCTCCAGGAGACCGAGCAGAATCTCGACATCCTGCGCCAGCTGAAAAACCTCGGCGTGTCGATCGCACTCGACGACTTCGGCGTCGGCTATTCGTCGCTCGGCTATCTGACCTCATTCCCGTTCGGCAAGGTGAAGATCGACCGCTCCTTCGTGAAGCGGCTCGACAAGCCGGAATCGAAGGCCGTGGTGTCCTCGATCGTGCAATTGGCCCGGTCGTTGAAGCTGGTCACCGCCGCCGAAGGCATCGAAACCGAGGCCCAGCTCGCCGAGATCCAAACGCTGGGCGTCGATCAGGGGCAGGGGTTCCTGTTCGGCAAGGCCGTGCCGCTGGCGGAACTCGATTTCAGCGCCGTGCGTGCGCCGGCGCATACGAGGGCCGCCTGATGCCGAAAGACCGAGCCGGAGGCCCGTAGAGCGACCCTCATGAGCGATACGGCAGAACAAATCTCCGGCGCCTTGACGGAAGTGCTCTGCAACCGCAGCGTCAGCGAGCGCAGCCGGGTGGTGCGGCAGGTGGCCGATTTGTTTCTTGTCCAGCCGTCCCGCTATTCGGCCGATCATGTCGAGCTGTTTGACAGCGTGATCATGAAGATGATCGGCCAGATCGACGAGGCGGTTCGGATCTACATGTCCGAGCGGCTCGCAGCCGTCGACAACGCGCCGATCGAGGTGATCAAGACGCTGGCCGCCGACGAGGCCATCGCGGTCGCAGGCCCCGTGCTGACGCAGTCGCCGGTTCTGGATGACGAGTTCCTGGTCGAAAGCGCCAGGACCCGAAGCCAGGCGCACCTGCTCGCGATCTCGTCGCGGAAATCGGTCGGCCAGCGCGTCACCGACATGCTGGTGGACCGAGGCAACGATCAGGTCATGATGGCGCTGGCGCGGAACACCGGCGCTGAGCTGTCCGAGCGTGGCTATTCGGTGATCGTCGAGCGCGCCAAGGACAACGGGCCACTCGCCCGGGTCGTCTGGACCCGGCCGGACATCCCGCGGCCGCATCTGGTGGCGCTGTTCGAGAAGGCTTCAGCCGCGGTGCAGAGCCAGCTCGAGGCGGAAGGCGGGCGCCGGGCCGAGGAAATCACCGCCGCCGTCAAGCTCGCGCGCCAGCAGCTCGAAGAGGCGTCGCACTAGGAGTCGAGCGCCTATGCCGAGGCGCGTGCGAGCATCGCGACGCTGAAGCAAACCGGGGGCTTGTCGGAGGCGCATGTCCTGTCGTTTGCGCGGCAGGGACACTTCGAGGCTGTCGTGATCGCGATATCGGAGCTTGGCGAGCTTCCCGCGATCGACACCGAACGAATGATCCTCGATCAGGCCCATGACCGGCTGTTCGTGGTCGCCAGGGCCATCGGCCTGTCCTGGACCTGTGTGCGGCAGATCGTGCTGCTCAATCACGCCGCGCAGCGCGCGCCCGAGTATTTGGAGCAATTGCGGGCCAGGTATCAGGCCGTCTCTCGCGAGGTCGCGGCCAAGGGCCTGCGGTTTCACCAGCTCCGCGAGCGGGCGCAGCACGGCGCCAAGTGCTAAGAGGAGAGGCCGCGCCGCTCAGCGCAGCCCGGCGCGAACCGCGCCTGCCCCGATCACACGGCGCGACGGCTTGCGTTCCACCACAACGGTGCGCGGCGCGGAGGCCGGGCCCGTGAAGGCGACCGTCCTCAAGACGTCCTTGCGCGGCGGCGCGAGCTTGGCGAGCCGGGCGCGCGCCTCGTCGCGGGCGACCCCCATCAAGGAGGCGGCGATCTCGGCCTGCTCATCGAGGCTGTCGGACAGGCCCTGAGCCGCGGCGATGGCCTCTTCCAGCGTCGGAGCGTCATTGCGGACGCGCCTCGGGCCATACTTGGTCTTCCAGATTTTCTGATTGTTTTTGCTCATGAATCATCGATTTCCAGGTTCAATTCCGGGGCGCAACATGCCCTATTTTGTGCGTTGCAGCAAGTCATGTGTGCGGCGCGGTAGCGGGTTCCACATCAATTCCAAAGGAGCGCCCGCGCGAAAGCGCGCGGGCGCGGGTGACGGCGCGACCTGGAGGCGGACCTACCACCTGAACGACGTAGCGACCTCGTAGGTGCGCGGCGCGCCGAGATAGATCTGGTCCTGATAGCCGGGATCGGAGAACGCGGCGTAGACCTTGTCGGTCAGGTTGCGGACCCGGAAGCTGATGCGCGCCTTGTCGAGCGTCGGCAGGCTGAGATCGTGGCCGGGAATGTCGACGTACGCAAACAGGTCCGCGGTGGTGTAGGGCTCCATCACGGTGGCATCGTCCTCGAAGACGAAGCGGCGGCCGACGTGCCGCACCTGGGCGCCGACCTCGACGGGCCAGCGCCAGGTGTTCCAGCGGTGCGAGGCCCCGGCGTTGATGATGAGCGGCGCGACGTTCGACGGCGTGTTGCCGGTGAACACGTCGAATTCCTTGTAGCGCGCCTCCGTCACGGCGACGTTGCCCCAGAACTTCCAGCCGCCGAACGGCCGCACGGCCGCGGCGAATTCGACGCCACGGGTGTCGACCTCGCCGGCGAGAGTGGCGACCGCGTTGGTGAGGAACACATACACGTTGCGCCGGGTGATGTCGTAGGCCGAGAAGGTCCATTCCGCCCGGTTGTCCCAGAACAGATGCTTGACGCCGGCCTCGTAGATACGCGCTTCGGTCAGCTGCAGCGAGTTCCCCGGCCGGATCGAGAAGATGCCGGCCGCGGCGGGATCGAATGCCGTCGCGGTCATCCCGTAGAACATCAGGTTGCGGACCGGCTCGATGGTCACGCCGGCGCGGTAGGAGACCGGATTCCATGCCTTCGTGAACGCGAAGGCCGGCGGCGCCGTGCCATCGAAGTTGACGCGGTCGCTGCTGAGCGTCATGTGCTCGAAGCGCAAGCCGCCGATGAGCGCGAGCCACGGCGTCAGCTTGAGCCGGTCCTCGACCGACACCGCGACCGTGTCGAGCCGCTTGCTGATGGTGTCAGGCTCGAGCACGCCGTAGATGCCGCGGTCAGGACTGAAGACATCGACCGTGTCCTGGGGAAAGCCACCAGCGTGCTGGCTGAAGGTGAGCCAGTTGCGGCTCACCTGGAGCTGGGCGGCGGCGCGATTCTCCAACCCGAACAGACGCGTGTCCCAAACCACGTCGGTGTTGTTGCCGACGAGATGCTGGTTGTGGCCGACGAAGAAGCGGTCGCGGTCGATCGTCGAGTTCGTCGTGGTGTTGAAGGCGTAGGTCTCGCTGTCGAGCCAGTGGCGTCTGGCCTGGTAGTAATAGGTCTGGTTCTTGATCGTGAGATCGGTGGAGGGCGTCCAGGCAAAGCCGCTGCGCAGCCAGAGCTCCTCAGCGCCGGTCGAATTGTCGAGGACGTTGTAGTTGGTCTTGAGCGTCCTCCTGTCGATCGTCACCGGCGCGATGGTCGAGCCGTCGAACGTGCTGACCGCGCTGCCCGACACGACGCCGCTGACGGCGTTCGACCCGGCGAACGAGGCCGGCACCACGGGCGTACCCCAGTAGGCGCGGCCCTGGTCCTTTTTGAATTCGACAGCGGCGAACACCTTGAACGCATTGTTCGCGCGATAGTCGAGCTGCGCCGCGATATTGGTCAGCTTGCGGTCGACGTCGTCGATAAAGCCGTTGATATGCGAACCGGCCACGTCGAAGCGGTAGTCGAGCCCCTTCACGGCGGTGCTGCCGCCGGAGCCGTAGTGCGTCCGCGTGGTGCCGAGCGAGTCGACCGACACGTCGAGCTCGCTCCGGATCGGGCCGCCGGTCGGCTGGCGGCTGACGTAGTTGACCGATCCGCCGATCGCATTGAGCCCGCTCATCAGTGCGGACGGGCCCTTCAGAAACTCGATCTGCGACAGGTTGGCGGTGTCCAGGGTGCGCGATGTGATGCTCTGCGGGCCGGTCGAGATGCCGTTGTAGAGCACGTTCACCTCGCCGAAGCTGAAGCCGCGCATCGAGAAGCCGGCGGGTGCGCCGGCCGCATCGACCGACAGCACGCCGGTGACGGCGTTTGCTGCATCTGCGGTGGTGCGAATGCCCTGGTCGCGCATGGTCTGCTGGTCGATCACCTCGACGCTGGCCGGTGTTTCGCGCGGCGTGAGCCCGAGCCGGCTCGCGCTGCTCGCGACTGTGCCGGTGTTGAGCGGCGTCCTCGGCGGCTCGCCTGCGCTCGGCGGAATCGCCGCGGCGGGCAGGGGATTGCGCCCGCGCTGTCCGGCGGCGTTGCCGGGGCGCGGCTTGTGCCGCTTCTTTGTCGTGACCCGGATATGCGGCACCTGGGTGCTGCGGCTCTGCTCGACACCCTGCGCCAGGGCCGAACCGGAATGGCCCAGTGTCAGCGGCAGCGCGAGTCCGCACGGCAGAGCGGCGCCGAGGCCAAATGCACATGCGCGCAACAGCGCGCGGCGACACGCACGAAGCGGTCCGTCATTTCTGGAATTTGTCACGCAACGCAACTCGACGGCGAACGCCCACCCGTCACCGCGACTGCCGGTCTTCTCCTGCCTTCGCCCCTTGCGGCAGGAAACACCAGCGATTGTCTTTACGCCGGAACACCCCGCCCGGCGCGTACGCGCGTGACCATTGCCGGTGGCAGATCTCCTGGCTCGCGGGTCGCTGTTTCCGCCGGCCTTCCCAGGAATTCAGCATTCCCAGTGGCGTGATCGGCGGGAAACTCTCCGCTTACAGTTGCGGGGGCAGCCGCGGCATTGCGTGCGTGATGCACGCGCACCGCGTTCCCTTTTGATCCCTTGCGGGAACCACCAGGCGCAAACCTCGCATTGGAGCGCCGAGCGCGTCAACAGGCTAGTGGTCCGATTCTAACATTCGCATCCCGTTTCAGCAGACACTATTGCGAATGTTAGAATCAAAGGACCACTGGCAAGTATTAGGTGCTAGTGGAGCTTTGGATTTGACATTCGCTTCACGAGCCCGCGGTTGGTGGGAAGCGAATGTCAAATCCGCGACACTAGCGAAATGTCGGAGACCTCCTCGGCAAGCCCGACCCAGCCCTTGAAGCCGCCTTTCTCCGGCACCGTGAAATGACAGGCGACGCCCTCGACCAGCGGATCGTCGAGCCCATAGGTCGCAAGCTTGTCGTTGGGTGAAATCCATTTGAAGACCGTGGACTGCTTGAAGATCAGGTCAGGCTCTTCCGAAGCCTGGGCGCTCGTCGCCATGCCTCCCAGCAGACCGAGCAGCAGCGCGAGTGATCGCAACGCGCAGTCATGAAAATCTCCCTTCACAGGCCGGAGCCGGTCGCCAAGGGCAGGACGGCTGACCTGAAGGCCGTTTAGGTGGCGCGATGACGGAAAAATGCCAGGGCCGGGGCTGTATTCAGGCGCCATCGGCGGCTGTACGGAATTGGGGCCCAGCCTCCAGGCGTTACAACCGCGAAGGTTGGAACCACAAGGCTCCGGTTGAATCGCGGGTGTAGTAGCGGCTGCAACTGGGCTAAACTTCCCGTTGGCGTTGCCGCCCCACTCCAACCTAAACTGTTGCCAGGGAATTTGAGTCTGGGGGATAGGATGTCGAAGAAGTCTGCGTGCGGCGACGCGGAATACATGGCGGAGATGTGCAGCCAGCTCGCGAGATTGGCGGAACGAGGCGGATTTGATCTCGGCGCCTATCTGTTGAATATGGCCCAGCTCGAATTCCAGATGCACGCCGGACGCGAGGAAGATTGTACGGTCGACACGGCGAGCTAGTGTCCCGAACCCGAAGTTCGCACGATTGCTCAGCGGCCAGTTTTGCGAACTTCGGGTTCAAAAGGGACACTAGCATCATAGGCTTGCTAGTGTCGCTTTTGGTTCGGAAGTTCGCTCGGAACAAGCTGCGAATGCAGGCGAACTTCCGAACCGCGACACTAGCGACCGTTCAAGCCGCTGTTCGTTTGCCGTCCAAGCACTCGTGCAGTGCGTCTGATGGCGGCCCGAGATGACTGAGATCGAAACGCGACTGTTTCGCTATTTTGTTGGGCTGGCCGAGGAGCAGCATTTCGGCCGCGCAGCGATGAATCTCGGCATCAGCGCGCCGACGCTGACGCAGCAGATCAAGAAGCTCGAGGAGCAGCTCGGCGCCAAGCTCGTGCAGCGCCGCGGCAACACCCACGTCGAGCTCACCGAAGCGGGCCATCGTGTCCTCGACCGCGCCAGAAACGTGCTGCGCGAAGCCAAAGAGGCCGTGGTGGCCGCAAGGCAGGCCGCGCGCGGCGAGGTCGGCCGCCTTGAAATCGGATTCATGCCCACGGTGGTCTGGTCCGGGCTGATCCAGAAGTTCGTCGGCAAATTCCGCGAGCAGAATCCGGCGATCGACATCTTCCTGCACATGATGAACGTCACCGAGCAGCACACCGCGCTGTTGCAGGACGAGATCGATTGCGGATTCATCCGCAGCCCGAATACCTTTCCGCCGGAAATCGCCGGCATCGACGTGTTCCGGCAGCCGATGGTGCTGGCGCTGCCGAAGCAGCATCGTCTGGCGTCGCTTGCGCACATCAATCCGGCCGAGCTGAGGAACGAGACTTTCGTCAATCCGCCGACGGTGTTCGAGCTGGCCTACTGGGACGACACCCAGGCGATCGCCAACCTCGGCAATTTCATTCCGAAGGTCGAAAAGCGCACCAACAACATGATTGTCAGTCTCGGTTACGTGGCGGCGGGATTTGGCATCGCGATCGTTGCAAAGTCGTTGGCGCAGATCGGGATTCCGAATATCGTCTATCGCGACTTCGCGCCGGGGACGGCGCCCGTATCGACTGTCGCGTTTGTCTACAGGCCCAGCAACTCCTCGCCAACGCTGAAGCTCCTGGTCAAATTCATGCGCCAGTTTGCACTCGAGAAGTCGGCGGAGCCTGCCGCGGCCTATCTCCCGGAAGGGCAATTCAGTGAGACTTGATCGCCGGGCGTTTCTCAATCTGACTGCAGCAGCGGTCGCGTCGGGGACGGTGCCGAGCGTCGCCTCCGCCCAGACCTTTCCGAGCCGGCCGGTCAAGATCGTCGTGCCGTTTGCCGCGGGCGGGGTCGGCGACATCCTGATGCGGCTTGCCGGCGCCCAGCTGCAGGAGCGGCTGGGCCAGCCCTTCATCGTCGAAAACCGGCCCGGCGCGGGCGGCAATCTCGGCACCGAGACGGTCGCCAAGTCCCCGGGCGACGGCTACACGCTGCTGTCAACCGGGACCAACAACACCATCAATGCGTCCTACTACGACAAGCTCAATTTCGATTTCGTGCGCGACATTGCGCCGGTTGCGGGCGTGATCCGTGGTCCGCTGTTCATGGTGGTCAACGCGTCGGTGCCGGCGCAATCCGTTCCGGAATTCATCGCCTATGCCAAGGCCAATCCGGGCAAGATCGCGATGGCGTCGTCCGGCAACGGCACCGCGCCGCACCTGTCCGGCGAATTATTCAAGATGATGGCCGGGCTCGACATGGTCCACGTGCCCTATCGCAGCGAAGGCCCTGCGATCACCGATCTGGTCGGCGGGCAGGTTCAGGTGATGTTTTCCAATCCGCCCGCCGCGATCGAGCACATCAGGGCCGGAAGGCTGCGGGCGCTCGCCGTGACCAGCACCCAGCCTGCCGCTGCGCTGCCCGGCGTTCCGCCGCTCAGCAGCTTCGTGCCGGGTTACGAATCGAGTGCCTGGCTCGGCTTCGGCGCGCCGCGCAGCACGCCGCCGGAGATTGTCGAGAGGCTCAACAAGGAGATCAACGCGACCCTGGCCACTGCCGATATGCGCGAACGCATTACAGCGCTCGGCAGCACGCCGTTCGTCGCGACGCCGGACGAGATGGCCGCGTTCATCGCGGCGACGACCGAAAAATGGGCCAAGGTCATAGCCTTTGCCGGCGTCAAGGCGCAGTAGCCTGCTCAGTCGTTACGAGCAACGCGCTGCTCACGCGCCAACGGTTGCGTTGCGCGAATGAACCGCTCCAGCAGCAGCGCCTTCGATCGCGTGTACTACTTCTCCGCCGAAGGCACGGTTCGCGATTGGCTGCTGACATCGCTTGGGGCATTGGCCGGGGTCTGATGCCACAGCATGTTGGCGCCCATGGCGCCCAGGATCAGAAGCACAATCGCTGCCGAGAAGCCCCACATGACGCGCATTTCGCGCCTGTTCTGGGCTGCGATTTCCTCATCTTCGGTCATTGCCAGCTCCCACGAATGGGGTCGCCCGCAACACTGATAATAAAGCTGCCGGACAATGGGTTCCACGCTTCCAGTGGAACACTTTCCTGTGAAAGGGCCGTGCTTCGCGGCTAGCGCACCCGGTTGCCGCTGACCTGCAAGTTGGCATAACGCGCGCCGTCGCGCTCCAGGTCGGTCACCGCGCGCTTAAAGTCCATCCCCACGATCGCGCCCTTGGCGGCGCCCGAGATGAGGTTGCCGGTGACGACCGCGTTGCCCGCGCCATTGGAGACCGAGAGCGCGATGCCGTGGCGCGTGTTGCGCACCACGTTGCCGGTCACCGACACGTCGCGCATATAGGCGCCCCAGCCGACGCTGATGCCGGCGCTCGGCGCGCCCTCGATCACGTTGCCGCTCACGGCCGCATCGGCCTCGACCGCGATGCCGATGCCAGCGCCGTCGTTCGGATCGGTGCCGGCCGGGCGTTTGTTCTTGAGGTTGCGGATCAGGTTGCCCTGCACGGTGGCGAGGCGCCCGCCTTCGTTGAAGTTCACGACCGCCACGCCGATCGCAGCTCCGTCGACGGTATTGTTGGCGATCACCGCGCCCTCGAAGCCGAACTCGGAATAGATCGCGACCTCGCCGACGTCGGTCGCGAGGTTGTTCGCAATCTGGATGTTGGAGGCGGCGTTGCCGCGCACCGCCGAGAATGTGGCGCGCGCGATGCGGTTGCCGCGCACGATGACGTTGCCGGCGCGGAACACGTTGATGGCGTTGCCGTACTGGCCCGAGCCGCCGGAGACGTTGCGGATATCCTCGACGCGGTTGTCGATGATC
>JACXTT010004353.1_pt1 | contig 21054 bp, 16 predicted proteins | sample 9270951 | NCBI WGS metagenome assembly JACXTT01 (sample SAMN15532306, study PRJNA645909) | rock metagenome | isolation source: weathered quartz diorite | place: Puerto Rico | collected 2017-06-21
ACGCCGGAGCAGGCGCAGCGCCTGATGCTGCTGGAGGAGGAGGCTTTCTGCCGCGAACTCGAGCGGGCCTTCGAAGGTCGACTGGGGGCCGTGGTTTCAGCGGACTCACGGCTCTGTGTGCCGTTGCGTCAGCGTCATGCCAAACGCTATGTGGCTGAAGGGCTGGCGCTGATCGGCGATGCGGCGCACACCATTCACCCGCTGGCTGGCCAGGGCGTGAACCTGGGGTTCCTCGATGCGGCGGTGCTGGCTGAAGTGCTGCTGCGTGCGCACGAGCGCGGCGAGCGACTGGCGGATGTGCGGGTGCTGAGCCGTTTCGAGCGGCGGCGCATGCCGCACAACCTGGGGTTGATGGCGGCGATGGAAGGTTTCGAGCGGCTGTTCCAGGCCGATTCGCTGGCGCTGCGCTGGTTGCGTAATACCGGGTTGAAGAGCGTCGAACAGATGCCCGAGGCCAAGGCGCTGTTCGTGCGCCAGGCGCTGGGGTTGACGGGCGATCTGCCGGAGCTGGCCAGGGCCTGACGGCCTATCTGTGGGCCTCTGGCCGGTGATCGGGCTGGTTCGCCGCTCGGCGCAAGGAATCGGCTAGGTGTCATGGCTTCCCCTTGCGGCTACAATGCGCGGCATTCGGTGCGGTCCGTCTGACAGACCGGGTACGAAACAGGACTCAAGGCCCCCCACCATAAAGGGCTCAAGCCGGTTTCCTGCCTGTCCGCGCCTTCGCCACGCCCGGAAGGAGAAACCCATGGGACAGCGTACGCCTCTCTATGACCTGCACCTCGCCCTCGGCGCGAAGATGGTCGATTTTGGCGGTTGGGATATGCCCCTGCATTACGGCTCGCAGGTCGAGGAGCACCATCAGGTGCGACGTGACTGCGGGGTTTTCGATGTCTCGCACATGACCGTGATCGATGTCAGCGGCAGCCAGGCCAAGGCCTGGCTGCGCTATCTGCTGGCCAATGATGTCGAGCGCCTGCACAATCCCGGTCGCGCGTTGTACAGCGCGATGCTCAACGAGCAAGGCGGGGTGGTCGACGACATGATCGTCTATCGCACCGAGTCCGGTTACCGCCTGGTGGTCAATGCCGCGACCCGCGATCAGGACATGGCCTGGATGCAGGCCCGGCTCGACGGTTACGACGTGCAACTGCAGGAGCGCCCGGAGCTGGCGATGCTGGCGATCCAGGGGCCTCATGCCCGGCACAAGGTCGCCGAACTGGTGACCCAGTCCCGGGGTCAGTTGATCCAGCAACTCAAACCCTTCGAAGGCCGTAGCGACGGCGACTGGTTCATTGCCCGCACCGGCTATACCGGGGAAGACGGCCTGGAGATCGTCCTGCCGGCCGAGCAGGCCCCCGGTTTCTTCAACGATCTGGTGGGCGCGGGTATCTCGCCTATCGGTCTTGGCGCCCGGGATACCTTGCGCCTGGAGGCCGGCATGAACCTGTATGGCCAGGATATTCACCAGGACGTTTCGCCGCTGGCGGCCAATATGGCCTGGACCATTGCCTGGGAGCCGGCCGATCGCAATTTTATCGGCCGTAGTGCCCTGGTGGCGGAAAAAAACGCCGGGGCCAGGCTCAAGCTGGTCGGACTGGTGTTGGAAGAGCGCGGTGTTTTGCGTGCTCATCAGGTGGTTCGTATTGCCGAGGTTGGCGAAGGAGAGATCACCAGTGGTAGTTTCTCTCCTACGCTAAGCAAGTCGATTGCGCTGGCGCGTGTTCCCTCGGCCACGGCTGATCGCGCTGAAGTTGAAATTCGTGGCAAATGGTACCCGGTTCGCGTGGTAAAGCCGACGTTCGTGCGTCATGGCAAAACCTTGATCTGATTTTTCCGGCGGGCCCTCAGTCGCCCCGCCACTGATACTTAATTTGAGGATACTGAATATGAGCGATATCCCTGCTGATCTGCGTTTCGCCGAAAGCCACGAGTGGGCCCGCCTGGAAGCTGACGGCACTGTGACCGTCGGCATCAGCGACCATGCTCAGGAAGCCTTGGGGGATGTGGTGTTCGTGGAGTTGACTGAAGCCGGCCAAGTGTTCGCCGCTGGCGAGGCCGCCGGTGTGGTCGAGTCGGTGAAGGCTGCTTCGGATATCTACTCGCCGGTGTCGGGCGAAGTGATTGCGGTCAACGAAGAGCTGTCCGCCAGCCCTGAGCTGCTGAACTCCGATCCGTATGGGGCCTGGATCTTCAAGCTCAAGCCGAGCAATGTTGCGGAGCTGGAGAAGTTGCTGGATGCGGCGGGTTACCAGGCGGCGATCGGCGAGTAATAAGTCAGCTTCACCGCGTTATCGTTCATCGCGAGCAAGCTTGCTCCTACAAGAGCGCGCTTGCTCGCGATCACGGTGTTACGGTTGCAGTACCGCCTTGACCGCTGCCACCGAACGCTCGACATCGGCCTTGGTCATGACGTTGAACATCGGCAACGACACGATCAGGCGGCCGACGCGCTCTGCGATCGGGAACATGCCGTCCTTGAAACCGCGCTCGCGGTACAGGCTCAGCAGGTGGATCGCCGGGTAGTGGTAGCCGATGCCGATGTTGCGCTGCTTCATCTCTTCCATGAAGGTCGCCCGTGCCGGCTGACCGTCCTTACGCTCCGGCAGTACCAGCTGGAACATGTGCCAGTTGCTGTTGGTGAAGTCCTTCACCGGTAGCTGCGCGCCGTACTTCTCTTCGAAATCACTGCCGAAGCACTCGAAATAGTACTCGGCGAGTTCACGACGGTACGCGGTGATCGCGTCGACATGGGCGAACTGGCTCAGGCCGATGGCGGCGGCGACGTCGGTCATGTTGAACTTGCCGCCCAGCACGTCCACGTCCAGGCCGTCATGGCCGGTACGGGTCACGCCCTGCAGGCGATATTTCTCGGCCAGACGGGCTTCTTCGGCGTTGTTCAACACCAGGCAACCGCCTTCGGACGAGGTGATGTTCTTGTTCGCCTGGAAGCTGAACGACACCATGTCGCCGAGGGCACCGATCTTCTGGCCGTTCCATTCCGAACCCAGGGCCTGGGCCGCGTCTTCGACGATGCGCAGGTTGTGTTTCTTGGCGATGGCGTACAGGCGATCCATGTCCACCGGCAGGCCGGACAGGTAAACCGGGATGATTGCCTTGGTGCGCGGGGTGATGGCGGCCTCGACCTTGTCCAGGTCGATATTGCGGGTCACCGGGTCGATATCGGCGAACACCGGGGTCGCGCCGACTTCGATGATCACGTTGGCGGTGGCCACCCAGGAGATCGGCGTGGTGATCACTTCGTCGCCCGCGCCGATGCCGGCGATCCGCAAGGCGATTTCCATGGTGCAGGTGCCGGAGTTGAAGGTGCGCACCGGGCGCCCGCCGAAGTATTCCGACAACTGGGCTTCAAAGGCCGCGACTTTCGGGCCGCTGGTGATCCAGCCGGAACGCAGGACCTCGCCTACGGCGGCAATGGTCGCTTCGTCGATGGTCGGTTTGGCAAAAGGCAGGAAAGGAAGTTCGCTCATGGGGTCGTGACGTCCGATGTGAAGGCCGGGGAGTGGGCTCCACCGGCAGTGAGGAGTAGACAGCAAGGCTGCAATGGTGCCGATGATACTGTTTTAAGGTGAAATTTCGGTGCTTTTTTTACTGTCCGGATGCTGAACGGATACGTCGGGTTATGACCGGCAATTTCTGCCGGGAAACGCAAAACGCCGCTGGGTGAGCGGCGTTTTGTCCAGGGGGGAAGCCTTTGGATCAGTCTTCGGCGACGGCGTTCTTTGCCAGGATGGCGTTGGCCAATTCCATATCGGTGGCCTTCAGGCCCGGGTTGTCGGCCCGCAGTTTCTGCATGGCGGCTTCCAGGTAAGGGCCACGGATGCCGCCATTGCTGGCGACGAAGCTGCCGGCGTCATCCTGGGCCGCGACCACCAGCTTGTGGTCCTTGAAGGTCAGGTAAGTGGAACCGGTGGTGGCTCCGGAGGAGAGGACATTGCGCCAGAACTCGTCAGCCATCGCTGCACTGACGGGAAGGGAAAGCAAGGTAAATGCGACAACTGCTGTTTTCAGACGCATGGGTGACTCCGGTGTGGGTATTTGCAGGGTTTGATACGCGCTGCCACACCGGAGTTCCATCGGCCCTACTTAATCCTTTCCACGTGCAGGGTACTGCCGTCCTGGCCGATCACCCGCACCTGCGTGCCCACTTCGCTATCCGGTCCGGTGGCCATCCAGACGCTGTCACCGACCTTGATCTTGCCACGCCCGGCGACAATCGCGACATGCACCACGAAAGTCTTGCCGAGCAGATCATGACCCCGCTCATTGAGCCCTGGCTGGTCGCTGGGACGGGCGGCGCTGCGCTGGCGCCTCCACCAGAGCCACGCGGTCAGGATCGACAGCACGCCGAACAGCACGAACTGCAAGGTCCAGTGCAGGCTGGGGATCAGGTAGGTCAGGACGCCCACGGCCGCGGCGGCCACCCCCACCCACAACAGGTAACCGCCGGCACCGAATATTTCGAAAATCAACAGCAGCGTGCCGAGGGCCAGCCAGTCCCAGAACGACAGGTGTTGCAGGAATTCCCACATGGGTGCTGCCTCAGGGTTTCTTGCCGTCGAACGTCGCCTTGACGATCTCGCTGATGCCGCCCACTGCGCCGATTACCTGGCTGGCCTCCAGCGGCATCAGGATCACCTTGTTGTTGTTGGCCGAGGCCAGCTTGCCCAGGGCGTCGATGTATTTCTGCGCGACGAAGTAGTTCACCGCCTGCACGTTACCCTTGGCGATGGCCTCGGAGACCACCTGGGTCGCCCGGGCTTCGGCTTCGGCCTGGCGCTCGCGGGCCTCGGATTGGAGAAAGGCCGACTGCCGGGCGCCCTCGGCCTCGAGGATCTGCGCCTGCTTCTTGCCTTCGGCGGTGAGAATCGCCGAGGCGCGCAGGCCTTCGGCTTCGAGGATTTGCGCGCGCTTGACCCGCTCGGCCTTCATCTGCCCGGACATCGCCGCCATCAGGTCGGCGGGCGGGCTGATGTCCTTGATCTCGATGCGGGTCACCTTGATGCCCCACGGCGCGGTCGCTTCGTCGACGGTGCGCAGCAGGCGTTCGTTGATGGCGTCGCGCTGGCCGAGCATCGCGTCCAGCTCCATGGAGCCTAGCACGGTGCGGATATTGGTCTGCAGCAGGTTGCGGATGGCGTGTTCGAGGTTGTTCACCTCGTAGGCGGCCTGGGCGGCGTTGACCACCTGGAAGAAGCACACGGCGTCGATCTGTACCGTGGCGTTGTCGGAGGTGATGACCTCCTGGGGCGGAATGTCGAGCACGCTTTCCATCACGTTGATCTTGCGCCCGATGCGGTCCATGACCGGGATGATGATGTTGAGGCCAGGCTTGAGGGTGTTGGTGTAGCGCCCGAAGCGCTCCACCGTCCATTGGAAACCCTGGGGGACGACCTTGAAGCCCATGAACACCAAGGCAATGGCCAGGCCGACGAAGAGCAGGAGTACGCTACCGATTTGCATGACGATTCCCTGTTGCAAGTGTTTATCGAGACGGCGGTTACCTTGAGTGTAACGGGGCTTCCGCGGATAAAAAGTGTTTACTCGGCGATGGACGCATGTCGTGACACTTTCATCAGCGCTGCTCGCTCTGCGGCGTCACCCGCAACACTTCCTCAAGGGTGGTCAGCCCTGCCGCGACCTTCTGCGCGCCGGACAGGCGCAAACTGCGCATGCCGTCCTTGAAGGCTTGGCGGCGCAGGGCCAGGAGGTCGGTGTCGGCGTGGATATGCGCCTTGAGGCCGTCGTTCAGGACCAGGATCTCGTAGACCCCGGCGCGCCCGTGATAGCCGGTGTCGCGGCATTCCAGGCAACCGACGGCGCGCTGGGCGCCGCTTGGCATCGGCGCCTGCCAGGGCCGGGTGAGGCTTTGCCAGTCCTCTTCTTCCAGCTGGGTCGGCGCCTTGCAATGCGGGCACAGGGTGCGGACCAGGCGCTGGGCCATGACCCCGAGCAGGGTGGCCTTGATCAGGTAATGCGGCACGCCCAGTTCCAACAGGCGACTGATGGCGCTCGGCGCGTCGTTGGTGTGCAGGGTCGAGAGCACCAGATGGCCGGTGAGCGCGGCCTGGATCGCCATTTCTGCGGTTTCCAGGTCGCGGATCTCGCCGATCATGATGATGTCCGGGTCCTGGCGCATCAGCGCGCGTACGCCGCTGGCGAAGGTCAGGTCGATGTTGTGCTGGACCTGCATCTGGTTGAACGCCGGCTCGATCATCTCGATCGGGTCCTCGATGGTGCAGAGGTTGATCTCCGAGGTCGCCAGCTGCTTCAGGGTGGTGTACAGCGTGGTGGTCTTGCCCGACCCGGTGGGACCGGTGACCAGGATGATGCCGTTGGGCTGGCGGGTCATCTCCTGCCAGCGGCGCAGGTCGTCGGCGCCGAAGCCCAGTTGGTCGAAATTCTTCAGCAGTACTTCCGGGTCGAAGATCCGCATCACCATCTTCTCGCCGAACGCAGTGGGCAGGGTCGACAGCCGCAATTCGACTTCACCGCCGTCCGGGGTCTTGGTCTTGACCCGGCCGTCCTGGGGCTTGCGCTTTTCCGCGACGTTCATCCGGCCGAGGTTTTTCAGGCGGCTGACAATCGCCATGGTCACCTGGGGCGGGAACTGGTAGACGTTGTGCAGCACGCCGTCGATGCGAAAGCGCACGGTGCCCTGTTCGCGGCGCGGCTCGATGTGGATATCGCTGGCCCGTTGCTGGAAGGCGTACTGGAACAGCCAGTCGACAATATTGACGATATGCGCGTCGTTGGCGTCCGGCTCCTGGTCGCTGGCGCCGAGGTTGAGCAACTGTTCGAAGTTGCCCGGGTTATGGCTTTTCTGGTCGACCAGGCTGGCACCGCTGACCGACTTGGCCAGGCGGAAGAACTCCACGGTGAAGCGCTGGATATCCACCGGGTTGGCCACCACCCGGCGGATCGGCAGCTTCAGTACATGACCGAGGTCCGCTTCCCAGGCCCTGACATGCGGTTGGGCGCTGGCAATGGTCACGCCTTCGCGGTCGACCGCCACCGCGAGGATCTTGTGGCGCTGGGCGAAGGCGTAGGACATCAGCGCGGTCACCGCGGCCACGTTGATCTTCAGCGGGTCGATACGCAGGTAAGGCTGGCCGGCGTGGCGGGCCAGCCAGACGGTCAGGTTTTCCAGGTCGAGGGGTTTGCCGGGGCGGCTCAGGTCATCCAGTTGCTGGCTGGCGATGAACTCCAGCGGATGCTGCTGGGGCGTGCGCGAGCTGCGACGAGCGCCCAGGGCCTGCTCGGCCGCCTCCTGGCTGATAAAGCCCTGGGCGACCAGTTCGCGCAACAGCTCGTTGACATCCAGCCAACGGTCCTGGGAAAGGGGGGCGACGGGCATGCGGGCTCCTATTCGGTCGCTCCTGCAACCAGCGATTCAGACGTCATCCCTGTCTGATCGTCAATTGCCAAGAATAGACGCGAGGCTGCCTGACGTTGGCGTCGATACCAAGACAAAGATTGCGATTTTTTTCAAAAACCCTTCAGCCCGCGGTTTGTGCGCTGTGCAGCTGTGCGCCTTGCGTCGGTTGCAGGGCCACGGAGCAGACGCTGATCAGGTTGCGCATTTTTTCGCCGATGACCTGGGCGCGGTGCCAGCTCAGGCCGTCCAGCTCGATATCGATCGACAGCAGGCCGTCGTCCTGCTGCGCCTGGACCTGTTGCGGCGTCAGGAACTGCAGGGCGAACAGGTTCAGCAGGCGACACAGCAGATCCGGCTCCGCCTCGGCGAGCACCCGGCAGTGGGTGTTGCCGACCGCCCAGACATCGGCGCGGGCGGGAGCGTCATGGAGGGCTTCGGGAGAGGGCATGGCGGTTTTTCCTGCTTCAGCGACTGAGTTGACTGAAGAAATTTTTACACGCCGTGTCGGGTATTTCTTATCTATGATGGGCTGATAATGTCTGAACAAGACATGATCTATTCGTCAGTATTCGATCAAAGGGTTTTTTTATGCAGGGCGAGCTGGACACCTACGACCGCCGGATCCTGGCGTTGCTGCAAGAAGACGCCTCGCTTTCCAGCGCCCAGATTGCCGAGCAGGTCGGACTCTCCCAGTCGCCCTGCTGGCGGCGGATTCAGCGGCTCAAGGAAGAGGGGGTGATCCGCGGCCAGGTGACCTTGTTGGACCGCAAGAAAATCGGCCTCAACACGCAGATTTTCGCCGAGGTCAAACTCAACGCCCATGGCCGCTCCAACTTCACCGAGTTCACCGAGGCGATTCGCGGTTTCCCGGAAGTGCTGGAGTGTTATGTGCTGATGGGGGCGGTGGATTTCCTGCTGCGGATCGTCACGGCGGACATCGAGGCCTATGAGCGTTTCTTCTTCGAAAAGCTGTCGATGGTGCCGGGGATCCAGGAGGTCAACTCCATCGTCGCGCTGTCCGAGATCAAGTCCACGACCAGTTTGCCGGTGTTGCGCCCGGCCTGACCGCTCATTGGGCAAAGGTGTCCTTGACGAACACCAGGGCCGGTTTGCCGCCCTGCGACAGGAGCAGCACCGTGTAGCGCTCTCCCGACTCCAGCAAGCCCAGGTTCAAGGGCTCCGTGACCTGGGTCCCGGCGCAGACACCTTGCACTGACAGTTGCACCGGGTTGACGTCGCGCCGCTTGAGCAGGCCTGGGTCGATGTCATTGAAGATCGCTGGGGCCTGCCGTCCTTCGCGGCGCAAACCGCCACGGGTACAGCCGGGGTCGGCGTTGATCAGCGCCAGCGAAGCCTGGAGACGATTGAAGTCCTTCGGCTGTTCGCGCACGGTCAGCAGCTCGAAGCCTTTGTCGCCGGGTACCGCCACGAAGGTCACGAACTCGTCGGGCGCCAGGTTCAACGTCACCGGTACGCTGGCGCCCGCGCTGCTCAAGGCACCGGTGACCGGTTTGTCGGCGGGCACCGAAGAAAATACCGAGACGGCCGAGGGGGCCAGCGTCGAGGGCATCTGTTCGCCCTCCGGGAGCACGTCGAGGGGCGTGCCGAGGGTATTGACGAAGCGAATGAAGCCCGACTCCCGGCCCGGTCCGGTGGGGTACAGCGCGGTGTCTGCATGGGCGACCGTGAGGCTCATCAACGCTGCCAGACTCAATAACCCGCATGCCCGGTTCATTTTGCGGCCGCCTTGAGCGCCGGTCCCTGCAACAGCGCCTTGATGATGTCCGCGCTCCAGGTCTGGTAGCCGGTGCGGGTCAGGTGCTGGCCGTCAATGGTGGCCCACTGGCCCTGGGTGGAGAACTGCAACGAGTCGATATAGCTGCACGGCGCGACGTTTTTCGCCAGGAACTCCGACATCGTCTTTACCCGTTCGTAGGTCTTGCCGTACATGCCGCCCTCGCTGCCCCAGTTCGGTCCGATCCAGACGCAGGGTGTATGGTGGGCGGCGATGGCCTTGACCAGGCTGTCGGTCTGTTTCCAGATCCAGGCCTTGGGGAAACTCGGCTTGTCGTAGCTGGCCATGGTGTCGCCCATGACGATGAGGGTGAGATTGGGTTTGTCGCTGTCCAGCAGCTCGCCGATCGAGCGGGTCGATGCGCCGGCCAGTACCACGGCTTCGCCGTTGCCCCGTCGTTCGGCCCCGCCGCACGGGCTGGGCGTGGCCTTGAGCCAATCGCCGGCATTGGCCCCGCAGATCCCCAGGGAATGAACCTGGGCTCCTTGCCGGCTGAGGGCATCGTGCAGCGGGTTGAGCAGAAAGTCCGGGGTGGCCAGGTGGCTGTCGCCGATGATCAGGATGGTCAGGCCCGCCAGTACGGATGAGGTTGCCACGGTGCACGCTCCCAGGGATCAGTTGGAGTAGGGCGAACGATACGGGCTGACCGGCAAGGCCATGGGCCCGGTCATCTTCTCGAACAGGTAGCGCAGGTACAGCTCGGCGTTCACCTGCCGGTAGTCCTGGGCGTTGTCCACCCCCAGCGCACCGCCCAACAGCAGGTTCGAACCGAGCCGGTACTCGCCCGCCGCATTCAGGTTGTAGCCGATGCCGGTGCTGCTCTGGCCCGGATACCTGAGGTTGTTGGCGGCCTGCTCGGCGCCGTGGCCGGGAAAGTAGTCGGCGCCTTTCTGGTCGATATGCTGGACCCCCACCGCGCCGCTGAGCCGATAGGTGAAGCGTTCGGAGCGCTGCGACCAACTGACCGGCACCGCCATGGAGAAGAACGTTTGCGGGCTGAAATAGCCGCCGTGGCCGTAGGTGAAGAAGCCCTGGTTATTCTGGTAGGACAGGGCGGTGGTACTCAGGCCTAGGGTCAGCTTGTCGTCGGGTTGATTGTCCAGGTACCAGTAGATCCCGCCGCCGAGTTCGGCGCGGTTGTTGGACTCGACGTTGTTGCCGACCAGCTTGTGCAAGGCGCCGTAGCCGTAGACCCCGACCTCCTGATCGTCGTAGCCGAGCTGCGCGCGTCCGCCGTTGGCGGTCACACCACCCCAGGTCACGCCGGTCCGCCGATCCTCGGTCCCGGCGAAGGAGGTCAGGCTGTCGGTGACCGGGCGCCGCGAGAGGGCGATGCTGTAGTGCATGTTGGGGCTGGACACCAGCGGCTGCTCCAAACTCACTCCGCCAATCATGGTGTTGTAGGTGAAGCCCACGGGGCTGATGCCGATGTCGGCCTTGATGCCGTGTGCCGGGCTCTCCACCGCCACCGCCAGCCCGACGCCGTTGGCCTGTTGCGAGCCGGGGGCGCCGCTGGACAAGCCGCTGCCGAAGCGGGTCAGGCTGTAGTTCTGGGCACTGCCGGCATGCAGCGAGACCGGGGTCACCCGCAGCGCCACGCGATTGTCACCGGCGGGCAGATTGGCTTCGAAGGGCGCTTCGACGTCGGTCAGTTTGCTCAGGCCCGACTCATTGTTGTTGCTGCGCACACTCAGGCCCTGGGCGATATAACCGCTGCGCTCCTGGAGAATCTCATCGAGGGCCCGCTGCGCCGGGCTCTGGTTCAGGCGCGCGGGATCGCCTGGGCGGCGACCGGGGGCAAAGGGGTTGCCGATCGGTGCCGGATCGCTGTCCAGGCCACCGTCGGGCACGGCGTCCGAGTTGCTGTAGAGCTGTGGGGCCATGGCCGGATCGGGTGGCATCGTATCGGCCGCCTCGCTGCCGGGCATCAGCGGGTCTTCTGAGCGGGCCGCGACGCGGCGCGATTGTCCGGGCTGATTGCGGAAGGGGTTGTCGCTATCGTCGTCCAGGCTGTCGAGGGGCTGGCCGTCGCGGCGTTGGCCGCCTTCGATGGTCACGGCCTGGCGCAGCAGCTCGGCGGCTTCGGCACTCTTGCCCATGGCACGGTAGGTGCCGGCGGCGCTGGTCAGCACTTTCGGCACGCCCGGCTTGAGCGCCAGGGCGGTCCTGAGGGACTTGTCGGCCTGGGCATAGTCATGCTCCTGCGCGGCCAGGTTGGCCACGCTCAGTTGCAGGTCGGCATTGCGCGGGTCGTTCTGCAGCAGGGGTTTGTAGAGCGCCATGGCCTTGGCGCTATTGCCGTTGGCGGCATACATCCGTGCCAGTGCCGAGATTGCCTGGGTGTCGTGGGGGTATTGCTTCAAGGTTGGCTTGAGGAGGTCGTAGGCCCCGGCCAGATTGCCTTTCTCGCGCAACTGGTCAGCCTGTTTGATGCGGTAGAGTTTCACCAGCTCGGCATAGTGCCGGCGATCAGTCTCGTTGAACCGCGTGCCCTGCAGAGCCCGCAGGATGTCCGCAGCATCGTTGTCCTGGTCGGCCTTGAACAGGATGTCGGCATACAGCAGTTGCAGTTTGGCGTCGGGGCTGGGAGAGCGCTCCACCAGGTCGCGGACCAGGGCCACGCCCTGTTGCGGCTGTCCGGCGTCGATATAGGCCGAGGCGAGGATTGCCACGCGTTCGGGCTTGCCGGCGGTCAGCGCCTGGCTGCGGGCCAGCAGCGCCTGGGCTTCCCGGCGCTGACCGCGCCTGAGATTGTCGACGGCGGCTTCGGTCTGCACATGCAGGGCGATCTCCTTGCCCAGCTCGTCCATCTCGCGGCTGCGCCGGGCCGGCGGGATGCGCGCGAGGCTGGCCTGGGCGTCCTGCCATTCCCCCAGCTGGGCCGAGAGCAAGGTCCGGGTGTACAGCGCGTCGGGCTGGTCGGGGTGGCGTTTGAGCAGGTCATTGACCTGGTCCTTGGCGGCCTGGGTGCGGCCTTGCCCCAGGTAGATCCGCGCCAGGGCAAAGCGCGTCCAGGTATTGCCCGGGTCGTCCACCAGTGCCTGGCGGTAGGCTTGCTCGGCGGCGCGCAGGTCACCGCGCTGTTCGGCGAGCCGCGCCACCTGGGTGGCACGCAACGAACGGATGGACACGGCGGAGCCCAGGCGTGCCTGGTCCGCCGGGGGGATCGAGTCGATCAGCTTGAGCGCTTCATCGGCTTTGCCCTGCTGCGACAGCACCGCGATCAAACCGCCCAGGGCCTGGGGATCGTCGCGATGACTGGCGAGGATGCGTCGGTAGCTGGCCTCGGCCTGGGCCAAGTGTCCTTGCTCGGCCTGCAAGTTGGCGAGCGCCACCTGGCTGGCCGGCTGACCGGGGTTCTGGCGGGCGGCCTGTTCGATCATGTTCCGCGCCTGGTCCTGGCGCCCGGCTTTTTGCGCCTCGCTCGCGCCGGCCATCAACCGCCAATAACGCACGTTGTCCAGTGCCTGTTTCCACGGGTGTCCACCGGGTTGTTGGGTGGCTCGCAGCAGCAAGTCCTCGGCTTCGTTCAGGCGCTCCTGCTTTTGCCGCACGACACCCAGGCCGCCGAGGGCGTCGGGGTCGTTGGGCTTTTCCGCGAGGCGGGTCTGAAACGCCCGCTCGGCGGCGGCCAGGTCACCGCCCTCGAGCGCTTGCAGCCCCTGGGCGTCTTGCGGGTCGCGGTGCCAGGTCGGCACTTTGGTGGCGGGTGTCGCACGGCTGCGGGCCAGGGTCTTGCCCTTGTTCATCAGGTCGCGGATTTCCTTGTCGTCCGGGTGTGCGGCGAGGAACTGCTCGAAGAACGGGACTTGCGCCGGCGACGGCGGGCCGATCCAGGTCAGGGCGAAGCGCCAGGTTTCATTGGCGTCACCGCCGACATCCTTGTCCTTGGCGAGGGCCGCCAGGCGGCGAATGCCTTCGGCGCGGGTGTCGAGGTTGCGGACCATGTGCTTGGCCAGGAACAAGGCCACGGCGCGGTCATCCGGGTGTTCGCGCAGCAGCCGTTCGAGACCGCTGCGGGCTTCCTGCTCGCCGCCCTTGGTGTAACCCAGCAGGTAGTAATACTCGCGGGCCAATGACCCCTGGGGCTGGCGGCCGTTGAGCAGTTGGCGGTAGATCTTCACCGCTTCGTCGTATTTGTCGGCGTCCACCAGTTGCCGGGCCTGGGCGAGCAGTCGAGCCTGATCGTCACCGCCCAGGGCAATGTCCTGTTCGAGCTGCTGGGCCTGACGGGGTTGGGGCACCAGTGCCTGCAACCGGACGAGGTATTTTTTCGCTTCCTCCAGCCGCTTCAGTTGGACGTTGCTGAGGCCCAGGCCATAGAGCGCCTCCGGTTGATCGGGGGCGAGCAGCAGCAACTTGTTCCAGGCGTCGATGGCCCGGTCGGGGTTGTTCTGCGACTGCCAGTAGCGCCCTTGCTCGATCAATTGCGCCTGGGGATCGTCGGCCCGGACCTGAAGGGCGGTGCTGGCCAGGGCGAACAGCAACGTCAGGGTGAGGGTATGGCGCATGCCGCTTCTCCCGCGCCGCGAATTCACGACAACCGCCGCTTGGCCTGGGCCCGCAGCCCCAGGAAGATCAAGGCGCAGAGCAGCACGAAGGCGAGCAGGACACCGAACAGCATCCAGCTGATGTGCCGCGACAGCAGCAACTGCAGGTGCCTGAACCAGCCCAGTTCACCGACGTAGTACGGCTGGTCGGCGGTCAGCGTGGTGATCTGCTTGTCCTGGATCACCGCCAGGCGCCCCTGGATCAGGTCCTTGTAGTCATCGCCGCCGATCATCGCCGCGGTCACCTCGGCCAGTCGCGCCGGGTCGCTGCTGGCGACCACCACCACACTGCGGCCGCTTTTGAGCGGTGACTCGAAACCCGCCAGATAAGGCGTGCCGCTGCCCGACCAGGCCAGGGTACTGCGGGTCTTGCGCACCGCCGCTTGCGAGTCGGGGCTGAACCAGTCGTGAATGCGCAGCGCCAGGTCGCTCAGGTCGAAGAAATGCCGGGAGCCTTCGCTGCGGGCCGGCAATGAGTCGGCCCATTGCTTGACCAGCGGCTGGTCGTTGCCGGTGGCAAACACCAGCAGGTCCTTGTCGCTGGCCACCGTGACGTCGCGGGCCTGGATCACCTGCAGGCCGGTGGCCGGATAACCGGTGGATTCGCCGAAACGCCCGAGCACCGTGAGGAACGCGCCGAGGGTCGCGGGCTCCTGGGTATCGGGCATCACCACCGCGGTCTCCGAGAGGTCGGCCAGCCGGGTGAAGGGGAAGCCGCTGTCACGGAACTTGCCGAGGTCGGGCATCTGCGTGTAATGGTCCAGGCCGCTCAGGTCCAGGGTCGAATCGCCTTCGATCTGGCCGCGCATGTCTTCGACGATGACGTCCCGGCATTCGCCTTGTTTGACATAGTCATACAGGTAGCGCATCTGCAGTTGCGACTCGAAGGTGGCGATGTCCAGGGGCAGGAACATGCTGGCTTCGCGCGGTAGGCTGTCGTCCTTCTTGAGCCATTCCAGGAGGTCCGGCCCGCCGTTGAGATTAGGGATCGACGGCAACTGCATCGAGCGCACCAGATGGTCGTTGAGGTGCACCAGCAGTGCCGAGTTGGTCGAGAACTGCTGCGGCGTGTAACGGTATTTGAGCAGCAGGGGTGCGCCGCGTCCGCGCCACTCGAACAGGTCCGGGGGCAGGCGCAGGGGAATGATAATGTCCTCGGGGCTGTAGCCGGAGACATGCAATTGCCGGGCGTTGACCAGTTCACCAAGCTTCACCGGCCGGTCGGTCGGCAGCCAGTTGGGCGCGTCATAGGGCACGCGGACCGGCACCGGGTCCAGGTGGTCGATCAACGCGGTGGCGCCGGACATCGACTGGCTGCCCAGGGCGACGGCGAGGGCGGCGGTCTTCAGCTCGGCGTCGTTGCGTCCGCTGATCACCAGCAGCTTGCCGTAGGGATCGTTGGGGTTGGTCATCATGGTCACGCTGGGACCGCTGGCGGCGTTGTTCGACAGCTCGCCCAGCGGCAGGGTTTCGCGATGGGTGACCAGGACAATCGCATTGCCCTTGGCCGGCAGTTGCCCGACGCTGGCAGGAAAGGTCGCGGTGCGGTAGGCGGCCAGGGCACCGAACTTGGACGAGAGCGCGGCCGCCGCCTCCAGCTTGGCGGGGCTGGGCGAGGTATCGAAGATGAACGGCAGGATCAACGGGCGCGCATCGTGGCGGTCGAAAAACGGCACCGGCAACAGGGCCAGGTCGTTCTTCAGCACGATGGGCGAATACTGGATATTCAGTTGGCTGTCGTTGCCGACCCTGGCCCACAGGCTCGAATGCAATGGGTCTTCGCATTGCATCGTGTAGTGTCCGATCAGTTGCAGGTCCAGCCGGTTGAAGTCGGTGATCAGCCGCGCGGGGATCTCGACGACTCGCTCCAGGTCCTTGCCGGCCTGCTCCCGGGGCAGCGGCAGGCTGGTGGCGACCTTGTCGTTGACCAGCACATTGAGTTGCGACAGTTCGGGCAGCATCAGTGCCGAATAGCCGTAGCGCAGGACCACCTGGACGCCGGTCACCACCTGGTCGGCGCGAATCCCGAAGTCGACGCTGTCGGTCGACTCGACGCCGCGCAGGTACAGCGGGTCGCGGCGGCCCAGCTGCTTGAAGGTCAGGCTGTAGCTGTTCTTGTCGCTGGCAATCACCAGGGGTTGGCTGGCGCCGGCGGGGCTGCTGCGGGTATCTGTTTGCGCTGCGCTGTTGCCGGTGCCCGGATAGATGCCGCAGCAGACCAGCAACAGGAGGGCGTAACGAATGCAGCGTCCATCGCTGCCAGCGGAAAATGTCGGGCTCATGGCGTGTCCAGGGCAGGTGCTGAGGGAGAGGAGCCGGTGCGCCGCCGTTCGAGCGCCTGGCCGGGTAATCTGAGGGTTGCCTTGAACAACTCGGCAATGCCATGCAGGCCGATGACGCTGATCTCGCGCAAGGCCATGAGGGGTGAGTCGGGTGCGCCGTTGCCCCAGTTCCGCGCCCAGGTGTCGGCGCGCGAGAAGGTCAGGTGGACCAGGTCGCTTTGCTGGCTCAAGGTCAGCGGGTCGAAGCGGATGCCGACCGTGTTGGCGCGACTGAAGACCACGGCGCCGTTGAAGTCATACTGGTGTTGGTGGCGAAACAGCGAGACCTGCAGGCGGGTGCCCAGGGCAATCGATTGGTCTTGCGCAAGCTTCAGGCCCAGGCCGCGCTGGGAGAAGTCCTGGGTGACGCTGCGATACTGCGTGCCGTCGGCCAGCCGCAGGCCGACCGGCAACTGTGCTTCGACCCTGGGTTCGGCCCGCACCTGGCGGCTTTCACTGGCGACCGCGAGGGCGGCGGCGCACATGATGGTGTTGTAGATGGCCCAGACCTGGTTGAGCAGCACCGTTTCATCGGTGGTGATATCAGCGCCGAGATAGTCGTAGACCCCGTACACCACCGCGGCGATGTTCAAGACCAGCAGCACGATGTAGGGGCGGGCCATCTTCCAGTCGAAGAACCCATGGTGCAGGTCGCCGCCCTTGTCCGTGACGTTGAAGTGCCCGGACTTGGGCTTGAGCATGCCCATCAGCACCGGTGTCAGGATGTACCAGGCCAGCACCGTTTCGTAGACCTCGTTCCAGTACGAATGCCGGAAGCGTCCCTGGATACGCGAGTTGGTCAGGTTGGCCAGCACCAGGTGCGGTATCGCATAGGCGGCGACCATCAACGGCGCGGCGTGGAAGATCTGCGCGCCGAACACCAGGTAGGCCAGGGGCGCGGTGAGGAATACCAGGCGCGGGAAGCCATAGAAGAAGTGCAGCATGGCGTTGCTGTAGCAGATGCGCTGGCCCAGGGTCAGGCCGCGCCCGAGCATGGGGTTGTCGGTGCGGAAAATCTGCGTCATGCCGCGTGCCCAGCGCACGCGCTGATTGATATGCCGCGAGAGGTTTTCCGTGGCCATGCCGGCGGCTTGCGGAAGGGCCAGGTAGGCGGTGTTGTAGCCGGCGCGGTTGAGTGTCAGCGAGGTATGGGCGTCTTCGGTGAGCGTCGTTTCGTCCATCCCGCCAATGGCTTCCAGCGGCGCCCGGCGCATCAAGGCGCAGGAGCCGCAGAACATGGCGGCGTTCCACAGGTCATTGCCGTCCTGCACCAGCCCGTAGAACAGCTCGCCTTCGTTGGGGACCGCCTGATGGGTCTTGAGGTTTTTTTCGAAAGGGTCCGGGGAAAAGAACACGTGCGGGGTTTGCAGCATCGCAAGCTTGGGGTCCTTGAGAAACCAGCCCATGCTGATTTGCAGGAAGGAGCGCGAGGGCACGTGGTCGGCGTCGAAGGCGGCGATGTATTCGCCATCGGTGACCTTGAGCGCGGCGTTGAAATTGCCGGCCTTGGCGTGCAGGTTGTTGTCGCGGGTCAGGTAGTGGGCGCCGACGCTTTCGCAGAACAGCCGGAACTCCTCCCGGTGCCCGTCATCCAGTACATGGACATTGAGCTTGTCTTCGGGCCAATCCATCCCCTGCGCCGCGAACACGGTGATCTTGACGATCTCCAGCGACTCGTTGACGGTGGTGATGAACACATCGACGCAGGGCCATTGTCCCGGCTCCTCGCTGAGCAGGATCGGCCGCCGCTTCAGCGGCCAGGCGGTCTGCACGTAACCGAACACCAGCACCACCAGGGCATAGAGCTCGGCCAGCACCAGGGTGTAGCCGAACAGCATGTCGTGCAGGTTCTCCAGCTCCAGGGTCTCGGTCAGGCGCCAGTACATGTAGCGCAGCGAGGCGATCAGCGACAGGCTGATCATCGCGATGATCGGCAGGCGACCCGCCAGGCGCCGCAAGACCAGCACCGCGACCACGCAGGCGAAACCGAACAGCGCCTGCTGGAGCAGGTCCGCCGGGGCGCTGACGACCCCCGCCAGGACCACGGCGCAAAGCAGCGCGGCGCAGAGGATCAGGCCAAGGCGCAGGGGACGCGACCATTGGCGGGCGCGTCTCAGGGCGGTGCCGAGCAGGCGTTTGACGCGACGTTCGAGGGTCATGGCAGGGGTGACTCCAACTGATCGTAGAGTTTGTCGGCGATGGCCAGGATGTCCTGGCAGCCAGGGGCGTCGGCGGACTGCTCGAACGGGTTGCATTCATAAGCCAGCGCCGCGGCGATCGCCTCGTCCCAGATGACCGTGCCGAGCAATTGCGTTTTCAGTTGGTTCTCAAGGATCTGGGTGATGTCCACGGACAAGGCATGGGCGGTGTCGACGCCGTTGATCACGAACCAGCAGGCCGCCGGCCTTTCCCCGCCCAGATGGGGCGTGAGCGAGGCGATCAGATGCTCCAGGGCGGCGTGGGAGGCGGCGTCGGGCCGCACCACGGCGATAATCAGGTTGGCCATGCGCAGCGCCTGGTCCTGATAGACATTGCTGCCGGCGGGGGTGTCGATGATCAGGGTGTCGCGCTTGTCCAGCTCCAACTCGTCCAGGTGTCGGGCGAGCCAGTGCGGGTTGTCTTCGAGTTCGCGTTCGAGTGCGTGCAGCTGCCTTGAGTCGCTCTCGCCGAAGGCCAGCAACCGGGTGCCGGCGTAGCCGGTCTGCACGAGATCGCGCCAGCTGCGCTTGTCCAGGCTGGCCTGGCAGATGCCCGCTCCTTGCGGGTGGGTCCCCAGGTGCTGGTATTGCGCATTCTGTGGGTCGAGTTCCAGGACCGTGGCCTGCGTGTCGGCGCTGTTGAGCAGGATCGCCAGCAGGCTGGCCAGTGTGCTGCGGCCGACGCCGCCACGGGTCGAGACGACCGCGATGATCTGCGCCGTGACCTGGGGCGCGGGACTCGGCTGCAGGTGCTGTGCCGCCTGCGCCTGGCGCTCCTGGGCGAGATCGTGGAGCAGCGTGCGCAAGGAGGGCGCGGCGGTTTTCCCAGGCGCGCCGGCATCAGCCTGGACAAGGGGCGGCAAGGCCGGTTCGACCTGGGTGGGCGCTGGAGTCTGGGGGACCGCGGGGGCGGGCGCTGGCGTTTCGCTGAAGACCCGGGCCACCTCGATTTCCCGATAGCTGTCGGCCCTGGCCCCGAACTTTCGCATCAGGTTCTCAACATCGTCGTCATCTGAAGGCTGCATGACAGCACCCATCCGTACCATTCGAAGAAAATCTTGAAAGGGGACAGATACGGCTAATCACACAATGCCGTCGTGCTGCAGGCCCACCGGGCGGTGAGACAAACGATGGTGTTCTTAAAGGTGTCGCCTGAATGTCTTGCGATAGAACTGAAAGCACTTAGGGTTAATCCTGAGTGCTTTATCGTTCTATCAGGTTCAAATGTAGACCAGATTTACCGATGCAAGAAATTTTCGCTGTTGTTTACAGACGCAACAAAGTCTTCCAGGCACGGCTCTGGAACACTGTCAGCGCCTGTTGCACCCGCGCTTCCAGCACTTCGTCGCTGATGTCCGTCTCGGCCAGTTGCGCCAGCTTGTTCATTTCACCGAACAGGCGATCCAGTTCCGGCAGGTCCAGCACGCCACGGGCCAGGTGCAACCAGGCCTGGATTCGCTCGATACGCGGCAATTGCTCGGCCAGGTCTTCCGGTTGCTGCTGGTAGCGTCCCAGTTGCAACGACGTGGCTTCCTCGGCCAGCAGCCGTGGCAGCCAGTTCTGCAACTGCGCCGCGCCCTGGCGATTGCCGCGAGTCGTACGCTCGGCCGCCCAGCTACGGGCCAGCAACCAGCGCGAGGTGTTCAGGGAGAACAGGCCCCAACGCACATCTTCCAGCTCTTCCAGGAACTGCTCCGGCGCGGCCTTGCGCACGTCTTCGTCTTCCAGGCCGGCGTTGACCAGCGGACGCCAGTCTTCCAGCAACGCATCCAGGGCGCTGCGCAGTTCGCTGGTGGATTGCCGTGGTGCCGCCTGGCCCAGGCTACCGACCAATGCCCGCAGTTCGATCAACTGCTGGACCCAATCCTGCAACAGGCGCCAGTGCCCGTTGAAGCGATATTGTTCGGCCAGCCGCTGGCTGCTGCCGAGCAGATGCCAGGCCAGCGCGGCGAACGCGTCGTCCACCGGCATTTCGGCGGTCAATGGCGGTGTCGGCAGGCTCAGCGAATAGCTGTTGGCATCGAACAGGCGATAACCGCGCTCGGCCTTGCTGATATCGCAAGGCATCAGCGCCAGCTTCTCGGCCAGTTCGGCAGCCAGTTCCAGCAGCGCGGCCGGCTCGCCTTCGCGCAATTCCAGTTCCAGTTCGCAGATTTCTTCCTTCTGCTTGCCGGCGATGACCGAACCCAGGTCGAGCGCGGCCTCGATCACCACCTTGGCCTTGCCGCGACCCCAGGCGATTTCGGCGCGTTCGCGGACGAAATCGGTGGTGAAGATCGGCTTCAGGGTTTTCTTGTCCAGTTCGGCCAACGCCTCGGGCCAGCATTCGCCGTCGAGTTTTTTCACGTCCAGCTTGGCCTTGGGCAGGTGCCAGTCGTACTCGTTACGTTCCGACAGGCCGGCGACGCTCTGGCCGCGGGTCTTGAGGGTCTGGATCACGTCTTCGCCGTCACGGCGCAGGCGCAGGGCGACCTTGGCCTTGGCCAGGTCGCGCTCGGGGGTGTCGAAATACTGATTCGTCAGCTCGCGACGTTCCCAGCCACTTTTGTTGCGTTTTTTCAGTAGCGGGTGCTCGCGCAGGGCGGCGAGGGTTTCGCGGCTGACGCGGAGTTTGATTTCGGTTTCTTTCTGCATGGCCGGAAAATCCAGGATCGGGAGCGCAGCCGGGGAGGAGGGGGCTGCCTAGGCCGTGCAGTGTACAGGACAAGCGGGCGGCACGCGTCGCGGCGGTTTATTCCTGTCGCCGGATCGCTCTATGATGAGCTTCGCCTTGGAGTTCGGGAGTCAGCGCAAT
>JACXTT010004354.1_pt1 | contig 21053 bp, 15 predicted proteins | sample 9270951 | NCBI WGS metagenome assembly JACXTT01 (sample SAMN15532306, study PRJNA645909) | rock metagenome | isolation source: weathered quartz diorite | place: Puerto Rico | collected 2017-06-21
TGTTCGCTACACGCTCCAGGGGACCCACATCACGCTAAAGACGCGCTGGCACTACGAGGGGCCCGAGAAGGCAGGCGACACCCCCTTTGCCGTCTTCAGGGGGAGCAAGTCCAGTATCGAAGTTCGACAGACCGCGGAAGAACAATACCGGCCAGAGCTTTATGTTGTGCCGAATGGCTCGCAGCGACACGCCGAGGTGCTCTCCGGACTGGAGAAAAGACTCCAGTCACTTCAGGGGAAGTTTCCCGGCATCGGGGTCAAGGATCTTGGCTCCAGGATGCGCATTACGGTACCGGATCGATTCCGCGTTGGGCACGAGGAGCATTTTGCACAAGTGACCGACCGATTCCTCAGCTATCTCAGGAATCCAAAGTCGCTACCGGCGTGGGAAAAACCGAACATGCTGGCGAAGTACTACGTGACGACGAAGGGTGTTGAGTTGAGTCGGCAGAGCCACTGACCTCGACAGACAGAATGAAAAAGGCGCCACTCCGATTTATCGTTTTCTTATTATGTTCTATCTGCACGGCCGCGTTTTTTGAAGCCGCCGCTGCCGTTGGAGAACGGCCCGCTATCGGGAGCGCCAGCGGAACACAAAACCACGAAACGCAGGCGGAACGCGACCGGCGCATGAAGTGGTGGCGTGAAGCTCGGTTCGGCATGTTCATCCACTGGGGGCTCTATGCCGTGCCTGCAGGTGAATACAATGGACAGCGATCGAAGAGAATCGGCGAGTGGATCATGGAGTGGGCCAATATCCCCCGCGCGCAATACGAAACATTCGCACGGCAATTCAACCCGGTGAAATTCAACGCTGCCGAGTGGGTTCGCATCGCGAAAGGCGCAGGCATGAAGTACATCGTTATTACCTCGAAGCATCACGACGGATTCTCGATGAATGACAGTGGGGTGAGCAAGTACGATATCGTGGATGCAACGCCTTATGGCAAGGATCCGATGAGGGCGCTCGCGAACGAAACCAGAAAACAGGGTCTGAGATTCTGCTTTTATTACTCTATCATGGACTGGCATCACCCCTCTCAATATGTCGATGCTCCCGGAAAGGATCCGACTGCGGGACATCGGCAGACAAAGATGCATGCAGGTAGCAAGCCGGATTACGTAAGTTACATGAAGGAACAGCTCAGGGAGTTCATCACAGCCTACCGTCCGGAGGTGTTGTGGTTCGATGGGGAATGGGTGGATTGGTGGACCGAAGAAGATGGTAAGGACCTCTATCAATATGTGCGCAATCTCAAACCAGATATCATCGTCAATAACCGCGTGGGCAAGGGGCGCAAGGGCATGGAGGGATTGAATAAAGATGACCAGCAATACGCAGGCGATTTCGGAACGCCTGAGCAGCGCATCCCTCCGGCGGGATTGCCGGGTGTTGACTGGGAGAGCTGCATGACGATGAACGATACATGGGGCTACAAGTTTTACGACGAGAACTGGAAGTCGGCGGAGACCATTATTCGCAATTTGATCGACATCGCGTCCAAGGGCGGAAACTATCTCTTAAATGTCGGGCCGACTGCCGAAGGACTGATTCCTCAACCGAGCACCGAGCGCCTGGCCGAGGTGGGCCGGTGGATGAGGTTGAATGGTGAGGCCATTTATGGAACCTCCGCGGGGCCATTCGCAACGCAGCTTTCGTTCGGCCGGGCCACAAGCAAACCTGGTAGATTGTATTTGCACGTTTTCGATTGGCCTGCGGACGGCCGCCTCCAGGTACCCGCCTGGCGCAAGACACCGAAGAAGGCATACCTGCTTGCGAGTCCTCGAGCGCCGATAAGATTCACTGCGAACGGCGAGGGTATTGTTCTTCAGATGCCGATGAAGGCCCCAGACCCAATTGCTTCCGTTATTGTCCTCGAGACCGCGGAGAGATAGGCCATCATGGAAACAGGGAGCTCGAAGGGGGAATCGTCGATCAGGAGGTGGACGCTATGAAGCAATCGATCGTTACGTGTCTAATTCTACTCACATTGATGGGATCTGCCTCAGCGCAGAATCGCAGTAGGAGCGCTCTCCAGAGCGCGACTCCGCCTCTGCAAAGCCAGTCGGCCTACGGAGAGGCCTTCTACTTCGCCGCGTCTCCTCTTCCCTGCGTCGGCGTGTCATGCATTGAGGGGTCGGCCTACGGAGAGGCCTCCTACTTCGCCGCGTCTCCTCTTCCCTGCGTCGGCGTGTCATGCATTGAGGGGTCGGCCTACGGAGAGGCCTCCTACGGCGCGCAGGAATCGCAGGACTGCGCGGAGGCCAAAGCCAATGCTGCTCGACTCGAGGCTCGACTCAAGGATTGGCCCGCGCTGGGACGTTACCGTGACATGAACGGCAGCTTGCCGACGCCTGCTGGCGACGAGAATCGCGCGGTTTTCCTGGGCGATTCGATAACGGACGGATGGAAGCTCGCCAGCTACTTTCCCGGCAAGCCTTATGTAAACCGCGGGATCAGCGGTCAGACAACACCGCAGATGCTGATTCGTTTTCGACCCGATGTAATCGCATTGAAGCCAAAAATCGTGGTCATTCTTGCTGGTACAAATGACATTGGCGGTAATACGGGTCCCACAACCCTGCCGGCGATCGAAGACAACTTGGTTTCCATGATCGAACTGGCGCGCGCGGGTGGCATCGGCGTGGTGGTAGCTTCGGTCCTCCCGGTCAATGACAGCGGCAAAGATAAGGATGGGAAGACAATTAATCGAACTACTCGCAGACCACCCGAACAAATCCAGGCACTCAATGAATGGATGAAGAAATACGCGGCCCAAAACGATTTGATCTACCTCGATTACTTTTCAGCCATGGTCGACGCCAAGGGGTTCCTCAAAGAAGATCTGAGCGGCGACGGACTTCACCCCAATGAGAAAGGCTATGCCGTGATGGCTCCCCTGGTTGAACAAGCCATTGCCACCGCTATAAAGAAGAAGAGATAGCCTCCCAAGGCCCGGCGACTCGATGAAGACAACGCCTATATCCGCCGAAGACTTGCAGGGAGTGTTCGCCGTTCCACCCCTGGCGCGAGTCGATGACTCCCGCCGTGCTCTTGATTTTGAGCAAAATGACTTGATTGTCCGTCATATCTCCCGTGGCGGCCTCAAACGATTCATCTACGGCGGCAATGCCTTCCTCTATCATATCTCGCTGTCGGAGTACGAACAGCTCTTGGAATGGCTCAGCGGCTTCGAGGACGATGCGTGGGTGATTCCGAGCACAGGTCCGTCGTTCGGCCGCGCAATGGATCAAGCGCCGTTGCTGCGGAAGTATCAATTTCCCTGCGTGATGATGCTGCCTTGCAACGATCCGGGTGACATTGCCGGATTGGAACGTGGCTACCGCGAGATTGCGGAAGCCGCGGCCACAAAACTGATCGTTTATCTGAAGGACGAGAGCCAGTTCGGAGGAGATAAGCAAGCTGGACTCGACGCAGTAGCACGACTCGTGGATGATCGGGTATGCATCGCAATCAAGTACGCGATCGTCCGCGAAAACCCAGCTCGTGATGGTTATCTCGACGCTCTCCTCAAGCGGGTAGATCGAAAGATTATTCTAAGCGGAATCGGCGAGCGGCCGGCCATCGCTCATCTTCGCGACTGGAAACTACCAGGATTTACTACCGGATCAGGTTGCATTGCGCCGCGTCTTAGCCGGTTGCTTTTCGAGGCCTGTGCGCGAAGCGATTTCGACAGGGCTGAGAGCTTACGGGCCCGTTTCATCCCTCATGAAGACCTGCGCGATCAGTGGAATCCCGCGAAGGTCTTGCACTTCGCGACGGAGCTGGCAGGTATCGCGAAGACTGGACCTATTCCGCCTTACCATTCGGCTCTGTCTATAGATCAGCGGGCGGAGTTGCTGCCTGTTGCCCGTAATTTGCTCGCTGAAGACTCACCGGAAAGGATGAGATAAACGACATAGACCCGAGGAGGCTGCGGCTATCGAGCCGAAGCCCGCATTTAGGGGGGGTGTCATGAAACTCAGTCGTCAACGCATGCATTGGTATCTCATGTCTGCAATCTGTCTGCCGCTTCTAGTGATACCAATCGCTGCTCAAGAGTTTCGCGGCTCGATCATCGGACGGGTGACGGACAGCGCAGGAGCTGCTGTGCAAGGGGCTCAAGTTACTGTCGTTAACCTGAGGACAAACGTATCGGCCTCCATGACCACTGACGACGCGGGCAGCTACCGCGCCGTCTACCTGACGCCGGGTCAGTATACGATCATGGTCGAGGCTCCGGGATTCAAGAAGCTTGTGCGGCAGGGCATCGAAGTTCGTGTCAACGATCAGCTAAATCTCGATTTCAACCTTGAGGTCGGCACGGTGCAGGAGATCGTGAATGTGACGGCCAGCGCTCCGCTGCTGGAAGCGGTTTCTGCGTCCAGCGGACAGGTCATTGATGATCGACGCATTTCGGAGCTTCCTCTCTCGGACGGTAATCCGTTCGTATTGTCCCGGCTGGTGCCGGGCGTCGCTTACACGGGCGATCTTAAATTCTCACGGCCATTCGACAATGCGGGCACATCTGCGATTGTTGCGGATGGAGCGCCGGGAACAAACAGTTTCGCACTCGATGGCTCGCCCAACATGGCAAGCGGCGGACGCATTGCCTTTGTGCCTCCGGCGGACGCCGTGCAGGAATTCAAGGTCGTTACGGCAAGTTTCGACGCCCAGCAGGGAGGCACGGCGGGCGCAAACGTCAATGTGACGATCAAGAGCGGCACCAACGAGCTGCACGGCACACTCTATGAGTTCGTCCGCAACGATAAGCTCTCGGCCAACGATTTCTTCCTCAATCGAGCGGGAAAACCGCGCGATGCGACGCGTTATAACCGCTTCGGTGGCTCAGTCGGCGGCCCCGTCTGGCTTCCAAAGATTTACAATGGGCGCAGTAGGACATTCTTCTTCTTCGCTTACGAAGGGCTCAGAGACGTTTTCCCGGAGCCCGGCCAGTTCACCGTGCCGACGGCGGCAGAACGCAGAGGCGATATATCGGCACTCCTATCGCAGGGGATCGTGATTTACAACCCATTGACTGGGACGAGAGAAGGCAGCCGAATACGCCGCGTGCCTTTCGCGAATAACGTGATTCCGCCAAATCTGATAAGCCCGGTTGCCGTGAACTATCTGAAGTTCTATCCGCTGCCCAACGCGGTAGGCGATACTCAAGGGCGCAATAATTTTGTGACTGCCAATCCACGTTCTGATACTTTTCACTCGGAAACCTATCGCTTCGATTACCGGCTCACGGACAAGCAGAGCTTTTTCTTTCGGTACGCTCACAACTTTCGGAGGGAGGCGCGCAACAACTGGACAGGCTTGGTTGGAGACATACGTCCGACGGGTAATTTCCTCTTCCGGATCAACAACGCCGGCACCTACGATCATATCTATACCCTCTCGCCGACGACAGTTTTCAACTTCCGCGTGGGATTCTCGCGATTCAGCGAGCCAAACATCCGCCAGCATCAGGGAGTATTCAACCCAGCGGACCTTGGCTTTTCGCAAGCAGCCGCGGCGTTCTTCGGAGACGCAAGGTATCTGCCGCAATTTCGCATGGACCCTTTCTCCCGGCTGAGCGATGACAGTGGGCTGGGCGGCGGCACAACGTTCAACGTTTACTCTTTCAATCCGACACTGACCAAGATCAAGGGCAGCCACACCATGCGAATGGGATACGGGTTGGGCGCCGTCCGAGAGAACTCGTTCGGGGCAGGTCATGCGGCAGCCAGGTATGATTTTAACCAGAACTTCACGCGCGGCCCGCTCGATAATTCGGCATCAGCGGCAATAGGACAGGAGTTTGCGTCCTTCCTGCTGGGGCTACCTTCGGGCGGCTTCCTAGACCGCAATGCCGCTCGCGCCAATCAAGTGCTCAGCCACGGTTTCTTCTTCCAGGATGACTGGAAGGTAACTCGCAACCTGAGTCTGAACCTCGGACTGCGGTACGAGTATGAAGGACCAGCGAACGAACGGTATAACCGCAATACGAATGGCTTCGACACCACAAACCCGAGCCCGATCGAAACCGCGGCGAAGTCGGCTTACGCGCTTAGGACGGATCCAGCGCTTGCCCCGAGCGATTTTAAGGTTCGTGGCGGACTACTTTACGCAGATAAGGAGCATCGCGGCTTTACCGAGTCAGACACTCGCGACTTCATGCCTCGTGTTGGGATCGCTTACAAGCTCGGTGAAAAGACCGTCCTGCGCGGCGGATTGGGAACTTTCACCGTGCCCTTTGGTACCTTCGCCGTCAACCAGACCGGTTTCTCAAGGCAAACGCCGATCGTGGCAACTCTTGACGGGGGTCTTACCTTCGCCCCTGCCTGTTCCGACTGCGGTACGCTGGTCAGTCCATTCCCAACCGGCCTCCTGCAGCCTCTGGGCGCGGCCCTCGGTCTATCGGCGAACCTTGGGCAAGGAATCACTATCTTTCCGCGAAATAGGAAGAATGGCCAAGCCATGCGCTGGGAGATTGGAGCTCAGAGAGAACTTCCTGGGCAGTGGTTGGTCGAAGCCTCCTACATCGGCAACAGGGGTTATGATCTGACTAGCGGTGAATTTGATCTCGACTCGATACCAGCCAAATACCTTTCTACAAGCCCGGTGCGGGATCAGCCGACGATTGATTTCCTGAGCGCGAATATTACCAATCCGTTCCAGGGGCTGATCCCGGGGACCGGACTGAATGGCTCGACCACTTCACGTGGGCAGCTTCTAAAACCGTTCCCACAATTCACCAGCGTCAACACACGGCGCTACGATGGATCGAGCATCTATCATTCGGTGCAGTTCCACGGTGAAAGACGCTTTGCGAAAGGATATACCCTGCTCGCAAGCTACACCTGGTCGCGCTTCATCGAAGAGACTAACTTGCTCAACCCAGCCGACGCGAACTTCGAGAGGCGACTTTCGGAGGCGGATATCACGCATCGAATTGTGGTCAGTGGAATCTGGGAGCTTCCCTTCGGCAGAGGGCGCAGGTGGGGCAGTCAATTCCACAGTGTCATTAACGGCTTCATCTACGGCTGGCAGATGCAGGGCATCTTCCAGGCGCAAACGGGGCGGCCCCTCACATTGGGTAACGTCTATTTCGGCGGCGATTCGAAACGTCTTAAGACCAGTATCAGTGGCAAGACGGTGGATGGCACTTTTGACATTAGCGGTTTCTATTTCCACGATGCAGCCGTGCAGACTAACGGAATAGACGATCCTGGGAAGCAGCGCAATGATCCGCGTATCAGGTTATCGAACAATCTTCGCACGCTGCCATCGAGGTTCGATGATTTTCGAGGTCAGGGGCTGAATCTCTGGGACATTTCTCTGATCAAGAACTTCTTGATTACTGAACGGGTCAGGATCCAATTGCGTGGTGAATTTTTGAACGCCTTCAACCATCCGGAGTTCGGCAGTTCGGTTCTCGGTCCGAATCTTGATCCAACGAGTTCGAACTTCAGTAAGATGACTAGCCAATTCAATTTGCCACGCAACGTCCAGATCGGACTCAAACTGACTTTCTAGCGGCGCTGGAAACGGTTCTAATTGGGTGTGAGGCAAACTCGGCGCTGGATCAAGTTGGGGAGGGGATTTGAAGTTCAACCTTCAGCTTGCGAGCTTCTGAGTGAATGAAGGTTTGTGCGCCGAGCGTGCGAGCGAGGGTAGCTATGATGGACCCAACGGAATTGCGGAGCAAGTTGAAGGGTGTGATCGCCTTCCCGGTTACACCGTTCAAGAGCGATCTGGCGCTAGATCTCACCGGCTTGCGGCATAACTTGACGAGGCTCGTCGAACACCCTGTCTGCGCAGTGGTCGCTGCCGGTGGAACGGGTGAGATGTATTCGCTCACTCCAGCGGAGCACTTGCAGGTTATCAAAACGACGGTGGAGGCAGTAGCGGGCCGCGTGCCGGTAATCGCTGGGGTCGGCTTCGGCCAGCGGTTGGCCGTTGATCTGGCCCAAGCGGCGGCCGGCGTTGGGGCCGCAGGCATTTTGGCTTTTCCGCCTTATTACCCGCAGGCCGATGACGAGGGGATGCTCGAGTATTATCGATCCATCGGTCAGGCCACCGGACTGGGTCTGCTCATTTATACCCGCGACTGGGCAAATTTCGGGCCGGCAATGATCGAACGGCTGACGTGCATCCCGACGCTAATCGCGTGCAAAGATGGACAGGGAGACATGCGACGCCTTCAAATGATCATCAACCGAGTGGGAAAGGACCTGTGTTGGATTGGAGGCGCCGGTGATGACACCGTGCCAGGGTATTATGCAATTGGGATTCGCGCATACACCTCCAGCATCGCAACTGTAGCGCCGCGCCTGTCGCTGAGATTGCACGAGTTGGCATCGAGTGGCGCGGCAAGTGAACTAATGAAATTGATGCACGACTGCGTGATCCCGCTATACGCTCTGCGTGCACGACGTAAAGGATATGAAGTGTCCGCGATGAAGGCGATGATGGATATGGCGGGACTGAGCGGAGGACCAGTGCGGCCGCCGCTCGTGAACGTGGGGCTCGAAGAGAGACGGGAGTTGCGTGCGTTGCTCGACAAGTGGCAGCCATTCTTGTCGTAATGGCACGCTCCGCCCGCAGAAGGAATGATTACTCCTACAGCCAGTGTCGTGCTCGCAACCCCGCCCAGGGAGGATGTTGAGCCATCCTTGCAGCAGTCCCCGCGACGCTGGTGGCTCCTCACCCTGTTATTCACTGCGATGTTGATTAGCTATGCCCATCGCGGGGCATTGAGCGTGGCCGTAGCAGCCTCCTCGATGAGCCAGGATCTCCACCTGACCGAGGCCGGCATCGGCATTCTGCTCTCCGCCTTCTTTTGGATCTACTCGTTCATGCAAATGCCTTCCGGCTGGGTCGTTGACCGGTTCGGTGTGAGGCGGGCTTACGCGCTTGGCTTTACATTCTGGTCGCTGACCTCAATGCTCACAGGACTAGCTGGCAGTTTCGGGACGCTGCTCGGTCTCCGCGTTTCGTTGGGCGTCGGACAGGCCATCTCATTCCCCGCAACCTCTCGGGCCGTGGCCAACTGGTTTAAGGAACGCGAACGCGGGACGGTGACCGGCATCTATCTTACCGGAGTTCGGTTCGGCACGGCCCTGATCAATCTTGTCGGCGCGTACTTCCTTGCTAGGTATAGTTGGAAGCTCTTTTTCGTCGTGACGGGGTTTATGCCGCTGATCTGGCTGCTTCCCTGGTCGAAGTTTTTGAGTAAATGGGAGTCGGTTTCCCACTCAGCCGGTGATAGCAAGCGAGCCTCACCGGGCGGGGCCTCATTCTTGGAGAGCCTGTCGCTACTCAGGCAGCGCAGCGTGTTAGGTATCTTCCTGGGTTTTTTCGCTTACGATTACGCATGGATAGTCTTCATTACCTGGTTGCCGCGTTATTTGGCAAAGGAGCGCGCCTTCACGGAGACCGAGATGGGGATCTATAGCGCAGTCCCCTTCCTTATTATGTCGGTGATCATCATTCTCTCAGGAATGCTGAGTGACTGGCTGGTAAGCCGCGGTTATCAAGAAACGAGGACGCGCAAGCTCTTTGTGCTGATCGGACTCGCTATCGGCTGCCTCATCATCCCGGCCGGAATGGTCGCGGATAAGATGACAGCCGTGTGGTTGTTGACGATTTCGCTGAGCGGCCTGGGCATTTCGTCGCCGAATACGTGGACGCTCACACAAGCCGTCTGCGAGAAGAGAATCGTCGGGACCGTTTCCGGCATCCAGAATTTCGGAGGCAACCTTGGTGGAATCATGGCGCCGGCGCTTACTGGCTTCATCGCCCACAAGGCTCATTCATTCGCTCTGGCATTGGGACTGACCGGCGTCGTGTTGGTGGCAGGAATGCTGGCCTACTGGTTCCTGATCTCGGACCGCGTGGAGCTGAACGATCCGTCGAGTCCTCGGGCTGTGTGAGAGGGTAGGAGAGAGCAGATGTCACGCAGGATCAATCCCGAGCGATTGCGCAGTCACCGGTGGTTCGGAGTGAGTGATCTTCGCTCATTCGCGCATCGCTCCCGAGCCAAGCAAATGGGGTACGCCGCGGAAGACTTCTCGGGCAAACCGGTCATCGCCATCATCAATACCTGGAGCGATCTGAGTCCCTGTCACAGCCACTTCAGGACCCGCGCCGAGGAAGTCAAGCGCGGCGTGTGGCAAGCCGGCGGTTTCCCGGTTGAGGTACCCGCGATGCCGGTGACCGAAACCTACATGAAGCCGAGCCCGATGATGTATCGCAACTTCCTCGCTATGGAAGTGGAAGAACTCCTCCGGAGCCAGCCGATCGACGGCGTGGTCCTCATGGGCGGTTGCGACAAGACTACGCCTGGGTTGTTGATGGGCGCGATCAGTATGAATCTACCCTCGATCTATTTGCCAGCCGGGCCCATGTTACGCGGCAACTGGAACGGTCAGGTGCTGGGCAGCGGCAGCGACGTGTGGAAGTACTGGGCGGAAAGACGTGCCGGCAATATCAGTGAAGACCAATGGTGCGACATGGAGGATGGTATTGCACGCTCGGCGGGCCATTGCATGACCATGGGGACGGCCTCGACCATGACATCGATTGCGGAAACGCTGGGGCTGACACTTCCGGGAGCGTCATCGATTCCAGCAGTCGATGCTAATCATTCCCGGATGGCCACAAAATGCGGGCGGCGCATTGTAGAAATGGTTTGGGAAGACTTAAAGCCGCGCGACATTCTCTCCCAACCGTCCTTTGACAACGCGATCACGGTTGATATGGCGATCGGGGGCTCCACAAACGCCATTATCCACCTGGTCGCTTTGGCAGGGCGCACCGGCATCAGCCTCGGTCTGAAGAGATTTGATGAAATCTCGGAACGTACGCCGGTGATTGCAAACATCCGCCCGTCGGGCCAGTACCTGATGGAGGATTTTTACTATGCCGGCGGGCTGAGAGCGCTGCTCCAGGAAATCCGGGAATTGCTCGATCTGGACTGCTTGACCGTTTCGGGCGAGACGCTGGGTGCGAACATTCGTTCGGCGCGGGTGTGTAACGCGGAGGTCATCCGACCGCTCCGCAATCCCATCTCTCCCATGGGCGGAACGGTCATTCTCTACGGAAATATGGCACCGAACGGGGCGGTGATTAAACCGGCGGCTGCAGAACCGAATCTACTCCGGCATACCGGGCGCGCCGTAGTCTTTCAAGACTATGCCGACCTCGCCGCTCGAATTGATGATGAAGCCTCGCCCGCCGACGAGACGTCGGTGCTGGTGCTAAAGAACGCCGGGCCAGTCGGCGGCCCGGGCATGCCGGAGTGGGGAATGCTTCCAATCCCGAAGAAGCTCCTGAGAAAAGGCATCCGGGACATGGTACGAATATCCGATGCACGCATGAGTGGCACCGCCTACGGCGCATGCGTGCTGCACGTATCGCCGGAGGCATACATCGGAGGACCGCTGGCGTTGGTCCGGGATGGAGATCTGATCGAATTGGATGTGGCCAATCGAAGGTTGCAACTTCAAGTGAGCGGCCCCGAGCTCGAGAAGCGACGCGCAGAATGGACCGCACCCCCACGGCGATATGCGCGTGGCTTCGGCGCTCTCTACTCCGCCCATGTTACTCAGGCCGACCAAGGCTGTGATTTCGACTTCCTCCATCACGGCCCGGGAACCCCAGAACCGGAAATACACTGATCGACCGAGGAATGAAATGAAAAACCTTCGAGTCTTGCTGGTTTGGCTGCTCGTTTCGCCTAGCCTATGTCAGGACTTGGCGCGGGATGCGTTCAATCTTCGGGCGCTCGAACGCGAGCGAATCTTAAGGGCGGCCAACCAATACTTGGCGGAAGCGCCAATCACCATTACCGCATCGACCAGCCCGAGGAGCGCAGGTGGCGCGCACGATTTCTTTTCCGAAGGCGACTACTGGTGGCCCGATCCGAAGAATCCCGATGGACCCTACATCCAGCGCGATGGAATGTCGAACCCCGACAATTTCACCGACCACCGCCGCTATATGATGCGGCTTAGCGTTCAAGTTCCCGCGCTTGTCGCGGCCTGGAAGTTTACCGGGGATTCCCGCTATGCCCACCATGCCGTCCGCCATCTCCGTGCGTGGTTCATTGATGAGCGGACCCGCATGAATCCCCACCTGAGATACGCCCAGGCTATCCACGGGCGCTCGACCGGGCGAGGCACGGGAATCATTGATACGATTCATCTGGTCGAGGTCGCCCGCGCCGTAGAGGCGCTGGAAGGCTCACCCGCCCTCCCGCCGAAGACGATCAGAGCGGTCAAACAGTGGTTCGCAGATTACCTCCAGTGGATCACAACCGATCCTCACGGTCTGGAGGAGCGAGAGGCGAAGAACAATCACGGCACTTGCTGGGTGATGCAGGCAGCCGCGTTTGCCGAACTGACGGGAAACCAGGAAATTACTCGGTTCTGTCGCGAAAGTTTCAAAACGGTCCTGGTGCCCAACCAGATGGCCACCGACGGGAGCTACCCGCTTGAACTGAGGCGCACGAAGCCCTACGGCTATTCCTTATTCAATTTGGAAGCGATGGCGGCCATCTGTCAGATACTGTCGACCTCGGAGGAGAGTCTGTGGAATTTCGAGTTGCCGGACGGCCGGGGCATGCGCAAGGCGATCGCTTACATGGCCCCTTACATCCGCAACAAGAAGACCTGGCCCCTCGCCGCAGACGTAATGTATGACCAGTATTGGCCGATGCGACAGAGCAGCCTCCTGTTTGCCGGACTGGCATTCAATCGGCCCGAATATATTGAGCTGTGGAAAACGCTGCCAGCTGATTCGACGGTAGAAGAGGTGATTCGAAATTTCTTCATTCGACAGCCGGTGTTGTGGATTGAGGGGAGCAAGAAGCAAAGACGATGAATTGCGACCTTCATGTGGCGCTCATAAGCGGCCTGGCGTATGACTCACTCTATACCTGTTTGCCAAGATTCACCGAATCAACCGGGATTAAAGTCCATGTAGGCTTCCGTGGTGATCATCCTGCGATCAACACCCACCTCGCCGCTTTATCCGATGTCCCCTATGACCTTGTATCAACACACTCGAAGTATGCCCCCTCGCAACTCCGTTTCCTTGCCCGTTTGGAGGATAGCCTCGACGGACATCAGCTCGAGGATTTCGCTCCGCTCTCACTGGAATTGGCGAGAGTGGACGGGGCGCTCTACGGGCTCCCGCGAAACATCGACGCGCGGTTACTCCATTACCGCACCGATCTCATCGCGTCGCCGCCGGCAACCTGGGATGAGTTACTCGGGCAGGCGAGAGCGCACAATTCCCCGCCCCATCACTACGGCTTCGTATTCCCAGGTCGAGAATCGGGATTGTTCGGCACATTCTTCGAGTTGGCGGAGATGGCAGGAGCACGCCTGTTCCCTGAGAATCTAGTGCCCGACATTGAGAATGAAGGAGGCCGATGGGCGCTTGGATTGTTGCGAACCCTTTATTCGGAAGGGCTCGTACCGCCCGAGCTGCCCGACTGGCACTACGACAAGGTCCACGAATGTTTCCGGGCTGGATGTGCCGCAATGGTCGGCGACTGGCCTGGGTATTACAACCTCTACCGCGATACGGAGATCTCCCGGGTACATGACTGCCTGGGACTGAGCCCCTATCCGATCGGTCCGGCTGGCAAGTCACTCGCTTACAGCGGCGGACACACGTTCGCGATCACACGCCGGGGAGCGGACAAACCGGAAGCGCTCAAGCTACTGCTTCATTTGACAGCGGTCGACCAGCAACTCCTCGAGGCCCGCAATGGCTGCGTGCCGGTGCGCCGAACCGTGATGCGGCAAATGCAGCGGGAGGCAGATCCGGCTAATCGGTCACGTCTGGCAATGCTTGAACAGGTTATGGCCAGCCAACTCCTCATCCCGCCAAAGTTCGCCCGCTACCCTGAAGTCGAAAGCGTGCTCTGGCGAACCGCGCAACGAGTAATTCTCAACGATCTCAAAGTCAACGAGGGTTTGCGTCAGATGACCGAACAGATCAAACAGATTGTCCAGACGATATGACTAAACTGGGGAGAGCGAGGGAGCGGGCGGCAGAGCCGTAGTCACATGGAGCGCGCGCTACAAGATAGAACATTTCTGGTGACGGGGGCTCACGGCTTCATCGGGGCCTGGGTCGTCAAACGATTGGTTCATGCCGGAACGCGCATCGTGACATTTGATCGTAGCGCGGACCGGAGCCGGCTGGGGCTGATCATGAACAACGACGAAATTGCCAGCACCAGTATGGTTACAGGTGATATCACCGAACCGGACACCTTGCTTCCGGTTATCGTCCGGTTCGGCGTAACCCACATCATTCATCTGGCTGGTTTACAAGTCCCGGTCTGCCGCACCGACCCGCGGCTTGGGGCGATGGTCAATGTAGTAGGGACGATTAACGTTTTCGAGGCCGTTCGTCGCGCAGCCGGCCGGATTCGCAAGGTCGTCTACGCCAGCTCTGCCGCAGTTTTCGGAACTACCGATGAGGATCGCCCGCTGACCGAGCGCGATCCGCCTCAGCCGACGACTCACTACGGCGCATTCAAGCGGTGCAACGAGAACAACGCGCGAGTTCACTATTTGGATCACGGCATTAACAGCGTCGGCTTGCGGCCGCTGACGGTGTATGGAGTGGGGCGGGATTCTGGCCTGACCTCCGACCCGACCAAGGCGATGAAGGCCGCTGTCCTCGGGCGCCCGTTTCATATCCGCTTCGGCGGGCGGACCGATTTCCAGTACGTGGCCGACACCGCGGACACTTTCATCCAAGCCGCCCTATCCGACCTGGAAGGCGCACAGGTATTCAACCTGCACGGCGAGACGCTTCAGGTAGCCGATGTGGTAGCCGAGATCACCCATGCTTGGCCTGACGCCCGGGGTAAGATTACGCTCGCGGACGAACCGCTCAGCATTCCGCCGGAGATGGATGACAGGGCAATTCGCAATGCACTCGGTAAGCTTCCTGCGACACCGCTCGCCGTGGGCGTCCGCGCCACGATCGAGCGGTTTGCAGAGCTTCAGCGAGAGGATCGCTTAGATGCCAGTGATCTCGATCAGTAATTGACACCATGAAGACGAAAACGGTTTGGACGGCCATGCTCGTGAGTGCGGCAATCGTCGGGTGCTCATTGGCACTCGCATGTAAACGTCCGACGACGGGTAAGCCTGTCATCGCGGTGATTCCGAAGGGTGTTGCTCACTTTTTCTGGCAAAGCGTTCACGCGGGCGCCGAGGCCGCCGCTAAGGAATCGAATATCGAGATCATATGGAAAGGCCCGGCCCAGGAGACTGACTACAGCGGGCAGATTAACATCGTTGAAGACGCGATCAACCGCCGGGTGAATGGGATCGTGTTGGCGCCGTCCCACCGCGACGCCCTCGTGCCGATTGTAGAGCGCGCACAACGCGATGGCATTCCGGTCACCATTTTTGATTCAGGCATTGGTACCAACCACTATGTCTCGTATGTTGCCACGGACAATCGCCAGGGCGGCGTTGTGGCCGCGGAACGGCTCGGCCAGAAGCTCGGAGGGAAAGGCAAGATTGCCGTGCTTGGGATGAAGGCCGGGTCGGTCTCGACTGACGAGCGCGAACAGGGTTTTCAAGATGCGATCAAGCAAAAATCTCCCGGCATTCAGATCGTGACGTTCCAATACGGCGAATCGGACCGGGCCAAATCGCTCGATCGCGCAACGGATATCTTGACCGCTCATTCCGACCTGGACGGGATGTTCGCATCGAATGAGCCCTCCTCGGTAGGAGCGGTGCAGGCAATCAAACAGAAGGGGCTCGCCGGAAAAGTCGTGCTCGTCGGCTTCGATTCCAGCCCTAACCTGGTTGACGATCTTAAGGCGGGATCGATCGACTCCCTTGTGCTGCAGAACCCGTTCAAGATGGGATACGAAGCGGTTAGGGCGATGGTCGAAAAGCTCAACGGCCGGCAGCCTCCGCGGCAAATTGACACCGGCGTAAAGCTGCTGACGAGGGAGAATCTGAATACGCCCGAGATGCAAGAGCTGCTCAGGCGGCCGTGAGTTTATGAGCCGGCAACCTCCCGCTCTCGAGATGCACGGAATCACCAAGTCGTTCGCCGGTAATGCCGTGCTCTCCGGCGTCAATCTGACGGCGTGGGGGGGCGAGGTCCACGCGCTGGTAGGCGAAAACGGCGCGGGCAAGTCGACCTTGATGAAAATACTCGCGGGCGTGCACGAACCGGACGCTGGCGGTATCTTGTTGGACGGACGTACGAGTGGATTCACGAGCCCGCACGACGCGCTCGCGCGCGGCATTGCGATGATCTATCAGGAGCTGTCGCTCGCTCCGCATCTCACCGTGGCCGAGAACATCTTCCTCGGCCGTGAACCGCTGATCTACGCCCCGCTCAAGGTCGTAGATCGGCGCGAAATGAATGAACGGGCAGCCACCAGTCTCGCCCAATACGGCTTCAAAATCGATCCACGCGTTCGCGTGGATCGATTGAGCGCTGCCGATCGCCAGTTGGTCGAGATCACAAGGGCGACGCTCGAGGCGAAGCGCATTCTGGTGATGGACGAACCCACCTCTTCGCTGACCACTCGCGAAGTGGATGAGCTTTTCCGGTTGATCCGTGACCTCCGGGACCGTGGACTCGCGATCCTCTACATCTCACACCGGCTGGAGGAGCTCGACTGGATCGCGGACCGGCTGACCATCCTGCGGGATGGTCGGGTGGTACACACGTGCCGATGGGGAGAGATCACTGATATTGAGATCATCGGGCACATGGCGGGACGAGAGTTGAAGGAGATATTCCCCAAGCGCCGAGCCGGAATTGGAGATGTCCGCCTGCGTGTCAACGGTCTCTCGCTCGAAGGCAACTTCTCGGACATCAGCTTCGAAGCCCGGGCCGGCGAAGTCATCGGGCTAGCCGGCCTGGCTGGCGCCGGCCGCACGGAACTGGTCGAAACTATTTTCGGCGCCAGAAAGGCTGACCGTGGCGAAGTGTTCATCAATGGCTCGCGGCTGGAAGCGGCCCGGCCGGATCGGGCCGTCGCGCAAGGGGCTGGTCTGCTGACAGAGGACCGGAAGCGAACCGGACTCTGCCTGAACCTCTCGCTGGCTCACAATCTTACGCTCGGGAACCTGCGAGCGGTGATGAAGGGCTGGGTGCTCGATCGCAAGCGAGAGACGACGTCGGCCGCCGCTTATATCGAGACGTTACAGATCCGCCCTGCAAATCCGGCGAAGATGATCGGTCGAATGAGTGGCGGCAACCAGCAGAAGGTGCTGCTCGCGCGATGGCTGTTTGCGAATTCTCAACTTTTCCTCCTGGACGAACCTACGCGAGGCGTCGACGTCGCGGCTCGCTCCGAGATCTATCGCGCGATCAACAGGCTCGCGGAAAAGGGCTCGACGGTCGTGATGGTCTCATCGGACCTGCCAGAATTGCTGGGCATGGCGGATCGGATCTTGGTGATGCGCCGCGGCCGTTTGGTGGCGGATCTCGACTCGAAGCGGACTACCCAGGAGGAGGTGATCAGGCACGCAGCGCTGGAAGCGGCAGACGAGCAGGAACAAGCGAATGCGGAAATGCCTGACGGAGTCGCCTCTCACTCATCAGGCCAACAGGAAGGAACTGCATGATCTCTGATTGGATCAAGCGCATCGTTCCCTTCCTGAGTCTGATCGCCCTTTGTGCCTTGATAGCAGCCCTGGAGCCCAGATTTCTGTCGGGAGGGAACCTCGCCAGCGTTGTCCGACAGACTGCCGTGATAACGATCATGGCGATGGGTATGACCGTTGTGATGGTCTCGGGCGGCATCGATCTCTCCGTTGGGTCGGTCATGGCACTTTCGGGAGTCATGGGCGCGTTTGCCATGGTGAATCGAGCGCCGGTGATTCTCGGCGTGACAACGGCAGTCGGGACCGGAGCCGCGTGCGGTCTTGCCAGCGGAATAGCCATCGCGGCCTTGCGAATTCCACCCTTCATCGTCACCCTCGGAGCTATGGGCATATATCGGGGCCTGGCACTACTGGCGACGGACGGTAAGGCGGTGGTAGGCGTGCCGTCGAGCTTTGGATATTTGGCGGAAGGCAATTTATTGGGCCTTGTGCCGGTGTCACTGGTGATCGTAGTGCTGGTGGCGCTCGGGACTCACTTCTTACTGGTCCGCACGCGGCCCGGACGATACTGCTACGCTATCGGCAGCAACGTCGATGCGGCTCGCTTTGCGGGCGTGCGGGTGCCGAGATATCAGATCTTCTATTATGCTCTTCTCGGGGCTCTCACCGGGCTGGCAGGCTCGATTGAATCCGCCCGGTTGGTGACCGGACAACCGACGGCTGGTGAAGGATACGAGCTGCGCGTCATCGCCGCGGTAGTGATCGGCGGCGGCTCTCTTAGCGGGGGGCAAGGAACAGTCGTGGGAACACTGATTGGCGCTTTGATCATGGGCGTGCTAGCCAACGGGGCAAACCTGCTCGGGATATCACCCTTCGCGCAGCAAGTGGTCATAGGAGCCGTGATTGTGCTTGCCGTCACCTTCGACCAATTCCAGCGGAGGAGACTCGAAATGGCCTCCGCATAGGCAGCTCCGAACAGGAATCGTGACCACATGAAACTCTCTCAATTCAGATTGGAATCTCCAGGAGGACCCCGGTTGGGCGCAGTGGTGGACCAGAAGGTGGTTGATTTGGCCGCCCTAGCTGCCGCGGTTCGAAAGGGCGGCGGTTCGGCGCCAGACTGGCTGATGGATGCGACCGAAATGCGGGAGGTCATCATTCGCGGCACGAAAGGGCTGGACGAAGTGAGATCACTGGTTGATCATGCGCGATCTCGAGGCCTCAGTAACGACCCGAACCTCGCACACGAGATGCAATCTGTAATCTTTCTGCCACCTGTCTATCCGAGCAAAATTCTGGCGATTGGCAGAAACTACGTTGATCACGCCATAGAGGGCGGCGCGGAGCCTCCCCCGGCTCCATTGATCTTCAATAAGCTCACCAGTTCGCTGAGCGCGCACAACGCGCCGATTCAATTACCGACCATCAGCACCCAAGTCGACTACGAAGCCGAGCTTGCGGTAGTCATCGGTGATCGAGCCAAGCGCGTGAATGAAGCGGATGCGCTGGAACACGTGTTCGGGTATACGCTGATCAACGACGTGAGCGCGCGGGACCTCCAGTTCGGTGATGGTCAGTGGGTCCGGGGCAAAGGAGTGGATACCTTCGCGCCGCTGGGGCCGTTCATCACGACCCGCGATGAGATCCCTAACGTACAGGCGCTGAAGATCGAAGGTCGCTTGAACGGGCGGACCATGCAATCGTCAAACACGAGCAAGATGATCTTCAAGGTGGCCTATTTGATCTCGTACATTTCGCAGGGGATCACACTCGAGCCGGGCGACGTTATTGCTACCGGCACGCCGGAGGGCGTCGGCATATTCCGCAAGCCCCCTGTACTCCTTAAAGCCGGCGATGTGTTTGAGGTGTCGATCGAAGGCCTGGGCACATTGCGCAATTCCGTGGTGGCACCTGCGGATTGAGCCTAACGACTATGCGAGTCTCGCTCTTCATCACGTGTCTCGTTGACCAGATGTTCCCAGGCGTCGGCCGAGCGATGGTGACGACGCTTCGCCGACTGGGAGCCGAGGTGATTTTTAACGGCGAACAGACCTGCTGTGGACAGCCGGCATTCAATGCGGGCTACCGCGCTGATGCTCGCCAAATGGCCGAGCATTTCATCAGCGTATTCGAGAGAGACACGGCTGACTTCATCGTCGCGCCATCGGGTTCGTGCACGGCCATGGTACGCAATTTCTATCAAGAACTGTTTCAGGTACCCGAAGAGAAAGCTTGGCTCGAACGGCTGGGGCGTGTTCGGTGCCGACTCAAAGAGTTCTCCGAATTCATCGTTCAGGTACTGCAAGTCGATGATGTTGGGGCGCGCTTCCCGCGTCGCGTCGCCTATCACGATGCGTGTCACTTGCTGCGCGAACTCCGGATCTCCGACGAGCCGCGGCGTCTCATTCGCGCAGTACGCGACATTGAGTTCGTCGAAATGGAAGCACCCGACACCTGCTGCGGCTTCGGCGGCACATTTTCAGTGAAGTATGCCGAGATTTCGAATGCCATCCTGCAAGAAAAACTCGATCGGATTGTGCGCAGCCGGGTCGAATATTTGATCGCGAATGATTCGAGCTGCCTGATGCAGATCGCCGGTGGCCTCAGCCGCGCGGGCTCGCCCGTGAAGACGATGCACCTGGCCGAACTGCTGGCGAGCCGGTAATTATGAGTACGGACGGACATGATCTAGCCGAGCGATCGCACGCGGCGCTCGAGAACTCGGTGCTTCAAACGGCGCTCAAACGGGCGACGACGACCTTCATCGAAAAGCGGCAGGAAGCGGTCGGAGTCGTCCCGGATTGGGATGCGTTGCGAGACAGGGCGCGACAAATCAAGGAGCATACCCTCCAGCATCTCGATTATTACTTGGAACTACTGGCCCAGAAGGTTTCAGCCCTCGGGGGACAAGTCTATTGGGCCAGCACGGGGGATGACGTTTGCCGTTACATCGTCGAGCTGGCGCGTGCTCGCGGAGTGAAATCGGTCGTCAAGAGTAAGTCGATGACGACCGAAGAGATCGAGCTGAACCACGCTCTTGAAGCGGCGGACATCCGCCCGGTGGAAACGGACCTGGGCGAGTACATCATTCAACTCGCGCGCGAGAAGCCCTCGCACATCATAGTCCCCGCGATCCACAAGACCCGTGAACAGATCGCGGACCTGTTCGCCGAAAAACTGCGAACCGCGCGCCCGAGCGGAGTCGCCGAGATCACAGCCATCGCGCGGGAACGGCTACGCAATGAATTTCTCTCGGCGGGTATGGGTATAACCGGCGTGAACCTCGCGATTGCCGAGACGGGCCCGATCGGGCTGTGGGAGAACCAAAGCAAAAACCGGTTGGACAAGGCGGGGCGCGGAATTGACCTTGGGGGCCTAGAGAGTGAGACGGTTCACCCCCGTTTTCGAGCACCAAGGGTTGTTCCTCACTTTCTGACGGTAGAGCTGGG